>ERZ826146.3131-NODE-3131-length-11237-cov-39.418172_pt1 | contig 11237 bp, 9 predicted proteins | sample MGYA00519857_ERZ826146 | MGnify/ENA primary metagenome ERZ826146 (study PRJEB31778, sample SAMEA3449222) | human gut metagenome | biome: human gut; feature: human-associated habitat; material: faeces | place: United Kingdom | collected 2010/2012 ...
GATATTGAGGTCGTTTCCGAAAAGATCGACGATGGATACAGCGGCATCATCTTTGACCGCCCCGCGTTCAAGGAAATGATGCAGGATGTCACCGATGGCAACATCAACTGCGTCATTGTAAAAGACCTCTCCCGGCTGGGGCGCGAGTACATCGAAACTGGCCGGTATCTGCGCCGGGTATTCCCGGCCTACGGGGTGCGCTTCATTGCCATCACCGACAGCATCGACACCGCCCACGACAGCGGCGATGACCTGACCGTATCGGTCAAGAACATTATGAACGAAGCCTATTGCCGGGACATTTCCATCAAGACCCGCACCTCACTGGACGTGAAGCGGCGCAACGGCGATTTCGTCGGCGCGTTCCCGGTGTATGGCTACATGAAAGCCGAGGATAATAAAAACCTACTCGTCCCTGACCCCTACGCCGCCCGCGTTGTCTGCGACATCTTCCGTATGCGGCTGGAGGGCGCAAGTGCCTCCAAGATCGCATCAGAGCTGAACCGGCTGGGTATCCTCTCCCCGCTGGCTTACAAGAAGAACAACGGCCTGCCCTACGCGAAAAAGGGCTATGCGGACAAGGCCGACTGCAAATGGTCGGCTACCACCATCATCCGCATCTTGCAGGATGAAACCTACACCGGAACGCTGGTGCAGGGCAAACAGGGTACGCCGCATTACAAGATCAAGCAGATGGAGCAGCGCCCCGCCTCCGAGTGGGTGCGCGTCCCGGATGCCCATGAAGCGCTGATCGCCCGTCAGGATTTCGAGCTGGTGCAGCGCATCAAGGGGCTGGATACCCGGACTTCTCCCAACGAGGACACGGTGTATCTGTTCTCCGGTATTCTGATCTGCGGGTGCTGCGGAAGCCGCATGACCCGCAAGACCAACCGTGCAAACGGCAAGGAGTACCACTACTATTATTGTCCCACCGGCAAGAAAAAGGGCTGCACCCATCCGGTCATGCTGAAAGAAAGCAGTCTGATCGACTGTGTGCGGGACAGCCTGAAAGCCTATATCGGCAACATTGCCTCTCTGAAGGCGCTGCTTTCTGGCATTGACCAGTCCAGCATCAATCAGGCGCTTGCCAAGGAATACAGCGACCACATCACCGACAACGAGCGCCGGTTGGAGCAGGTGCTGGAGTTCAAGGCACGGCTTTATGAGAGCCTTGTGGGAGGTATGCTTACCAAGGAAGAATACGCTTCCTATAAGGCAAAGTACACCAAGCAGGCCGAGGACATCCGCGAAAGCGTCCGCGTTCTCAAGGAAAAGCTCACGGAGGTGCTGGAAAATCGAAGTGAGCGCAACCGCTGGATTTCACAGTTTACGCAGTTCTCCACGCTGGAAACCTTAGACCGCAGGGCGCTCATTCACATGGTACAGAGCATCCGCGTCCGTGGCAAAAAGGAGCTGGATATTACCTTTACCCATGAGGACGAATACAAAAAGGCGTTGCAGCTTCTGGCGCTGGCGGCGCAGCAGAAAGATTACAAACAGAGAAAGGTGGGCTGAGCATGGCGAGAAAAAGCAGGAAAGAAGCGGCTGCGGTAGTCGTTCAGGAGGCCGACGCCGCTTGCCGCGCCGCGATCTACGTCCGCCTTTCGGTGGAGGATACCCACACGCACAGCGTATCCATTGAAACCCAGCAGATGATTATTGCCCGCTATCTGGAGCAGTATCCGGAGATCAGCGTGTACGATACCTACATCGACAACGGCGCGACGGGGACAAACTTCCACCGTCCGGGCTTTCAGCAGATGCTCTCGGATATTGAGGCCGGTCATGTAAACTGCGTCATTGTCAAAGACCTTTCCCGTTTGGGACGAAACACCATCGACACTGGCTATTACATCGAGCAGTATTTCCGCATCCGCAGCGTCCGCTTCATTGCGGTCAACGAAAACTTCGACACCGCTGCCCCGGAGGATGCCCATGCCGGTATTATCATCCCGCTGCGGAACATGATAAACGAAGCCTACGCTTTGGACATTGGGCGCAAGATCAGGGCGCAGCAGCGGCAGGCCATGAAGGACGGCAAGTTCATCGGTGCGCGTACTCCCTACGGCTATTTGAAAGCGGAGGACGATTGCCACCAGCTTATCATCGACCCTGTTGCCGCCGTTGTGGTGCAGCGGATGTTCCGCTGGGCTTCCGAGGGCGCTGGCCTCAATACCATCGCCGTGCGGCTGAATGAGGCGGATATTCTCACCCCCAGCCACTATAAGAAGATGCAGGGCAAGATCACCCACGAAAATTTGCTCGGCAGCGGCAAGTGGCAAACCCGAACAGTCGGCGTTATTCTCCGCTCCGAGGTCTACACCGGAGATCTCGTTCAGGGGCAGACCAAAACCGTGGATCACCGGCAGGTCAAGGCCGATGCCGAGGAATGGACGGTGGTACGGGACACCCACGAGGCCATCATCAGCCGGGAACTGTTCGCGGTGGTGCAGGAAATTCTCAATCAGACCGCCAGCCGCGCCAAGGCACGGGAGGTCAAAGCCTACACGCCGAATCTTCTCAAAGGCAAGGTGTTCTGCGCCCATTGCGGCGGCAACCTGCACCGGCAGAGAAATATCCGCAAGAAGTCCGATGATGTGTACTTCTACCATTGCCTGAGCCAGAGCCGAATCAGCAAAGATACCTGCCCCGGCGTGACCATCCGCGAGGATGCGTTGCTGGATATGCTGGCAGATATGCTTCAGGACGCGCTTGATACGGCGCTGGGGCAATATACCCTCTCCCTTGCGGAGCTGCCCCGGCAGGCCGCTGACCGCGCCGAGCTGCGGGAGAAGATCACCAGCCGCAAAAAGGAAATCCAGCGGCTTCGCGGTATCGTGCGGAGTTTATATGAAAACCTCGTCCAAGGCGTTCTCACCAAGGATGAATACTTTGGCTACAAGGAGAAGTACGAAAGCCGCATTGCCGACCTCGCCGTGGAAATGGAACAGTTGGAGGATGGCCTGCGAACGATGGATGCTCAAACAGAGCAGCACCGGGCGCTGGAACAGGATGCCGCGCAAATCAAGACTGACCGTGCGCTGACCGGCGCACTCATCGAGCGGCTGATCGACCGCATCGAGGTATCCCACGACAAGCAGATCACGGTGCGCTATCGCTTCCAGAGCGAGTTTGAAACCTATGCGGAGGTACTGAAACAATGCAGAAATATGTAATTGCCCTCTACATCCGCCTCTCCATTGAGGATTACAAGTACGACAGTCTGAGCATTGAAAATCAGAGCCTTGTTCTCCACGAGTACGCGGCTTCCGTGCCCGAAGCTCTGAACGCGGAGATCATGGAGTTCATTGACAACGGGTACAGCGGCACGAATTTTGAGCGTCCGCAGGTACAGAAGCTCATTGAGCTGGTGCGGGCCAATCAGATCGACTGCATCATCGTCAAGGATTTTTCCCGCTTCGGGCGAAACAGCATTGAAACCGGCTACTTTATCGAGCGCGTGTTCCCACTGTTCCATACCCGCTTCATTTCCATCAGCGACGATTTTGACAGCAGCAAATTCAAGGGTGACACCGGCGGCATGGACGTAGCATTCAAGTATCTCATCAGCGAATATTACAGCCGCGATATGTCCATCAAAACCAAGAGCGCCAAGTACGCCAAGATGCAGCGCGGCGAGTATCAGAGCAAAATCTGTCCCTACGGCTATCGCAAAAGCGCCGATGGCAGAATGGAGCCTGACCCGGAGGCCGCTGCCGTTGTGCAGCTCATCTTCCAGCTTGCCGCCGAGGGCATCAACGCCACCGCCATCACACGGGAGCTGTTCCGCAGAAGCATCCCTACCCCCGGCCAGTACAAAGCGGCGCACGGCAATCATACCCACGATATTTCCCGCTGCCACGGGATTTGGAGTGCATCCACCATTCTCCGCATTTTGGAGGACGAACGCTACACCGGCGTGTATGTGATCGGCAAGCGGGCGGTTCTCGAAGTAGGCGGCACCAGAAGCCGCCTGAAGGACAGAGAATCATGGTACATCATCCCCGACCATCACCCGGCCATCATTGAGAAAGCCGTGTTTGATACCGCGCAGGCCAGTCAGCTCCGCTTTTCACAGCCCAACAAAAAGAAGCGGGACTACCCGCTGAAGGGCAAAGCCTTCTGCGGCTGCTGCGGCCATGCACTGTCCCGCACCATGCAGAAAACCTCGTATTATTACTGCCGCCATTCCGAAGCAGACGAAGAAAGCCGCTGCCACAAGATGCGCCTGAACGCCGCAGAGCTGGAGCAGGCGGTATTCCTGACGCTGAAAAAGCAGATGGAAGCCGCCGCGCCACTTGCCCCTGACGGTACGCTCCGGGTGGATGCTTCCGTACCGGAACGCACCGAATATGAGCAGCAGATCGAGGCACTGCAAGACGGTAAGCGCGCCTTGTATGAACGCTATCTCATGGGCGAGATTGACCTGAACACCTACAAGGCGGAAAAGACTGCGTGTGACGAGCTGCTTTTGAAAACGAAAAACGCCTATGCCGCAGTATTGGCACAGGCGAAGCAGAAACGGGACGAACAGGCACGGCAGGACAGCCGCATGGAAGCGTCCAAGGCAATTTTCGATGCGGACACGCTGACCACCGAGCTGGCCGAGCTGCTGATCGACAGGGTGCTGGTGTACCCCGACAAGCGCATTGAGATCGCATACAAAATCCAGGACATTTTTGATTGAGGTGGCAGTCATGAAAATTGCTTTCTATTGCAGAGTGGACGGACAGGGCTTTGGCTTTGTCCTCCCCGATGAAGCTGACAAGCTCCGCGAGTTTTTCGCCGAGCATCAGGATAAGCCTGCGCTTGAAAATCCATCAAGCGCAAGCTAAAAATTTTTGTCGTGTGCTTGACATACGGGTGTCGCAGATCATGAAAGCGGATACTGGGCAGACCCGCCCGCTGGAGCAGCGTCTTCATGTGGCGGTACGCCGCATTCGGATCGACGGGATCCTCCGGCTTCACCGGGTCGGGGAATATCCATTGGCTGATGGCATTCTCTTTTCGCCGCTGTAGGATTTTTGTCACGCTGTGCGGCAGGATGATGGTGCGCATACCCTGATTGGTTTTTGTCTCGCCGACGGTGTACTCGCCCTTCCGCTGGCTGTGGAGGGTGCGGCACACCTTCAGCGTACTGGCGTCCCCGTCGAAGTCGTTCCATTGCAGACCGCAGATCTCACCGCGGCGCAGGCCGGTCATCAACTCAGTCTGGAAGAAGTCCCGCCATACCTCGTCCTGCTCCACCACTGCGAGAAAGGCGTCCAGCTCCGCACGGGTGAGGATACGCTTGGGCTTGTAGTTGGGCTTGGGTGCCGTTGTCCCCTCGGTGGGGTTTCTGGGAATGACATGCGCCTGCACCGCATCTTTCAGCGCGGCGTGGAGCGTAGAGTGGATGTGGCGGACCATGGAGTCGGAGAGCTGATGCCCCATCTCGGGATGTTCGTGGATGCGCCCCTCCGTTTTCAGGCGGCGGTACATCCGCTGGATGTCCTGCTGGGAGAGGAGGGAGATCTGCTTGTCGCCCAGCTGCGGCTTGATGTAGTATTCGATGTAGCGGCGGTAGCCCTCGAGCGTACCAGGACGCACCGTGCCCGCCTTGTACTCTGCGAGCCAGCGATCCAGCCACTCGCCCAAGGTCATGCGGCTGTCCTCTGTCAGCTCCACATCGCGGTAGCACTCGATGTTTTGGTGGAGCTTGTCCAGCAGAGCCTTTTGTGTCTTAGCATACACATGCCGGAACAGCGGCTCGCCGTTTTCTTTATGGCCGATAACGATACGCCCTTCCCAGCGTCCGTCCTCACGCTTGCGCACCATGCCGTCACCGGACGGCCTGCGTTTACTCATTTGAATCGCCTCCTCTGTAGGAACTCTTCTTTGTTTACACCATCGCAGTTTTTGACGGTATTGTTAGCTGCTTTTTCTCTGTGAAAACTTTTCGCAGGCCTGACTCGTCTTCTGCCTCAAACCTGTGGTAAAGGGCTTTCATGTAGTCATGCATGGTGTGCCACCTCCTGTCAACGACACACAATACCGCAACCACTGCTGAATAGCCATCCCAAATGACAACAATTATCAGAAAATTATCAAGTTCAGAGTGAACTGCAATGGGCCGCATCCAATTTCGGATGCGGCCCATCTGAACTCCTCTTATGCATAGGGATTATGCGCTGTCGGATTGCCTACGAGCATGTAACAGAAGGCTCTACCGTTATCGATGGTAACGCCGACGCCAACGGTATCGCAATTCGGGTCAATCATCGTTGCCAGATGGCCGGGAGAGTTCTCCCAGTTCGATACAGCCTTTTCGGGAATTCTATCGGGGGTCGTGACGGTGAACACCGTCAGGTTGGAGCCGAAGCCGTGGGGGTATATCCGTACCCAGCTGACAATTCGGAAGGGGTGCTTTCACGATTGTTTTGCGCCGCAACGGTCGATTCCCATTTTGATTTGCAACTCTGTTTGTGGTATGCTACAATGATCTCCAAAGATAGGAACGCTGATTTCCAGTACGATGCTATCGTATAGTGCATATACTGTATTTACAGATCGAGCGGGGAGGTCTTTCGTGTGAGCAATTATGAGTTTTCCCTCAGACAGGAAGTCCTGCTTGAAAAGGGGGCCGACATTCTCGGGTCACTTTTTCATTTTGCAAGGAATAACCATATTTCTCCCTCTGACAAAAAAGATCCAGTTAATGTTGTTTACGGTTTGGTATGGAACGCCAAGAGCAGCATCCTGGGTGCGGATACTGAGGCCGAATTGGATCAGATCGAAACGCAGTTTGATTTTGCTCGTAAATTTTACGCTGGTATTGAGGCGTGAGCAAAATGGGCATCCTGTGATTTTCGGAATTACCATTTGGGATAGAACACCGACAAAAATTTACGATAGCTGTGGGACTGCGGAGTGTCCATCCGAAGTATTACGTCAATATTGGAACAGACCTTGGCCTGATGAGGAACTTCAGGATATGCAACGATCTATCCTTCGACTGCGCCTTAAGGAGGAGGCCTGTCAGCTGAAGCAAAGCCCGTCTATCGACGAGTTAGAACGAAGGGTGCAAGAGGCGGCTATAGGCCCTGGACTTACGTTCAACACGATGATGTGATGGACTGACCGTGCTCTTCGCTCAGCAAGAAAGCTCTTTTGAGAATGGCGTTTTTAATCAACTGAAATTGTAGATAGCTCTCCCAGCAGGAGAGCTATCTTTTTTGCCTTATCAGGCTTCCTCCTTTCATGATTGTTGAGTTGCTTTGATGATTTTTTGCAAACACAACATGTAAAGGACCCAGAAAGAAAGGCACTAAAGGATTCGACGTTTTCAGACTTTTACGAAAGCACGCAGCTCTAATGCATCGTCATATTCCAACTGCCATACTGCTGCTCCTCATGATCGTCCTCTTTGTGGCCATGGACGAGACGCTTCTCCCGCAGCTCTTGACGGCGCTTGCGGTCGATGTGGGTGAGCCCCGTGCCGCTCTGCGGCAGGGAGTTGTCCTGGAAGATATTTGCCATGTGATGGAGCAGTCTCGTCACTGCAAGGAACACCTCCGGCGCTGTCGAAGCACTCTGCCTTTCCAGAAGGCACTGCGCGTAACTGTGTCCTTGCTCCGCCGCCTGAGACAGCCATTGGATGCCCGCCTCTTTGTCACGCTCGACCGCCTTCCCTTGGAGCAGCAGCTTTCCCAACAGATACTGCGCATGGAGATTGCCGGCCTGAGCGGAGGTATAGATGTGATCCATAGCCTTGCGGGTATCTCTTCTTACTGATTCTCCCTTCAGATATTCCTTGCCAAGGCGGTAGGATGCATCGTGGTTTCCGTTGTAGGCAGCGTACTCCAGCCACTGGATGCCAAGCTCGGGATCATGGACGCTGGCATCATCAGAGAGATATAATTTTCCCAAAGCATACTGAGCCGCTACATATCCCTGCTTTGCCGCTTTGTCATATCGTGACGTCTCGTCATTCGAAAGATAGATTAATGGACGAATAAGCGTGAACGTATTCTTGAACATTTCCAACCGGGCAGGCATACTGCAAATCGTTCCGTTGAACATCATGCTCATCAAAAGACTTTCCACGGCATCATCCCGTTCTGCCAGTGACGAGTATTCATCCTGAACGTCCATACGAAGCGTCCGGAAGTCCCAAGACACATCTTTGCCGTTGTCCACCTCATCGCCCTGACGCAGGTCCAAGGTTTCGTCCTCAAAGGTGATTTTCCCCAGCCGGATCGTCTCCGCCTCTTGGATGACCGCATTCTTGATTTGGCGAAACTCCTTCTGCCGGGACAGCGGCGGGCGGTGCCGCTCCTTCTCAGAATAGAAATCTTCCACCTGACCTTGCAGCTGCCACCACTGTTCGTAGCATTCGGCCACGGTCGGGAGCTGCTCCATCTGGTCCACAATCTCATCTACCAGCGCCTTTTGCTTCTTCGGAAGATAGCCATAGGACTTCTTTCCCTTGACCGTTTCCAATTGAAGTGCAAGCTCTTGCATGAGCCGCTCCGCCTCGGGGTGGTCGCAGATCCTGGTTCGCATCTGCTGGACCAACTCCCGCATGGCCTGCCGCACTTCCCGCACCAACTGGTCACGGGAAACCGTTTTCTGCTCATAGAGGTGGAGCATTTCTTGCTGGAAGATATCGTTGGTGAGCTTGGATTTGATTTGGCGGATGCCGTCCTGAGATAGATACGCCTGTCCCGGCTTTACGGACCATGCCATCATGTGCACATGGGGATGGTCGCCCTCATCATGGAAGGCAGCATACCAGCGGAAGTCCTGGGGCGGGATATTCATAGCGGCGGCGATGTCGTTGCGGTGGGCGCGGAGGAGATTCCTCCACGCCCTGGCATTGTCGTAGCCCAACCGTTCTGCGTCCTCTCGCTTCAGGGAGATGATGTGTGTCCACACGTTACCTGTGTAGCTCTCCAGTTCCGCCATGGCCTTGTCCAGCTCCACGCCATCTTTGTCACCGAAGAGACCATGGGAGCCCAGCCGTTCTGCCCTTGGCCGTGTTGCGATGTACTTCATGTAGCCATCCGATTTCTGAACATCGCTCCAGTTTTCCTCCAACGCCTGAGAGATGAACGCCGAAGCGTTGGCCTTGGTGGGGTGTTCTTGGTAGTCACCGTACTCACCCATCTCCTTTGCGTCAGGAAAATCCTTCACCAGTTTTGCGATAAGCTGTTCCTGCTTCCTTGTTGGCGGACGGTCATTCTGGATCAACTCGACCCGCTCACGGGTGGCGATGTATCTCATGTATCCGCCTGCTGAGTTGCCGCCTCCGCACTTGATGTACGGGCTTTTGACGATCAGTCTTGCCATCCGTCATCGTCCTCCCAGGATTCCCGCACCCGTCTTTCGAACGAGATGCGGCCATTGGTCTGTTTCACATTTCGGACGCTCTCCGCACGGCGTCGGCGCAGGTCCTCTTCACTGAACTGAAAACTGTCCGCAATGATCCCGGACAGCATATCCAACTCCACCGCCTGCTTGTAAGCCAGCGATGCCATTTTGTTTTCCGTTTGCCCCACCCGACCGTCCAGATAGGACTGGATGGAGGTGGGGAGGAACAGCCCAGCGTTGTTGGCACTGAGATAGTCCAGGTAGAAATCGATGGCCCGCTCAATGAATCCGGTGATGCTGCGGCTGCCATCCTCCTGATATCGTCGCTCCAAGCGTGCCTTTTTCTCAGGAGTGAGATAGAGGGCAAATTTTTCTTTCTTGCTCAAAATGAGCTCCTTTCCGGGGTATGACCCCTACTTTTTTCTTGTGGGTGTAGGCTTTCAGGGATAACGACCGCAGAAGTGATAGCACCCCTTCGATTTTGACCCCACTTTGGAACTCCCTGAAAACCCCGTAACTGCCCGCACTGCGGGCAGAAGTGACCGAACAGAGCGTCGCACTTGACGCCTGGTGTTTATCCTGCTTCACGTCATCGCTGTCTCCATATCCCTCGCTTCCACCCAAATGGGCGAAAACTCGTTCATTTCGCTGCTCCTCCTTTTCCCACCGAACCCGCTTCGCTGGGTTTCGGCGGGAGCCCTTATTTTGTCCTCCGTCAGCTCTCGAAAGGCGACCCAAATCCGTTCGAATAGGCCTGGCCGGTATCTGTTCTCGCTGCTCCCGGCAAAGCCGCACACAGCGGCTCACAGGGGCGAACACGGCCTTGTTTTTGCAGTTCCTCTGCTACCCGCTGACGCTCCGTGACTTCCTCCAGTTTCACCATCTGCCGCTCGTAGGAATGGTCGACGGCTTCCTGGATCGGCAGGATGGTGTAGCAGTTGTTGCCGTTCCACTTCATTCCCTGGCGGTCGAAATAGCTGGTGCGCTCTACTGTGATAAACTGCCTGTCCTCCAGTTTGGCGATGTGTTTCATCACCGTGTTCACGGCCAGCCCCACAGTGGCGGAGATGGTGTTGTAACTGGGATGGCATTGATGGCTGCTGCGGTCTTCGCAGTAGAGCAGGTAGGCGTAGACGGTGATCGCGCCATGCCCCAGGTCCAGGGAAAAGATTTCGTTAGGGAGGGAGAAAAACTTTCCTGCGTGTTTGCGACTGAATACCGGAACCATCTGCGGCGAGATCAGATTTCGTTTGACCAGAGTATCCAACTGCTTTTCTGCCATGTCTGGACTCATGTGGAGCAGCGCTGCAATCTCATCCACACTTGGAACGGCGCCACCCCTATGGTGGCTGTTGAGATAGCAGAGATAGGCGAGGATACTGAAGGCGGGGGGCGGAAGTTTCAGCCCCCAAATTTTGTTGGGCAGCGAGAACCGATACGCTTTCGCGTCTTTCTGATAGGTGAGCGCAGTCATTCGCGGACACCTCCTTCCGTGTGCTTGGTGACCCACTGGATGAACGCTTCCTTGGGAACCACCATCCTGCTGCCGACATTCAGCACCGGGAAGTCCGGCTCATGCATCAGCTCATAGCTGGTGGAGGACGATACCCCCAGCACCTTCGCCACTATGTCGGCGTTGAGGAACAGAGGCAGGTCATCGTAAGAGTTGTACTGTGACTGTTTCATTTTCGATTTCTCCTTTGCAGAAAGTAAAGGCATCAGCGGCGACGCTGATGCCCTTCTGCTTGTATTGTGTCGGAGATTTTGATAAGATAATAAAAAGTTGGGACGAATTATTTTCCAGGGGGGACAATTTATTTCGAGGGAGGCGAGCGCATGGATGGGGATATCGTTTTCTATATCCACGGTGATACGATCGAGTACGG
>ERZ826146.3132-NODE-3132-length-11233-cov-70.718196_pt1 | contig 11233 bp, 9 predicted proteins | sample MGYA00519857_ERZ826146 | MGnify/ENA primary metagenome ERZ826146 (study PRJEB31778, sample SAMEA3449222) | human gut metagenome | biome: human gut; feature: human-associated habitat; material: faeces | place: United Kingdom | collected 2010/2012 ...
GAGTGATTGTAAAGAATGCCAATATGTATGGAATGTAATTACAAATTCCAGTTTGATGAAGTACAAGGCCATCTTCGAGCGCAACGCCGACCGTCTTGTGAACGCCAACACCATTTACGAGGGACAGGTCATTGTCCTGTCCGCGAAGTAAGCACAAGCAATCCACATAACGAAAGCATAAAAAATGCCCACCTCGAAAAGTCGAGGTGGGCTTTTTTTCGTGTGCGCGGATTTGCTTAACTTAATGACATTGCCCGAAAGGGCTTTCTTTTTTACCCAGATGTACCGCTGAGGTATCAAAAAAGGAAAGTAAATGTATATAGCTTGAACGCAAAGCTTCATAGCTTTCGCGTTCTCCCGCCGTGGACATTTGCGGGGAAAATGTTGCAAATTGCCGTTGTGCAATTTAGCAAACGCCCCCGGCGTGCGAATTCGGAAAAGCAAAAAAACGCAGCAAAAAGTGCGAAAAAGGATTTCTGCTATATTTTTTAAGGAAATGGTACCAATACAAGTGAAAAAGTTGCATAAAAAAATTTTTGTACCTGAAATACAGCGGGATATCGTGGCGAAAAATACATTCTAAACGTATGGTACATCTTCCGCGGCTTGGGAAAAACCGGATGTAAATGCCACAAAATGGGAAGTTTTTTCACAAAAAAGTTGCGGGCAAAATAACGAAAAGAACCGGACACTTTTTCAGGCGTACCCAAAAAAAGTGTGAAAATTTGACGTGCGCGCTGTTTTTCTTTATAATATTTCAGGAACAAAAAAGAAGATTTCGAATTTCACAACAATTCGGAACGGAAAGAGAGAAAAACATGGAAAAATACCTTGTTTTGGCAACCTTTGCAGGGTCTGTCATCGCACTTATCTTCGCCTTCGTCACCGGCAAAAAAGTGCTGAGTTTTGACGAAGGCACCCCGCTTATGAGCAAAATTTCGCAATCTATCCGTGCGGGCGCCAACGCCTACCTGAAGCGGCAATACACTGTTGTAGGTGTGTTTTTTGCCTGTATGATCGTGGTTTTGTGCATTATGGCGGCCTTAAAGTTGCTGACTTGGTTCGTGCCCTTCGCGTTCCTGACCGGCGGTTTCTTCTCCGGCCTGTCTGGCTTCGTGGGTATGCGCATCGCCACCAAGGCCAACTGCCGCACCGCCAACGCCTGCCGCGACGGCCTGAACCGCGGCCTCCGCGTGGCCTTCTCCGCCGGCTCCGTTATGGGATTCACCGTTGTCGGCCTCGGCCTGCTGGATATCAGCGTGTGGTTCATGCTTCTGCGCTTCGTGTTTAAGCTGGAGGCCGCTGACATCACCAGTGCCATGCTGACCTTCGGCATGGGCGCCAGCTCCATGGCGCTGTTTGCCCGCGTGGGCGGCGGCATCTTCACCAAGGCGGCCGATGTGGGCGCCGACCTGGTGGGCAAGGTTGAGGCCGGTATTCCCGAGGACGATCCCCGCAACCCCGCTGTTATCGCCGATAACGTAGGTGACAACGTGGGCGATGTGGCCGGTATGGGTGCGGACCTGTATGAGAGCTATGTTGGCTCCATCATCTCTGCCTCCGCCTTGGGCGTGGCGGCATTCAGCGATCAGGCCTTCAAGGCCATGGCTATTCCCATGGTCATGGCGGCGGTGGGCATCATCTGCTCCATCATTGGCTCTTTCTTCGTCAAGACCGAGGAGAACGCCGACCAGCGCACGTTGCTGAAAGCACTGTCCCGCGGCACCAACCTGGCGGCTATTCTGATTGCTATTATCTCCTTCTTTCTGGTGTGGGCCCTGCTGGGCATCGAGCACTGGGGACTGTATGTGGCCATTCTCTCCGGTCTGGTGGCCGGCGTGCTGATCGGCAAGGCCACGGAGTATTACACTTCTGATACCTACAAGCCGACCCAGGAGCTGAGCAGCAAGAGCCAGACCGGCTCCGCTACCATTATCATCGGCGGTCTTGGCCTGGGTATGCTTTCCACGGCGGTGCCCATCGTGATCGTGGCGGTGTGCATCCTGTTGGCGTTCTTCCTCTCCGGCGGCGCAACCAGCACAGGCATGGGCCTGTACGGCATTGCTTTGGCGGCAGTGGGTATGCTGTCCACGCTGGGCATCACCCTGGCCACCGACGCCTACGGCCCCGTGGCCGACAATGCCGGCGGTATCGCTGAGATGGCTGGCTTGGAGCCGGAGGTTCGCAAGCGCACAGACGCGCTGGACTCTTTGGGCAACACCACGGCAGCTACCGGCAAGGGCTTTGCCATCGGCTCCGCCGCGCTGACGGCTCTGGCACTGATGGCTTCCTATATCGAAAAGGTCAAGGAAGTGGGCGCGAATGTCACCTTTGAGGACTTCTCCCTGATGAACCCCGTGGTGCTGGTGGGCCTGTTTATCGGCGCGTGCCTGCCCTTCGTGTTCGCAGCGCTTACCATGAACTCTGTGGGCCGCGCGGCCCAGAGCGTGGTGCTGGAGGTACGCCGCCAGTTCCGCGAGATCACCGGCCTGATGGAGGGCAAGGCAGATCCCGACTACGCGCGCTGCGTGGATCTGTGCACCAAGGCCAGCCTGAAGGAGATGGTGCTGCCCACCGTTATCGCGGTGGTGACGCCCATTGTGGTAGGTATGATCCTGGGTTTCAAGGGTGTGGTCGGTCTGCTGGCCGGTGCCACCGTTACTGGTTTCCTGATGGCTATCTACATGGCCAATGCCGGCGGTGCCTGGGATAACGCCAAGAAGTACATCGAGGCAGGCAACTTCGGCGGCAAGGGCAGTGATTGCCACAAGGCCGGCGTGGTGGGCGACACCGTGGGCGATCCCTTCAAGGACACTGCGGGTCCGGCCATCAACATCCTCATCAAGCTGCTGAGCATGGTGTCCATCGTGTTTGCTGGACTGATCGTGAATTACGCTATTCTGTAACGGGAAAAGGGAAAAAAGAACAAGCAGCACCCCCGGCTTCTCTCTCTTTCTCTTTCTCTTTCTCTTTCTCTTTCTCTTTCTCTCAGATGCGCTAAGTAATTGATTTTTTTGAACAGGCAGGCAGTGGCGTGAGCCGCTGCCTGCCTGTTCTTTTGTTGTTTTTACTATGCGACTGTGGGACTTCCTCAGGTGAGGCCATCGCTTGGAGTGAGGAGGATTGGGCCACGGCAGAACTGCCTGCCGACAATCGATTTGACTATCGGGACGTTGCAGCAGCAGGCAAACGAAAATCGCCGTGCAGAGGTCGTGTGCAGCAGTGGCTTCAGCGCATTTTCCCGTGAAACGATTCAGGAAGATGCCGCCTTCTTGACTGCTGAAGAAGCACAGATGATTGAGGTTGTAAACGATGAGCAGAATAAACCATGCACTTTTCCGGCAGAAGACGCGCTGAAGGATATCGAGCTTTTTCCCAGAATCCTGCGGAGTTCTTATGGTGCCTACTATCTGTATGAAAAAGTTGATTGGGATGCAGCGGCTGATTCATGGTATGTTACCGCGATAAATGGCAGCGATAGGCGAAGTGAGAATAAAGCGCAACTCATCAATTTGAGAGAGCTGCGCCTTCAATTCTTGAAAGACATAAATAGAGAAGCAAGCCACCGCAATGGACAGTTTGCTGCCTTGCTTGATTTCAACGGACAAATCGTCCTTAAGAGTTTTTGTTGTATTATTTATAAGCTCCATAAGGAGGTACCCCAATATGGCTGAGGAAAAGAAAGTCGTCACGCTGGACGATTTTGAGCAGCGTCTGATGGTCAGCGGCCTGATGGATTTTCGGAACGATCTTCTCCGGGACGAAAAGCCCACAGAAGACATTAACGATTTGATCCTGAAGGCCATTGATGCCCCAACAAAGAAAGAGAAACGGAGAGCCGACCGTGAGGCAAGATAAGCTCTCCAAGCAGAATGTGATCCTTTATCTTTGCGGCATAATTCCGGTTGTGTGGCTCGGCCTGTTGATTGCTCCCTGCTTAAAGGATGGATTGCCCGGACTGGTTCAGCAGTTCGGATCGGTGATGCAAAACCCATTCCAGATACAGCTTTGTGAGGACAGTGTAAAAACTGTCCTCACTTTGCTTTTGGTGTACGGGATCGCCATCGGCGTCTATCTCTCCACGGAGCACAATTGCAGACGGCGAGAAGAGCACGGATCAGCTAAATGGGACACGGCTGGTTCGGTCAACAAGAAATATGCCAACAAGGATAAGACGCAAAACAAGCTGCTGACGCAAAATGTGGCCATCGGCCTGGACGGAAGAAAGCACCGCAGAAATCTGAATGTACTTGTATGCGGCGGTTCCGGTGCAGGTAAAACACGCTTCTAGGCTCACTGCTCGGAACGCATCGAAGGTGTGCTGCTTATGCCGGTAATGTCTCACCTCCCTTCGCGCCGGAAGGCAGGTCGTGGTTTCCCCTTTCACCCCTTACTGGTTTTCCAAATGGCCCTTTTGGCCATTTTTTCGGAAACTTCTCAAAAACATTTTTTTCGCGGCTCATGCTGCACTCCTTTCGTTCTGTTCGGGTGGATATTCCTTCCAGAACGGAGGACGGTGGGGAGCGGCAGCCCACGGCGAAGAAGTGCCGTGGATGACAAAAAGCACCCACACAGGCATAAAAGCCTGTATGGGTGCTTCGGTACGGTTCAGTATGGTAATTGTCGGCGGATATCGGAGGGCATAGGTATCCTACGGTGTCCGGGTATCGCCCGTCTATGTTCCCGGCGCGGCTCGTTGCCGCAGCATCAGCGGCACCTCCCGTACTCTTTTGTCATAGACTGATTTCCTTTCTGCTCAAATCGGATAGATATGGCGAAAGGCGGTTGTTCAAAAGAGCAACCGCCTTTCCTGACGAATGAAGCCGAAAAGGGGCGCGAGGCTATTTGCCCGCGCCCCTGAAGGTGAGCCTGTTTACTTTTCGATGCTTTGCAGCGATTTTTCCTCACGCCGCCGCCTGATCTGCCATGTGGTCAGCGCAAGGCATCCGGCAAGAGATGTGCAGAGGGAGATCCCCCACAAGCCTAACACGCTGCTGTCGTCGGTCTGCGGGGCTGTGGTCACGCGCCAGCCTGCATACACGGTCATATCCTTCGTCAGATAAACGCCGGAAACCTTGTTTGTCAGGCTGCGTTCGCTGTACCAGCCCGTAAAGGTGTGGCCGCGCCAGGTGGGGACATATTGGGTCAGGTCAATGTAGGCATTGTACGTTCCCCGCACGCTGGGAATATCACTGCCGCCGCCTGTTTCAAAGCGCAGCGTATAGTAGGTGACGTGCGGATTGTAGCCGCCGCCGATGTACGTCCAGTGGGCGCAGACGGTGGTATTTGCAGAGAATACGGTATCCGTCGTAACCTTCGTACCGCCGCTCTTTTCGGTGTACCAGCCGTCGAAGCTGTGCTTGCTCCGGGAGGCACTGGGCAGCGAACTTAGCTTCTGATTGGTGGTGGTCATGCTGCCGACAGAGGGCGTACCATCGCCCGCGTCAAAGGTGACGATGAACTCGGTGGGTGCAGGCGGCGTGACGGTGCGCTCGTAGCCGCAAACATCGCAGGTCGTATCCGCGTCATCGGTGTAGACGTGCGCGGCTTTGTCCTTGATGCTCTCGGGCTTCTTCGGGCAGTCATCATCGGTACATTCGTGCCAGTGGCTCGTACCGTCCTTGCGCCAGTCGCCGTAGCTGTGCTCGTGGGCGGGAGGCGCGTCCTCCCACAGCGCCTTGACTGTGATGTCAGCGGTGACGGCCACAGGGGCGTTCACCGGATACTCCGTACCGTCTATCTGCCATGCCTTGAACTGCTGGTTTTCAGGCGCAATAAACTCGCACTCCGGCAGAGAATACTCGCTGCCGTGCAATACCTTCTTGGCGGGCATTGCGGTGGTGACCTCCTCTGGCAAATCCTTGGGTTCGGAGCCGCCGTTCGCGTCAAACGTGACGGTATGCTCGTTGCGCTTTTCAAACGTTGCGGTTATGGTGACGTTTTCCTCCGGCTGGGCGAAGGTATAGGCATCCTCCCCAACCGCAACGGCGGCAGCGGTGCCGTTGACGGACAGCGTGCTGAGCATATAGCCCTCGTCGGGGGCGATGGAGAGCATGACAAGCTCGTCCTTATAGAACAGCGGCGTGCCGTCCTCGGTGGTTTCTGTGGCATTCACCACCGTGACGCTGCCGTTTGCGCTATCCTCTGTCGTCACCTTGTAGCGCGGTGCGCCCTCCACTGTCACGCTGATTGCGAAATTCTTCTTCCATTCCTCTCCCGGACGCGTGATAACATCAAGCCCCGAGACGCAGCGTGCTCCGGTGCCTTCCAGAATCACCGTGCCGAGGACGGTAAAGGTCTGCTCCCGCGGGGACTGCGGATCATAGTCCTCCGGGATCTCCCACGAAACATCGACAGGGATAAAACCGGTGACGTCAGATGCAAAACCCCCGATGTTGACCTTGGAGAGCTCCTCTTGCAGATCCTGTTCCCTGGAAATACGAATCGGCTGCGCAGGCTGCACATCCCAATAGTCCTTCTCCCGAACAACCTCCAGATAGTTCCACAAAATATCGATGTCATTGTAGTAGGTTTTGTTCCCGCAGGCGTCCTCGATGCAAATGTCGTGATGGAGGGTCACGTCATAATCTGCCGGGATCGTATAACAGCCGTCTTCATCCGGCGTCATAAGTTCAATATTCCCGCCCGGGTATCTCTCGTGCCACACCTTGACGGGCAGCGCGTCCTCTACCCTGAACCGCAGGTCGCCCCAGTATTCCCCATCCGTCTCCAGTTCCTTGCCGGTAGAAAGATTGATGGCCTTCGGCTTTTCGACGTCGGCGATCAGCTTCGGCGTGGAGACATAGGTCGTTCCCTTGAGGTTTTCGGCTTTTGCATAGACATACCAGCTGCCGTTTGCGTCATACTCCGCGATGTCTATGGTGGCTGTAGGAATATAGACGATCCAGACGCCCGGTTCCGGCTCCGGATGCTGATATTTCTCCCATGCGATTTTTCCTTGCTTGTCCAGCTCCGCCAGCTCCTCCTGCGTGTAGCATACCGGTGAGCTGAAGTAGTGGCTGGGTATTACATCCGCGTTGATCTGCACAGCCACCGAATAGACGTTCTTATCCGTTTTCCTGCTTACATCCTTGAGATAGTGCGGTTCGGCTGTATCCGCGTTGTATCCAAAGAAGTACTGACTCCGCCCCAGAATAAGCTCGGCCTTCGGATACTCCGTGTTATACTCCAGCACGAGCGTCCGGCTTCTGTCGATCAGACCTACCGTGAAGCGTCCCATTTCTTTGTCATATGGAATTTCCGAATGATCTGCCTTGTCGGTCATTCTTACCGCCGCACCATCCGGCATCTTCATCGTGAGCACCAGATACTCGTTGTGCGCCAGCTCTGCCTCGGCGTATGTCGTCTGCTCATCCGGGCTTACGACTCTCACTCGATGCCGCCGGTAGATCTTCACGGTTGCCGTGGAGGCGTTGCCCGCATTGTCCGTCGCAACGACGGTATATTCCGCTCCCGCGTCATTGTTGCCGCCGTCGGGTGCGGGAAGAGAATAATAGGTGGAGTCGGCCTTCTGCTCCACACCGTTGATGGTCACGGACTTGACGCCGGAGGACGCTTCGCCGCTCTTCGCCGGATCGCTCACGGTGAAGGAGTACGCGCCCGGTCTTCCAACGATGACATCCTCGACGGTGTAGCTCTCGCCGTCATTCAAAACCTCCAGCACCGGCGCCGCCGTGTCCTTTTCCAGCAAATGATCGCACACGGCACAGTGCTTCTCCTGAATGCCCCAGTCTCCGGGGATGTGCTTTCCGTTTTGTTTGGACATCTCCGCCGCCGGGTCGCGCGCCTGACAATCCTTATTCCTGCACGCCCAGACGTGGCATGACTGCCGGTTTACCCAGCCGAAGTCGTGATTTCCGTTGCAGGGGTCGTCGATCACTGTCATTTCCAGCACGTTGATCGCCCAGCCGTAGTTCTGTACATACGGAAGTGTCAGCAGCTGCATGTCGATGAGCCCATTCTCATCAGGGATCAGGGTCTCATAAAGGTTCCAGAAGTAAGAATATTCGTCATCACGGCTGAGGGCGCGCGCCTCCAGCTTCAGCTTCACCAGCTTTCCCTTGTATGAGCCGATCCTGATCTGATCGTTCGTCGCGATTGACGGATCCGCCACGAGCTGCTCCGGTTTGTAAACAATGTCGCCGTAGCCGACAGCCGCCGCGTCCGAGCCGTTGCTGCGGTAATTGGTCGACAGGTTCAGAGTCGCGTCGGTGATGGTGATGTTCTTTCCGTGGCACCAGCGGCCGCCGCCGATCGCCGCGCCGTAGTGTCCTGTCGCCGACACATGGCCGCCGGTGATGGTGATGTTCCGGGCGGGGACATACTGGCCTCCGCCGATACCCGCGCAGTTGTATTGGCCGCGGGCGCTTACCCGTCCGCCGGAGATGACGATATCGCTCGCCGCGTTGATTCCGTCCATGTCCTGTTTCGTCGTCCAGCTGCCGCCGCCGATGCCCGCGCCGGTATCCCCGCCTTGCGCGTCGATATTGCCGCCATAGATATAGATATGGCTGCCGCGCCCCCTAAAGCCTCCGCCGATTCCGGCTGCAAGCCTGCCGCCGCTGGCGTTTACCGTGCCGGAGTAGAAGTACAGCCGCTCTCCGGCGCCTCCATGGATGGTGTTTCCAGAGTGTCCAGAGTGTCCCCAGCTGCCGGCTCCTATGCCCGCGCCGTACTCGCCGCCGGTGGCATTGATGGTGCCGCCCCAGTAGTCGGGATTGCTCTGAGAGCCAAAGTGCATATTGACGCCGTGGCCGTACATATCCATGTTAAACATAGAGTCCCCGATATTGCGGATCGCCCAGCTCCCGCCGATGCCCGCCGCTCTGTAGCCGCCCTTGCAGGTCACCGTGGTGCCGGTGCGTGCCAGCACATAAAGCTGCCCCTCGCTGCGGTTTTTCTGGATCGCCGCGCGGCCGTCAGCGCCTTGCAGGGTGCTGTCCTTGCCGATGAAATAGAGATAAGCCGAAGCCTTTTTGTTCAGCTCGATGGCCGGCCCCTTGGAGCTGGGACTCATCTTAATATTTACGCCGTCAATAAATACGTGCGGCGCGGCTTTGTCTCCCTGGATGAAGATCTTCTTATCCCATGCCCATGTGTCCCTGAGCTTGTCGGGCACGGACGAGTAGATGTAGTAGCTCCTACTGTCCTTAATGGATATGTCCGATGTCCGGTTGTACACGTCAATGCTCACGTCGTACTTTGGTATGGTATCCATCGGCCCGTCCGCTGCCAATACTGTTGTCGGAAGCATGATCAGCACCATGCAGCACAGCAGCAGGATGCTAAGTATTCGTTTCTTCATTGGCTTTTCTCCTCCTGTTCGTGTCGGTTCGGTTTGTCCGCCCCGCCTTTTTTCCGGTTTTCTCTGATTCTGAGCCGGAAACACAGCGCGGTGATCGCCACCGCCGCGGCAAAGGAGATGACGGCTACCAGCACATAGCCGCCCGCGTCCTCCCGCAGCAGCATCGCGCCGAACACGCCCCATGCTTCCGGTTGCCCCGGCCCGGCGACCGTGCCCACCGCCTGCATCAGCACCGCGAACAGCAGCATACACATAGCGCTCAGTCCATATATGCCGCGCCGCTGCCTCCGGCGGGTGTTTTCCCGCACCCGCTGCTTGACGAGTGCGACCCGTCTTGCGGTATCGTACATTTCGTTTGAACCTCCTCTCTGGATTTTTTGAAATGCGGCTTAAAAACCCCTTCACTTATATAGGTACAAAAAATCGAAAAAACTCTCACCCAAAACGCAAAATTTTTCAAAAAATTTGAGAGCCGCCAAAAAGCAGCTCTCGGGGAGTGGCTATTCGGTTATTGCTTCTGTGATAATCGGAAAACGGACAATCTTCCCGCCGCCACCAGCAGCACCGGCAGGGCGTAGGCGATGTACTGCGCCGCGCCGCCGTAAGCAATGAGCAGATTGTATATGGCATGGAATGTTATCGCCGCGCCGAGCAGCCCGCACGTGCCGGCTATTTTAAGCCACGTCCGCTGCCACGTATACGCCAGCCCGCCGCCCACGATCAGTCCGCAGAGGACGTGCATCGCTCCCGTGCCGAAGCCACGGAAGAAGATGAAGGAGAAGCGGTCCGCGCCGTTTTGGATGAGATAGCAGACGTTTTCAAAGGTGGCGAAGGCGAGGGCAATCGTGATGGCGGCGGGCTTGATTTTATCTCCCTCCGGCTCGAACACCAGAAGATAGAACACCAGCGGCAGCAGCTTCATCATTTCCTCCACCACCGGCGCGATTTCCGCCGTGGCGGCAAGGGCGTCCGCCCGGCATACCGCCGCGAGGAAGGTGTTGATATAGGCCGAAAGCAGGCACACCCCCATCCCGGCAATGCAGAACAGGAAGAAGCGGAGCTGCCGCCTGCCCATGCACAAAGCGGCCACCAGCAGCGGGGACACCATGCAGAGGAAGATGTTTTCGATGTAGGTCATGCTGCCACCGCCTTTCTTGTGGCAGGCAGCAGCCCCAGAATCGCAAGCGTCAGCAGCATATCACACCAGAAGGTGGGGCTTACCGGTGAGGTGTCCGGCCAGAAGCAGCCCACCGTCCAGAGCAGATACTCCGCGAACGCAAAGCACAGCACGCCGATGTGGAAGTGCCGCATATTCCGCGCCGGATCCGTCTGCTCGTTGGCGTAGACCAGCCCACGAATGGCACAGAAGGAGAGACATATCATCATGCCGCACCAGATCAGGTTGGAGAGAATGTCCCCGAAGGTGCAGTAGAACGCCAGCAGCGGCACGCCGAACGCAGGCGCGAGCCACGCCCTGCGGCAGCGGAAGCTGCGCTCGTCCTGAGTGGCGAGCGTTGCTTGCAAAATGCGCAGGAAGATGAGGCTGGCCACCCAGCCGAACTCCGACACATAAAAGACCCGGGGTGTGGTATCGAACAGCAGCAGATACAGCGTCCAGTAGAGCGCGCCGAGGGCAAAGCAGCCGTAGAAGCACAGCAGCAGAAAATACGCCTGCCTGCGACTTTTCCGGTAGGATATGCCCGAAAGCAGCGCGCCCACGAACGTGACCAGCAGTTGCAGCAGGTTCTCAATCAGCTCCATGCGCATCCTCACTTTCCCTGTCCTGTCCGTCCTCGCGGTTCATCTGCCGCAGCCGGAAGCACAGAACGGTCACGCACACGCCGAGTAAAAACGCCAGCAGCCCGATGACGATGTATCCCAAGGCAGCGCCGCCGTGAAAGATGCTTG
>ERZ826146.3142-NODE-3142-length-11207-cov-2.936065_pt1 | contig 11207 bp, 11 predicted proteins | sample MGYA00519857_ERZ826146 | MGnify/ENA primary metagenome ERZ826146 (study PRJEB31778, sample SAMEA3449222) | human gut metagenome | biome: human gut; feature: human-associated habitat; material: faeces | place: United Kingdom | collected 2010/2012 ...
ATCTTCGATATGTTCACCGGCGGCGGTTTCGGCGGCGGAAGCAGCCGCGGCAGGAGCCAGAACGCGCCTCAGCGCGGCAGCGATTTGCAGTATAACCTGACGCTGACGTTCGAGGAAGCGGCTTTTGGCTGCCGCAAGGAATTTAAGTTCCAGCGCAGCGCGGTTTGCGACGCCTGCGCCGGTACGGGCGCAAAGCCGGGCACACAGCCGCAGACCTGCCCGACCTGCCACGGCTCCGGCCAACAGCGCGTGACGATGAACTCCCCGTTCGGTCAGGTGCAGACGATGCGCACGTGCCCGACCTGCGGCGGCAAGGACAAGTGCAGCAAGTGCTCCGGCACGGGCTTCACCCGCGTGACGCGCACCGTGACGCTCAACGTTCCGGCGGGCGTGGACGACGGGCAGAATTTCAAGACCATTCCGGGCGAGGGCGAACCCGGCCGCAACGGCGGACCGGCGGGCGACCTGTACATCACCTGCACGGTGCGGCCGCACAAGATCTTCAAGCGCGACCGCTACGACCTGTATTGCGATGTTCCGGTTTCCTTCACGCAGGCGGCGCTGGGCGGCGAAATCGACGTGCCGACGCTGGGCGGCACGACGAAGTACAACATTCCGGCGGGCACGCAGGAGGGAACGTCCTTCCGCATCCGCGGCGAGGGCATTCAGCAGTTCCGCGGCACGAACCGGGGCGATATGTTCTTCACCGTGCACGTCGAGGTGCCCAAGCATCTGGGCGAGAAGCAGAAGGAGCTGCTGCGCCAGTTTGAGGATTCGCTCAACGGGCGCGAGTACGAGCGCCGCAAGAGCTTCGGCGATCAGGTGAAAAGCTACATCCGCGACAACGCCGAGCGGTTCAAGGAAAAATTCGAGAAGAAATAAGCCATCAGGAAAGCGGGACGCGCGAAAAAGCACGGCCTCGCTTTTCTGCGTCTATCAAGAAAGGAAAAACAAGCGATGGATTGGTTGGAAGCTGTGGTGCACACCACCACGATGGGCGCGGACATCGTCAGCGACGTGCTGATGAACGCGGGCGCGGTCGGCACGGCGATTGAGGATCGCTACGATGTGACGTCGAGCAAGAAATCCGACGGCATGTGGGATATGATCGACGAGGACGTGCTCAAACACATGAGCGAGGATGTGCTCGTCAAGGCGTATTTCAAGAGTGACGCGAGCGCGCCGGAGACGCTGCATCTGGTGGAGCAGAAGCTCGGCGAAATCGCCAAAATGGACATGGGCTTTGACATGGGCAGCCTGACGCTCGATACGCAGGGCGTTCGCGAGCAGGATTGGGCGGAGAACTGGAAGAAGTATTACAAGCCCTTCCGCGCGGGCGAGCGTCTGGTCATCAAGCCGAGCTGGGAGGCCTACGAGCCGAAGGAAGGCGACCTTGTGCTGGAGCTTGACCCCGGCATGGCGTTCGGCACGGGTACGCACGAGACGACGTTCATGTGCATGGAGCAGCTTGAAAAATACGTCACGCCCGGATGCCGCGCGATTGACGTGGGATGCGGAAGCGGCATTCTCGGTCTGGCGGCGGCCAAGCTCGGCGCGGCCGATGTGCTGGCGATTGATCTGGATGAGCTGGCGGTGAAGGTCGCGGCGGAAAACACCGAAAAGAACGGCCTTTCGAATGTCGTTCGCGTGGCGCACGGCGATCTGCTCGAAAAGCGCGAGGAGAAGGCCGACGTGATCGTCGCCAACATCATCGCGGATGTGATCTGCTACCTCTGCGGTCCGGTGAAAAAGCACCTGCTGGAGGGCGGCACGTTCATCTGCTCCGGCATCATCCGGGAGCGCGAGGAGGACGTGCAGCGCGCGCTGGCGGCGGCGGGCTACACCGTCTGCAACCGGCTGGCGAAGGGCGAGTGGGTCTGCCTGGCGGCCAAGTTGGCGGCGTAAGGCGGCATAAGAGGGAAAAAGTATGCACCGATTTTTTGCGGATGAACGCGGTATCGTTCAAGATGCCGCCTATCTGAACGCGGAGGACGCGGGGCACGCGCTGCGCGTGCTGCGGCTGGAAAGCGGCGACGAGGTGGAGCTGGTCTGCGCCCCGGCGCGCTATCGGGCGAAAATCGACTCGACGGAGGGCGGCGAGGTTCGCCTGCGCGTGATCGAAAAGCTGCGCGACACCGAGGCGCGGACGCGCGTGACGCTCTATCAGGGGCTGCCCAAGGCGGACAAGATGGAGCTGATCGTGCAGAAGAGCACCGAGCTGGGCGCGGCGGCCATCGCGCCGGTCGCGATGATTCGCAGCGTGGTCAGGCTCGAAGGCAAGGACGCGGTGAAGAAGACCGAGCGATGGCAGAAGATCGCCCGCGAGGCGGTGAAGCAGTGCGCCCGCGTGAGCGCGCCTGAGGTCAGGCTGCCGCGAAAGCTCAGCGCGATGCGTGAGGAATTAAACGCGCTCGACGTGCTGATCGTCCCGTGGGAGGACGCGCGGGACGGAAGCGTTGCCGACTGCCTTGCGCCGTTTGCGCAAAAGGAAGATGTCAGCGTCGGGATTCTCATCGGCCCGGAGGGCGGCATTGCGCCGGAAGAGGCCGAATGGCTGACCCGCGAGGCAAACGCGAAGCTGGTCACGCTCGGGCCGCGTATTCTGCGCACGGAGACGGCGGCCATCGCCAGCCAGACCATCGTGATGGCGCTGCGCGGAGAGATGGAATAAGGAGCTGGGATATTGTCTGAACAGAAAACAGTCGCCTTTCACACCCTCGGGTGCAAGGTGAACCAATATGACACGCAGGCCATGCGCGAGCGGTTTGAACAGGCGGGCTATCGCACGACCGAGTTTGACGGGCAGGCGGATATTTATGTCGTCAACACCTGCACCGTGACCGGCACGGGCGACAAGAAGAGCATGCAGATCATCCGCCGGTGCCATCGGCAGAACCCGCAGGCGCAGATCGTCGTCACCGGCTGTCTGGCGCAGCGCGCGGCGGACGAGCTGACCCTGCCGGGGGTGCGGCTTGTGCTGGGCACACAGCGGCGCGGCGAGGTCGTCGAGCTGCTGGAGCAGGCCATGAAGCAGGATTGCGCGCTGGTGGCGGTTGAAACGCTGCGCAAAGCGCCGTTTGAGCACCTGACGGTGCACGCGCACGAGGGGCACACCCGCGCGACGATGAAGATTCAGGAGGGCTGCGACCGCTGGTGCACATACTGCATCATTCCGTCGGTGCGCGGGCCGATCCGCTCCCGCCCGGTGGATGAAATCGCGGCGGAGGCGCGGAGTCTTGCGGAGGCAGGCTTCCGGGAGGTCGTGCTGACGGGCATCCACCTGACCAGCTACGGCCGCGACGCAAAGGACGGCACGACGCTGCTCGATGCGATTCGCGCGGCGCACGACGTGCCGGGAATCGCGCGGGTGCGGCTGGGCTCGCTGGAGCCGGTCGTCGTCACGCCGGAGTTCGTCGAGGGGATCAAGGGCATGCCGAAGGTCTGCCATCAGTTCCACCTCGCGCTGCAAAGCGGCAGCGACACGGTGCTCGCGCGCATGCACCGGCGCTACACCAGCGGCGAGTTTTTGGACGCCTGCGCCATGCTGCGCGAAGCGTTTGAGGATTGCGCGCTGACCACCGACGTGATGACCGGCTTCCCCGGCGAAACGGAGGCGGAATTCGCGCAGACGAAGGGCACCTGCACCCGCGCGGGGTTCGCGCGGATGCACGTCTTCCCGTATTCCGAGCGCGAGGGCACGAAGGCCGCGCTCATGCCGGACAGCGTGCCGCGGCACATCCGCGAGGAACGTGCCCGCGAGCTGATCGCGCTGGGGCGCGAGCTGGAAAAGAAGGCGCTGGAAGCGAGAATCGGCAGGGAAGAGGATGTGCTCGTCGAGGAGATCGACGGGCAGGGCAATGGCGCGGGCTATACCGGCGGGTATATGCGCGTATGCGTCAGGGGCGGAAAGCCCGGCGAAATCGCGCGGGTCAGAATCACGGGCACGTACGGCGAGGAACTGACGGGCGAAATCATCGAAAACGAAAAAGGAGAGATCCACATGAGCGATTGTCTTTTCTGCAAAATTGCCGCGGGCGAAATCCCGAGCACGAAGGTCTATGAGGATGAAACGACGCTGGCTTTCCGCGACATCGCGCCGCAGGCGCCGGTGCATGTGCTGGTGATCCCCAAGAAACACGTCAGCGGCTGGTACGACGCGCAGGGCGAAAGCGACGAGACGCTCGCGCACCTGATGCGCGTGGCGGCGCAGGTCGCCAAGAGCGAGGGCATTGTGGAAAGCGGCTTCCGCGTGGTCTCCAACTGCGGCGACGACGCTCAGCAGACCGTGAAGCATCTGCATCTGCATGTGCTCGGCGGCAAAAAGATGGACGGCCGGATGGCCTGATGCGCAAACAACCGCGCAAACAAATTTTTGCCGAAAAGCAAAAATACGGTTGACGAAATGAAATTGTTGCGCTATAATTAGCTGTACGGTACTCCATTGACGGCTGATTTGACGCAATGGATCGTCGAATGTTGAGCCGAGGGGAGGGATACTAGATGTCTGAGATCCGTGTTCGTGAGAATGAATCCCTGGAAAGTGCTCTGAGGAGATTCAAGAGGCAGTGCGCGCGTTCTGGCGTTATTGCTGAGGTCCGTAAGAGAGAGCATTACGAGAAGCCCAGCGTGAAGCGCAAGAAGAAGGCCGAGGCGGCCCGCAAGCGCAAGTACTGATTCACAAAATCGCCCTATCGACTGCCGATAGGGCTTTTTTCTATGCTTTCTTCCGTCACGTGATGCGTGACGCCTCCCGCAAAGAGGGAGGCCAGATTGCAGACAAAAAGCTATTCTCCCCCCGAAGGGGGGAGAATAGCCCTTTCCGCAAATAAGGAAAAAGGATCATTAGGCCGATATACGGGATGCCGATAAAAAACGGCGAAATGAGAACAAGGCGACTGAAGGAGAAAAACGATGACCTACGCATTTTTGCTCTATCCGCATGCCAATGTACGCTATCGCCAGTCGCTTTTGCAGCTGGCTGCGCAGGAACTGGCCATGACGCTGACCGCGCTGGGGCGCGAGGCCGAGGTCACGCCCAAGGAAATGGGCGGCGCGACGTTTTTGACGTTCGAGGCGGCGAAGCTCACCGAACGCGACATGCGCATGCTCAGCCAGTTGGCCAGCGTCTACATGCTCTTTGGCATGGAGGACGGCAGGCTGACCCCGATTGCGCGCACCCATCCCAACTACGTCGGGGAGGATCTGCCCGCGCTGCTCAAATACAAGGGCAAGACGAACGAGATGTTTACCGATACGATGCTGACGATGGCGCTGGCGGCGAGCGCGTTCATGCCCGTGCACGACAGCCAGCTCGTCGTCTGCGACCCGATGGCCGGGCGCGGAACGACGCTGATGCTGGCGCTTCGGCGCGGCTATCACGGCGTGGGGCTTGAAATCGGTAAGGCGGACGTGAAGGAAGCGGCCGATTACATGACGCGCTACCTGGAATTTCACCGGATCAAATACAAGCGGACGGACAGCGCGCTCACCGTGCGCGGGCAGGTGGGCGGCCGGGAAAACAAATTCGTGTTTTCCGATTCGGCGGAGCATTTTAAGGCAGGCGACACGCGGACGCTGCGACTGATCTGCGGCGACACGCGCGAGGCGGCAGCGCTGCTCAAGCCGAACAGCGTTCATCTGATGGTAACGGACGCGCCCTACGGCGTGCAGAAGGGCACGGCGGGCAGGCAGGATTCCATCGGCGGCACGATTGCGGCGGCGCTTCCGGGGTGGCACAGCGTGCTCAAGCCCGGCGGCGTGCTGGCCATCAGCTTCAACACGCATGTCACCAAGCGCGACGCGCTGATCCGGCTCATGGAAAAGGCCGGGTTTGAGGCGGTGCAGACGGCGAACCTGGAGCATTGGGTTGAGCAGGCGATCAGCCGCGACGTGATTCTGGCAAGAAAACCTTAAATAACGTATATCTTTATGGATTTCGGCATATCCTTCACCATGAAAGCACATCCGCGGGAAACGCCGCGGCAAAGCATGTTGGCCCATTGGGAGGAGCTGAAATCAAATTGGAATCCGCAAGAGTATATCAAAACATGACGGTGGTGCAGCTGCGCGAGCTGGCGCGCGCCAACAAGGTGCGCCTGCCCTACGGGGTGAACAAGGCGCAGATGGTCGAGACGCTGTTTCGCCAGCTCGGAAGCGGGATGAAGCCGGCGCAGGCGCCCGCCGAACAGGCGGACATCGGGCTGTACAAGCCCAAGCCGCTCGGGTTTTACGACGAGGAATACGGCACGAGCAACCCGGTCGTGCCGCAGATGCTCAAGGCGGGGCTGCTGGGCAGCGGCCATGGCCTGCTGGAGGTGCAGCCCGGCGGCTACGGCTTTCTGCGCGCGCAGAACGGAACGCCCGGCGCGGACGACATCTATGTTTCCATCGCGCAGATTCGCCGGTTCAACCTGCACAGCGGCGATGAAATCGTCGGCAAGACGAGGCCGAAGCGGATGGGCGACCGATACAACGCGCTGATGTACATCGAATCCGTCAACGGGGAAAACCCCGAAATTGCGCGAGTGCGCAGGCCGTTTGATTCGCTGACGCCGATTCACCCCAACCGGCGGCTGACGCTGGAGGGGGAGGGCGAGCCGGGAGACCCTTCCATGCGGCTGATGGATTTTATCGCGCCCATCGGCCTTGGTCAGCGCGCGCTGATCGTCGCGCCGCCGAAGGCGGGCAAGACGATCCTCCTGCAAAAAATCGCCCGCGCCATCGAGAAAAATCATCCGGATATCGAACTGATGATTCTGCTGATTGACGAGCGGCCGGAGGAGGTCACGGATATCCGTCGCTCCGTCCGCGCGAACGTGTTTTACTCCACGTTCGATTCGCCGCAGGAAAACCACGTCCGCGTGGCGGATATGGTTTACGAGCGGGCGCAGCGGCTGGTGGAGCAGGGGAAGAACGTCGTCGTGCTGATGGACAGCCTGACCCGGCTGGCGCGCGCCTGCAACGCGCTCAGCCCCGGCGGGCGCGCGATGAGCGGCGGCCTTGCGCCCGGCGCGCTGGACAGGCCGAAGCGCTTTTTCGGCGCGGCGCGCAACATCGAGGAGGGCGGCAGCCTGACGATAATCGCGACGGTGCTGGTGGAGACGGGAAGCCGGATGGACGACATCATCTTTGAGGAATTTAAGGGAACGGGCAACGCGGAAATCAAGCTCGACCGGGCGCTCTCCGAGGCGCGCATCTTTCCGGCCATTGATCTGGCCAAATCCGGCACGCGGCACGAGGAACTGCTGCTCTCCCCGGCGGAATGCGAGGGCGTGGCGATGGTGCGGCGGATGCTGGGGCAGGGGCACACCCGCGAGGCGACCGCCCAACTGATTTCCATGCTGCTCAAGACCGAAAAAAACGAAGATTTTTTCAAAAGATTGAAAGAATGGCTTGCAATTTGGGAGAAAGAAGGGTATACTATACGCAGTCTCCGCTCAGGCGTATGAGAAGGTGCGATTTGGCGCGCCTTTCATACGATAGTATCGCGGCGAAAGAGGTGAAAATCATGAAGGAAGGCATCCATCCGAAGTATCAGAAGGCGACCGTGACCTGCGTTTGCGGCAACACCTTCGTAACGGGTTCCACTAAGCCGGAGCTGCGCGTTGAAATCTGCTCCAAGTGCCACCCGTTCTTCACCGGCAAGCAGAAGCTCGTTGACGCGGGCGGCCGTGTCGATCGCTTCAAGAAGCGTTACGGCATCTAATCTTACCCACTCGGAGACAGCGAAAGCTGTCTCCTTTTGTTTTGCCCGAAAAGAAAATGAGAAGAAACCGAGAAGAAAAACATAAATGCCAAAACGACAAATATAGTTGACGAAATGACGGATGAGGCGTATAATGCAATCATCTGGAATCCTGAGAAGAAGGAGGCGGCGAAACGCTTGAAAAACCTTCGGTTGAAGGCGGCGCGGGTTGGCTGCGACCTGTCGCAGGAGGAATTGGCTGCGAAGGTCGGCGTGACGCGCCAGACCATCGGCATGATCGAGGCCGGGCGGTTCAATCCGTCGCTGGCGCTGTGTGTGGCCATCTGCCGGGCGCTGGGCAAGACGCTCAACGACCTATTCTGGGATGAGGAGGGCAGCGCATGAAGCTCTATCTCAAAACAAAAAACGTGCTGGATGAGCGCGAAACGCAGGAGATGTACCGCATCGAGCATCGCGGAATGTGGGGCATGTACGCGCTGCTGTGCGCGGCGGTCGTGGTGCAGATGCTCTTCGGCGCGGGCTTTGCGCAGGTCGCGGGCGAGGCGTTTGTCATCGCCGTGGTCAGCGTCGGCATGATTATCGCGTATGCGCGGCGCGGCATTTGGGATGCGGACGCGCGGCCGAGCACGGGCGGCAACGCGGCGTATGCGCTGCTATGCGCGCTGGGCGTGACGGCGGTGACGTTCGGGCTGCACGAAAACGCGGTCAAGGCGCTGCTCTTTGGCGCGGCGGCGTTTATCCTGTGCTTTGCCCTGCTGTCGCTGCTGATGGCCTACGTCAAGAAGCGCCAAAAGCAGCAGAGCGACGAGCTGGACGACGAATAAGGGAGACGTTGGGGCGTTGCCCCAAGCCCCAGCAGGGAACTGAGTTCCCTGCACCTTCCGATTTGTTTTAGCCGTTGATCACGAAGTGATCAACGAAAGTGGGAAATCCAAGAACCTCAGGTTCTTGGCGGGGTTTGGGGCAGAGCCCCAAGAAAGGAACAGGCACAATGAGCAATCAGAAGCATCAATATAAGGATATCGGCGGGCAGGCCGTCATGGAAGGCGTGATGATGCAGAGCCCGTCGGATGAATCCATCGCCATCGCGGTGCGCCGTCCGAACGGCAGGATCATGGTGACGTGCAAGCGCAACGAGCCGCTCTCCAAAAAGCACAAGTGGATGGGACTGCCGTTGATCCGCGGCTGCGTCAACATGGTGGTTATGCTCAAAATGGGCATGGAAACCCTCGACAAGAGCACGCAGATGCTCGGCGTGATGGAGGAAGAACCCAGCAAGTTTGAAAAGTGGCTCGCCGAGAAGCTGGGCGCGAGCATCGACAAGGTTGTCATGGCCGTCGCGATGGTGCTTGCCGTCGCGCTGAGCCTGTTCCTGTTTGTCGCGCTGCCCTCGGGCATGGCGACGCTCGTCGGCAAGGGAACGGACAGCCGCTTTGTCATCAACCTTTCCGCCGGATTGACGCGCATCGCGATTCTGATCGGTTATATGATCGCGATTTCCTTCGTGCCGGATATCAAGCGCGTGTTCATGTACCACGGCGCGGAGCATAAGACCGTATACTGCAACGAGGCCGGGCTGGAGCTGACGCCGGAAAACGCGCGCCGGTTCTCCCGCCTGCATCCGCGCTGCGGCACGGCGTTCCTCTTTCTGGTCATGTTCATCTCAATTCTGATTGGCGCGGTGGCGGATCAGGTGCTCTTTGCGCTGTTCGGCATTGAAAAGCTGACGTTCCTCGGCCGTATTCTGCGCAGCCTGCTGACGCTGCCGATCGTCACCGGCGTTTCGTATGAGGTGCTCAAGGGGCTGGCGCACGCGGGCGACAGCGTGATCGTGCGCATCCTCCGCTGGCCGGGCATGATGCTTCAGTATCTGACCACCAGAGAGCCGGACGATTCCATGCTCGAAGTCGCCATTGCGTCGATGAAGGCGGCGAAGGCGGGTCCTGCGCACTACGGCGAGAACCTCGACGCGAACGTATACGTCTACGGCGCGAAGGAGAAAAAGCCCGAACCGGCGGGCGACGAACAGGCGAACGAAAACGCGCCTGACGAAGCGCGGAAAGACGAAAAAGAAGTCGAAAAAGAAGACGAAAAAGAAGACGAAAAGAACGACGAGAAGAAGGACGGTGCTTCCGCGTGACGATCCGCGAAGCGCTGCGTCTGGCGGCGGCCCGGCTTGAACAGGCGGGCGTACCCGACGCGGATGTGGACGCCGCTTACCTGCTGGCCAGCGTATTGAAAGAAGATACGCTGGCTATGCGTATAAATGGACATCGTGAATTGGCCGCGCCGCAGCGGGCGGCGTTTGACGCGCTCTGCGACCGGCGGGCGGCACGCGAGCCGCTGCAATACATCCTCGGCGAAACGGAATTTATGGGGCTGACGTTTCACGTCGAGCCGGGTGTGCTGATTCCGCGCGCGGACACGGAGATTCTCGTCGAAAAGGCGCTTGCGTGGATGAAACCGGGCGCGCGGGTGCTGGATATCGGCACGGGGAGCGGCGCGATTGCCGTCAGCCTCGCCAAGCTGGGCAGACAGGCGCAGGTGACGGCGGTGGATGTGAGCGACAGGGCGCTGGAAATCGCGCGGCAAAACGCTAAGCGCAACGGCGCGGCCGTTGAATTTGTCAAAAGCGACTGTTTTTCTGCGCTGAAAGGCCGAAAATATGATATGATTGTGTCAAACCCGCCGTATATTTCGGAGGACGAGATGCGGGGGCTGATGCCGGAGGTCATGCGCGAGCCGGAGCTGGCGCTTTTCGGCGGCGCGGACGGACTGGATTTTTACAGGCGCATCAGCCGGGAAGCGCCGGAATACCTGAACGAGGGCGGCTGCCTGCTCTTTGAAATCGGCTGGCTGCAAAAGGACGCGGTGAGTGCGCTGGTGAAGGCGCATATCGGCGAGCCGTTCGCGCTGCGCGACTATGGGCAGAACTGGCGCGTCGTCGGGGCAAAGAAGGAGGGCGCATGCTGAAAAAACTCGATTGGGTGCACCCGCGCATGGAGGAGCTGGGCATGCTGCTCTCCGACCCGGCGGTGGTGCAGGATCAGGAAAAATGGCGGGCGCTGATGCGCGAGCACAGCCAGCTTGAGCCGCTGGATCAGGCCGTTCGCCGATACGCCGAATTGGAGGACGCGCAAAAGCAGGCGCGCGCGCTGCTCGATGAGCCCGACATGGCCGAAATGGCGAAGGAGGAGCTGGCCGAGCTTGAGGACCGGCTGGCGGCGACCCGGCGCGAAATTCAGCTTCTGCTTCTGCCCAAAGATCCGAACGCGGAGCGGAACGTCGTGATGGAAATCCGCAGCGGCGCGGGCGGCGAGGAGGCGGCGCTGTTCGGCGCGATGCTGATGCGGATGTACATGCGTTACGCCGAGCGGCACGGCTGGAAGACCGAGATGCTGGAGGCCAGCATGACCGAGCTGGGCGGCGTGAAGGAGGCGGTTTTCGCCATCACGGGGGAAGGCGCGTTCAGCCGTCTGAAATATGAGAGCGGCGTGCACCG
>ERZ826146.3148-NODE-3148-length-11188-cov-3.135004_pt1 | contig 11188 bp, 7 predicted proteins | sample MGYA00519857_ERZ826146 | MGnify/ENA primary metagenome ERZ826146 (study PRJEB31778, sample SAMEA3449222) | human gut metagenome | biome: human gut; feature: human-associated habitat; material: faeces | place: United Kingdom | collected 2010/2012 ...
TTCTTGATTTTGCTATTCAAGCCAAGTTTGCTTGTGTGGGCAAGCCGCTGCACAAATCCCGGATTTGCGCATTTTCCGCACATCAAAAAAACGGACGGCCGAAGCCATCCGTTTCTTCATTCTGCAAACGATCAATACCAGTTCTGGGCAGCGATTTCATCCTTCACGACGTAGCTCTTCTTGAACTCGACGCGATAGAAATCGTCCATTCGGCGCGCAGCTTCCGCCCGACGCCCATCAAAAACGCTGTACGCAACACTCGCAATGATCAACGCAGCAAAGACGAAAATAGCGGTCATATCCAGCACCCCTTTTGATCGGAAAATCACTCGTTTTTCTTTGGAGCGGCTCGTCTTTTCTTCGCTCCCTCTGTGCTTATATTATAGCACCCTTCCCATTTTTTCGCACCCTTTTTCTTCATAAACCGCAAATAACCCATCGCGTTTTCGCCCCTGCAAACCGCCTGTTTGAAACGACCGGCGGGGGCGGAAAAGCCCCGTCATTTGAATTTCAAACTTTCCATTTTTTCATTTTTCACCTGTTTTGCTTTCTTTTTTGCAGGATCCTTTCAAAAAAAGTTTTCTGACTTTCTCTGACCATGAGTTTTATTCACCCTGAATGCATTTTTCGTTCACGGAAGACCGTCTGACGGCCTTCCGGGGATTTTCCATGAAAAGAACACTTGTTCCCCATTTTTATCTATGCTATAATAGATGAGATCATACGGCAAACCAACCCTTTGCAAAATCAGGAGGTCATCATGCAGGAAGGGCGCTTTGTTCTCAAATCTCCGTTCAAGCCGCAGGGCGACCAGCCGCAGGCCATCGAGGCGCTGGCGCAGGGCGTTCAGAGCGGCATGCCCTGTCAGGTACTGTTGGGCGTCACCGGTTCGGGCAAAACCTATACGATGGCCTCCGTCATCGAGCGCGTGCAGCGCCCAACGCTGGTCATCGCGCACAACAAGACGCTGGCCGCGCAGCTCTGCGCCGAATTTCGCGAGTTCTTTCCGGACAGCGCGGTCGAGTACTTTGTCTCCTACTACGATTATTACCAGCCGGAAGCGTATATCGCCTCCACCGACACCTATATCGAAAAGGATTCCGCCGTCAACGAGGAAATCGAGCGCCTGCGCCACAGCGCGACGGCGGCGCTGCGCGAGCGGCGGGATGTGATCGTCGTCGCCTCGGTGTCGTGCATCTACTCGATGGGCGACCCGTCCGAATACGAGGGAATGATGATCTCCCTGCGTCCGGGCATGGCGATGGCGCGCGACGAGCTGATCCGCCAGCTCGTCGATATCCAGTACGACCGCAGCGACATCGAATTTGAGCGCGGCACGTTCCGCGTGCGCGGCGACGTGGTGGAAATCTTCCCCGCCGGATACGACAAGAGCGCGCTCCGCGTGGAATTTTTCGGGGACGAGATCGACCGCATCAGCGCCATCGACGTGGTCAGCGGCCATACCCTGATGGTGCTCGAACACATTTCCATCTACCCCGCAACGCATTACGCCACCCCGCGCGAGGCCATCGACCGCGCCATCGGCAGCATCGAGCATGACCTCGACGTCCGCATCCGGGAATTCAAGGAAAAGGGCGATTTGATCGAGGCGCAGCGCATCGCCCAGCGCACGCAGTACGATATCGAGATGCTCCGCGAGCTGGGCTACTGCACGGGCATCGAAAACTATTCCCGCTATTTCGACGGCCGCCAGCCCGGCGACGCGCCCTATACCCTGCTGGATTACTTCCCGAAGGATTACATCGTCTTCGTCGATGAAAGCCACGTCACCCTGCCGCAGATTCGCGCGATGTACAACGGCGACCGCGCGCGCAAGGAGGCGCTGGTCTCCTACGGCTTCCGCCTGCCCAGCGCGTTTGACAACCGGCCCCTGCGCTTTGAGGAATTCGAGCAGCGCATCGGTCAGCTCGTCTGCGTCAGCGCCACGCCCGCGTCCTACGAGCTGGAGCACGCGGGGCAGGTCGTCGAGCAGATCATCCGCCCGACCGGCCTGCTCGATCCCGAAATTGAGGTGCGCCCCGCCGCCGGGCAGGTGGACGACCTCTACGCCGAAATCGTCAAAACCACAGGCGAGGGCTATCGCGTGCTGGTCACGACGCTCACCAAGAAGATGGCCGAGAGCCTGACGACCTACCTGAGCGAGATGAACGTCAAGGTGCGCTATCTGCATTCCGACGTGCAGACGATGGAACGGCAGGAGATCATCCGCGATCTGCGGCTGGGCGTGTTCGACGTGCTGGTGGGCATCAACCTGCTGCGCGAAGGGCTCGACCTGCCGGAGGTCGCGCTCGTCGCTATCCTCGACGCGGACAAGGAGGGCTTCCTGCGCAGCGAGGTCAGCATGATCCAGACCATCGGCCGCGCCGCGCGAAACGCCAACGGCCGCGTCGTCATGTATGCCGACGTGATGACCGAAAGCATGAACAAGGCCATCTTCGAAACCCAGCGCCGCCGCCAGCTTCAGCAGGCCTACAACGAGGCGCACGGCATCGTGCCCAAGACGGTTATGAAATCCGTCCGCGACGTGCTGCAAATCGGCCACGCGGCGGATGAAAGCGACAAAAAACGCGCCGTGAAGCGCGTTCGGGATATGAGCGAGGACGAATTGCACCTGCTCATCTGCTCCACGGAGGAAAAGATGCTGCAAGCCGCCGCGAACCTCGATTTCGAATTGGCCGCCAAGCTGCGCGACAAGCTCTTTGAATTGCAGGGCAAAACGCCCGACGAACTGCCGGAGGAAACCGTCGCCCTGCCCCAGCGAAAGCGCAGGCGGCAGCGCAAGCCCGGCAAATACCTCAAGGCTTAATGCACCCAGTACACCTGATACTGATGCTCGAACAGGCGCTCCGCGCGCTCCAGCCCGGTCGTGCGCAGCACGGTTTCGATGTTCGCCTCGTCGTGGTAGCGCTCAAAGAGGATGAAGCCGTCCGGCTCTTCCCCCAGCGCCTCCAGCGCGGGCGCGACGCCCTGCGCGTCGTCCGCATCCAGCAGAAAAACGCGGTCAAACGCCGCGAGCTCCAGCGTGTTCTGCGTCATGTCGTTCGTGCCGAGCACGACGCACGGCAGCGCAGCGTTTTCCTCGCAGGCTGCAAGATAGGCGCTGTCCCCCGGATAGAGATAGTGCACCTGCTGCCCGCGGTTCACGCGCGCGCCGCAGGCCGCCAGCACCGCGCAGGCCAGCAGGCACGCCGAGCCCCGGCGCGACCCGAACCGGCAGCCGCCGCGCGCAAAGAGCATGAACAGCGCGACCGTCGCCAGCGGATAGACGCAGAAGATATACCGATCCACCTTATACGGCGAAACGACCGCAATCACCAGCACATATGCCGCGCAGGCCAGAAGCGCCGCTGCGGACAGACCCGCGCCGCGCAAAAGCCCCTGCCCCGCCTTTTTCAGCGGCCAGAAGGCCAGCGCCGCGCCGACACAGACCAACGCCAGCAAAAGGCCGCCGAACTGCTGCGCGTCGAGCGTCTGCCAGAGGATTTTGAACCAGCGGCACATGTCGCTCAGCCGAAGCGCCGCCGCGCTCTCCATCGCGCCCTTTCCGCGATACCCGCCGAAGATGTGGTTCAGGCACCACGGGAACAGGCCGACCGCCAGCGCCAGCGCGAAGAAGCACCAGAGCGCAAAGCGCCCCGCCGCCGCAAATTCCCGCCGCGCCAGCCGCGCGAAGAAATACGCGCCGCATAGCATACAGGCCAGCACGACAAAATAATACTGCGTCAAAAAGCCCGCGATCAGCACGGCCGCCAGCGCGCGCATCCGCCAGACCGTCTGGCCGCCGACCCAGAGCGCCGCCAGCGCCAGCGCCAGCCAGACCGCCCACATGGTCATCATCGCATACATGCGGATGAACACGACGCTCGAAGCCGCGCCCGCGCTGAGGCCGTACAGCAGCCCCGGCAGGAGCGCCGACGGCGTAAGCGTCAGCCGCTCCCCGTCGGAAAGCAGCCGCGCGGAGAGCAGCAGCAGGCCGAGCTGCGTCAGGCTGAAGAAAAACAGGTTGAGCCCAATGCCCGTCCACTTGGTAAACGGCGGATTGCGAAACACCGAGCACACCGCGTGCATGAACAGATAATACAGCGGCGGGTGCACGTCGGCAATCTGGTTTTCATAGACGTTCAGATATTCGTGCGCATGGCCGCTCGCGGTGAGGTAATCCGAAAACGCCTTTCCGCTGATCCAGCGCCCGGTTTCCGTGTTCAAAAACGGCTGATGATACGAATTGGCCAGTCCGTAGGTAAAGAATTCATCGATATCAAACCCGTCCTTCCTCGCGCCGATGCTCACCATCAGCGCCAGCAGCGCCGCGAGCATCACCGCAAACCCGACGAGCGTGAGCGCCGTCTTTCCGCGCTTTTGCATATGCCATCCTCCAAAACCATGTTCTGTTTTTGATTATATCATTCTTTGACGCTTTGCGCCAGTCTATGAAGGAGTTCACCATGCAGGAAAACATCGTCATCCGCGGCGTTCGCCAGAACAACCTCAAGGGCTTCGACCTGACCCTGCCGCGCAACAAGCTCATCGTCTTCACCGGCCTTTCCGGCTGCGGCAAATCCTCGCTGGCGTTCGACACGCTCTACGCCGAGGGGCAGCGGCGCTACGTCGAATCCCTTTCTTCCTACGCGCGCCAGTTTCTGGGGCAAATGGAAAAGCCGGACGTAGACGCCATCGACGGCCTCTCCCCCGCCATCTCCATCGACCAGAAGACCACGAGCAAAAACCCGCGTTCCACCGTCGGCACGGTGACGGAGATCTACGACTATCTGCGCCTGCTCTACGCGCACGTCGGCGTGCCGCACTGCCCCAAGTGCGGCCGGGAAATCGCCAAGCAGACGGTCGATCAGATGGTCGATCAGCTTCTCGCCCTGCCGGAGCGCACCCGCATGCAGCTCCTCGCGCCGGTCGTTCGCGGCAAAAAGGGCGAGCATGTCAAGATTTTGGAAAACGTTGTCAAGCAGGGCTTTGTCCGCGTCCGCATCGACGGGGAAATCTACGACGCGGCGGAAGCGCCCGCGCTCGCCAAGCAGAAAAAGCACAACATCGAGGTCGTCGTCGATCGCCTGATTCTGCGCGAGGATATCCGCACCCGCCTGACCGATTCGCTGGAAACGGCGCTCTCCCTCTCCGGCGGCATCGTCATCGCGGATATCGGGCCGGGCGAACGGGAGATGCTCTTCTCCCAGAACCTCGCCTGTCCGGACTGCGGCATTTCCATGGAGGAGCTCTCGCCGCGCTCCTTCTCCTTCAACAGCCCCTTCGGCGCGTGCCCGACGTGCGCGGGGCTGGGCATGCTGCAAAAGATCGACCCCGATTTGATCGTGCCGGATTGGGGCAAGAGCCTGAACGAAAACCCGTTCAACGTCATGGGCTGGAGCAGCCTGGAGCCGGGCACACAGGCGGGCATGTTCTTTCAGGCGCTGAGCGAAAAATACGGCTTCTCCATGGATACGCCGCTCAACCGGCTGCCCAAGGAGGCGCTGGATGTGATTCTCTACGGCAGCAAGGGCGAGCCGCTGAGCATCCATTACACGCGCCCCAACGGCGATTCGCACACCTTCAGCGCGCCGTTTGAGGGCGTGATTCCCACGACCGAGCGGCGCGCCGCCGAAACGCAGAGCGATTCCACCAAGGCCTATTACGACGGCCTGATGAGCCAGACGCCCTGCCCGGATTGCGGCGGCAAGCGTCTCCGCCCGGAAATTCTGGCCGTGACGGTCGGCGGAAAATCCATCGCGGAGGCCTCCGACCTGTCCGTGCTCGACGCGCAGGCGTTCTTTTCCGCGCTGACCTTCGGCGAAAAGGACGGCATGATCGCCGCGCCGATCCTCAAGGAGATCATCTCGCGCCTGCGCTTTTTGATCGACGTGGGGCTTGGGTATCTGACGCTCTCCCGCGCGGCGGGCACACTCTCCGGCGGCGAGGCGCAGCGCATCCGGCTGGCGACGCAGATCGGTTCGAGTCTCGTCGGCGTGCTGTATATTCTGGACGAGCCCTCCATCGGCCTGCACCAGCGCGACAACGCGCGGCTCATCGAAACGCTCAAGCACCTGCGCGACATCGGCAATACGCTGATCGTCGTCGAGCACGACGAGGATACCATGCTCGCGGCGGATCAGATCGTGGATATCGGCCCCGGCGCGGGCGAGCACGGCGGCCGCCTCATCGCGCAGGGCACGGCGCAGGAAATCATGGCCTGCCCGGATTCCATCACCGGCGCGTATCTCTCCGGCCGGCGCAGCATCCCCGTGCCGCTGCACCGCAAAGCGCCCGCCGGCTGGCTGACGGTGCGCGGCGCGCGTGCCAACAACCTGAAAAACATCGACGTGAGGATTCCGCTGGGCGTGATGGCGGTCGTCACCGGCGTATCCGGCAGCGGCAAATCCTCGCTCGTCAACGAGATCGTCTACAAGACCCTCCAGCGCGACCTCAACCGCGCGCACACGCGCCCCGGCGCATGCGACGGCGTCGAGGGCATGGAGCAGCTTGACAAGGTGATTGCCATCGACCAAAGCCCCATCGGCCGCACCCCGCGCAGCAACCCGGCCACCTACACCGGCCTGTTCGATATGATCCGCAAGGTCTTCGCCGCCACGCCGGAGGCCAAGGCGCGCGGCTATAAGGAAAACCGTTTTTCCTTCAACGTGCGCGGCGGCCGCTGCGAGGCCTGCTCCGGCGACGGTATTCTGCGCATCGAGATGCACTTTCTGGCGGATATCTACGTGCCCTGCGAGGTCTGCAAGGGCAAGCGCTACAATCGCGAGACGCTCGAGGTGCTCTACAAGGGCAAATCCATCGCCGACGTGCTCGATATGACCGTCGAGGAAGCACTGGCCTTCTTCTCCGCCTATCCGCGCATCACGCGCAAGCTGCAAACCCTTTACGACGTCGGGCTGGGCTATATCCGGCTGGGGCAGTCCTCCACGACGCTGTCCGGCGGTGAGGCGCAGCGCGCCAAGCTGGCTACCGAGCTGTCCAAACGCTCGACCGGCAAGACCATCTATATTCTCGATGAGCCGACCACCGGAGTAGACCCTGTATCCCGCCGGGAATTTTGGGAAATGCTGGCCCGCCTCCGTCAGGAAGGCATCACCCTCGTGGTATCCACCCCTTTCATGGACGAAGCCCGACGATGCGACCGCGTAGCCTTCCTGTATGAAGGAGAAATCAAAGGTATCGACCGCCCGGAAACCATCCTGACGCGGTTCAGTGACATTCTGTGTCCTCCCGGACTTGAGCGAAAAGCGGCAGTCGGGAATTCTGCTCCCCTCATTCAGGTAGACAATCTGGTCAAACGGTTCGGCACTTTTACCGCCGTCGACCATATTTCTTTCTCAGTACAGCGGGAAGAGATTTTCGGTTTCTTAGGAGCCAACGGAGCCGGAAAAACCACTGCCATGCGCATTCTCTGCGGCCTCAGTCTGCCTTCCGAAGGGAAAGCGGAGGTGATGGGATTCGATGTCCGGACACAGAGCGAGGAAATAAAACGACGAATCGGCTACATGAGCCAGAAGTTTTCGCTGTACGAAGACCTGACGGTCCGCGAGAATCTCCGCCTGTTCGGAGGTATCTACGGAGTCAATGCCAAAGAAATTGCGCCCCGCACCGAAGAGACCTTGCGGCGTATCGGCCTCTACGAGGAGCAACATACCTTGGTCCGTTCCCTGCCGCTAGGCTGGAAACAACGGTTGGCCTTCTCGGTGGCCATTTTCCACCGCCCGGAGCTGGTTTTTCTGGATGAACCGACCGGAGGCGTGGACCCGGCCACCCGCCGCCAGTTCTGGGAACTGATTTATCAGGCTGCCGACCAGGGAATCACCATTTTCGTCACCACGCACTACATGGACGAAGCAGAATATTGCGACCGCATTTCCATGATGGTGGACGGACATATCCGCGCCCTGGATACTCCCGACGGACTGAAAGCCCGTTTCCAAGCCCGAAACATGGACGAAGTGTTCCAGAAACTGGCCCGCGAAGCCCAACGGGGAGACGCGGCTTTTACTCACGCTCAAACCGAACGACCATGAAACAGTTTATCGCTTTTGTCAGAAAAGAATTCCATCACATCCTGCGCGACCGACGCACCATGCTGATACTGATAGGCATGCCGATTATGCAGATTATCCTTTTCGGCTTTGCCATCTCTACCGAGGTGCGCAATGTCCAGACTGCCGTATTGGCTCCCTTCCTTCAGACGGATGTACGGAAACTGGTAGAGCAACTGGATGCCAGCGAGTATTTCACGGTGAAATATGTCGTCCAGTCGCCCGATGAGATTGAGCGGCTGTTCCGGCGCAACCAAATAGAGCTGGCCGTCATTTTCCCGTCCGACCTGCACCGTTTCCGCTTCAATTCTTCACAGATACAGATTCTGGCCGATGCCACGGAGCCCAACCTGGCAGTCACCCGGAATACGTATGCTCAGACCATTCTCCGACAAGCCCTGCAAACCATCCGACCCGCTGAGGCTTTCTCCTCCAAAGGAGGAACGGAAGGAATGCCGATTGCAGCCTACAACAAGCTGCTCTACAATCCGCAAATGAAGAGTGCCTACAACTTCGTACCAGGGGTTATGGGACTGATTCTGATGCTGATTTGCGCCATGATGACTTCCATTTCCATCGTCCGCGAAAAAGAGACCGGTACAATGGAAGTGCTGCTGGTCTCCCCTATCAATCCGCTGTTTGTCATTCTGTCGAAATCCGTACCCTATTTCGTGCTCTCCCTGCTCAACCTGACTACCATCCTGCTGCTTTCGGTCTTTGTGCTCGACGTGCCCATAGCCGGAAGTCTGACGGCCCTGCTGGGAGTCTCCCTGCTGTTTATCTTCGTATCGCTGGCACTGGGACTGCTGATTTCCTGCGTCACGCATACCCAGGTGGCAGCCCTGCTGGTCTCGGCCATGGTCCTGCTCATCCCGACCATTATCCTGTCGGGCATTATCTACCCGATAGAAAGCATGCCGGGCATCCTTCAGACCATTTCCTGCCTCATTCCGGCACGCTGGTACGTGGCAGCAGTACGACGACTGATGATTGAAGGCGTACCCTTTGTCTACGTGTGGAAGGAAGTGGCCGTGCTATGCCTCATGGCCGTAGTCCTGATTGCAGCCACCACCCGCAAATTTAAGAACCGACTGGAATAAACCGCAAGCTTATGATGTTACGCTACCTGATAGAAAAAGAATTCAAACAACTGAAACGCAACCGTTTCCTACCTCGCCTCATCCTACTGTTTCCCTGCGTGATGATGCTGGTGATGCCTTGGGCTGCCACACTGGAAATCGAGGATTTGCGCATTGCCGTCATTGACCACGACCATAGTCCCTCGTCCCAACGGCTGGTACACCGCATCGAGGCTTCCCGTTACTTCCAGCTGACCGCCCTACCTGCTTCCTACGCACAAGGCCTGAATGCCATTGAAAAAGACCAGGTGGACATGCTGCTGGAAATCCCCCGCGGATTTGAGAAAGACCAGGCCCGAGGCGTCAGTCCTTCCACCCTGATTGCCGTCAATACGGTCAACGGTACCAAGGGAGTACTGGGCAGCACCTACCTGCAACAAATTCTCAATCCGCAGCCCTCACCCGCCTCCGTGCGCTACCAGTTCAACCCGTACCTCAACTACAAGGTGTTCATGGTACCCGCCCTGATGACCATGATACTGGTATTGCTCTGCGGCTTCCTGCCGGCCCTGAACGTGGTCAGCGAGAAAGAAGCAGGTACCATCGAGCAAATCAATGTCAGCCCGGTGAGCCGTTTCACCTTTACCCTCGCCAAACTGCTGCCCTACTGGGCCATCGGATTTGTGGTACTGAACCTGTGCATGCTGCTGGCCTGGCTGGTCTACGGACTGACACCCGAAGGAAACATCCTCACCATCTATCTGGCCACACTGATTTTCGCGCTGGTCATGTCGGGGCTAGGGCTGGTCATCTCCAATTACTCTTCCACCTTGCAGCAAGCCATGTTCGTCATGTGGTTCTGCATGCTGATTTTCATTCTGATGAGCGGACTGTTCACTCCTATCAGCAGCATGCCGGAATGGGCACAAATAATAACGATATTCAATCCTTTGAAGTATTTTATGGAGGTGATGCGAATGATATATCTGAAGGGGAGTGGTTTCTTTGATTTACTGCCACAGTTTGGAGTATTGTTGTTTTTTGCAGTAGTGTTTAATAGTTGGGCAGTGATTAGTTATCGGAAGAATAACTAAGGATAATATAAAAACAGCTCGTTTCCTTTTCAGGGAAAGAGCTGTTTTATTACTTCTTATCACCGTTTCCGGTGAACAGCAAGTGGTTACCGTATTACTTTATTTCGATTTGTCTATTTGGCTTCTTTACTTCTTCTTCAGAGAGTTTCGGAAGTTCGATATTTAGAACGCCATGTTCTACAGATGCAGCAATTTTTTCTTTGTCTACATTATCCGGTAGAATCATTGTTTGCTGGAACTTAGAGTATGAGAATTCGCGACGCAGATAGCGACCGTCTTTCTTTTCCTCCTTGTTTTCTGTCTTCTTCTCCATACTGATAACGAGGTTATTATCTTCATCAATGCGAACATTGAAATCATCCTTCGTCATACCAGGAGCAGCCAATTCCACTTTGTACTCTTTTTCTGTTTCCAAAACATTAATTGCAGGTGCAGTAGCATTTGCTTTTACCATCCAATCGTTATCAAAGAAATCATTAAAGATACTTGGTAACCAACTTTGAGTTCTTCTAACAGGCATCATAATTTTAGTCTCCTATCTTTAAGTTAAACATTCAGTTAATTATTCTTGAACTTCGGTTTTTTCACTTCTGATGATACCGGTTGTCCCGGTTTCCATCGTCTGCTCTCGAACCGTTGTTCGCTTCCATAAGTGCAAACCTTATGCCAAGTGATTTTTGAGACTAAAATTGTCTATTTGTCATTTTTATAATGTCATTTTTGCAATATAAATGACAAAATGTATCCTGTTTTTATTTATTTTATATAAGATAGATATTAATTTGATAATATGTCTATTTCTTCTCGATTAGTTTGAATCTCATTCTTAATGTTTGCCTTTCTTCGTCATAGTCATAGCTAATGATTTTGAAAGTTCCCATTTCAGAAGTATTTGATACATGCAATCCGATACAGGCACAGGCGTCATAATCTCCAATGCGGA
>ERZ826146.3158-NODE-3158-length-11157-cov-2.934967_pt1 | contig 11157 bp, 9 predicted proteins | sample MGYA00519857_ERZ826146 | MGnify/ENA primary metagenome ERZ826146 (study PRJEB31778, sample SAMEA3449222) | human gut metagenome | biome: human gut; feature: human-associated habitat; material: faeces | place: United Kingdom | collected 2010/2012 ...
GTGAAGAGATACCGCCCCTCAGTTCCGAATGGAAACTGAATGTACTCCGGCAGGAAGTGGAAGACAGCGTAAAACTGCTGGACGAACGGAGAGGTATCCTGCATGTACGCCGCCACTTGGCAGCAAGTCCGCTGTTCAAGGGTATCCCTAACTTCCGAGAAACGCGCATCGCCATGTTGCGGGCAGAGACAAAAGAGGAATTGTACCGTATCTTCGACGAAATAGAAAAACTGATATAGTTTAAATTATCTTACAACCCCAACCAAAAGAGCGCCCTGCTTTTCTATGGGTCGGCAATCATCCGCCGAGCGAACCTCATTCAGTCAGGGAGTGAAAGACAATGAGTCAGGGACTGGCATCATTTGAACATCGGCTGCGCAAACCACCGCTTGAACATCCACGTTGCCACCACATAGAGCACAATGGCAGAGAAAAAGCCCACAATGGCATCAATCAGGTAATGCGCCTGTATGTACACCGTAGCCCCGCACAGCAGCAGATAAAAAGGAAGCAGGCAGGCAAACAAACGCCTGCTGCCCCGCCATGCCATAATCATCAGAATGGTGGACATGCCGACATGCGAACTGGGGAATGCCGCCGTCGGACGCTCGCCTACCTGCTGCGAGCTTTCCACCAGATTATAAAAGAATCCGTGTTCGTATCCCGGACCGGGCAGCAGCTCCTGATTGTGGTTGAAGTACTCGCCGACAGCCGGGAATACTCCCTGCGCTACGTTATCTTCGCCGATAGCCGGAAAATAGAACTGCGGCCCTGCCACCGGCACGAAGATGTATATCAGGTAGTAGATGAAGAAAGCGGTGACTATCACGAACGACACTTTCTCAAAAAGGTCGAAACGGTAGAGGAAATACCACACCACTACCAGAAGTATCATCGGATAGTAGAAGAAGTAACCCATATTGAACGGCTCACTGAACCATACCGATGGACACAGTTTACTGAATTCCACGGAGGGCTGACAATGGAAAATGGCCTGTTCGGCAGAAGCAAACAGATAGTCCAGGTTCGGGAACAGACGGTTGAACTCAAACGTGTCCGGATACCAATAGGCCAGCAGTGACATCTGCACCACCATCCGGATAAAAGCCGTCAACCGGCAGGGAAATGCCTGATACAAATGAATCAGTACGAACGTCAGCACCACAATGCCCAGACGTTCCAGCAACATCGTCCCGGGATGGTCCATCCGGGGATAGAGCAACAAAATCAAAATCGTAGTCAGGGCATTATAAATCAAACTGATGCTTTCTACCGCAAACAGTCCCTTCCCACTTTCTACTCGTTCAAATAACTTCAGTTCTATAGCCATCCTTCTTTCTTATACCAGGCAATTATTTCTTTTACACCTCTCTCCAACGGATATTCAGGCACATAGCCCAACTCTTTTTCCAGCGGGGAAATGTCACACCTCCAGTTCCGCTGCTTCATGATACGATACTTGTCACAGTTCAATGTACTGGTCTTCCGGGCCAACCGCCCAATATTCTCTGCCACAAACGAGATGGCTTTCAAGAGAAACAACGGACACACCACACGAACCATCCACGGATTGTCCAGCTCCCTCCGAATCAGATCGGAAAACGTGTGGCTACTGTACACTTTCCCGTCACTCACGAAATAGGCCCGGCCGGTGACATTCTTTTCAATGGCCAGATAAATGGCCTGCACCAAATCTTTCACAAAAACAAACGTGATGTCCTGACGCTTAAAGCCTGCCGCAAAATCCACATGCTGCTTTACAGACTTGGCCATCAGGAAATAATCTCGCTCCCGAGGCCCGTACACGCCGGTAGGACGGAAAATCACATACGGGAAACCGGACAAAGATTTCAGGTATTCCTCTGTATGAAGCTTACTCAATCCATACGCCGTATTCGGGCGTGGCGTATCTTCCTCGCAAATGGGAGTGTAATCTTTCTCACGTATCGGTCCGAATATACTTAACGAACTAATGTAAATAAAGTTCACGGGAAGCATGTCCAAGCGCTTCAGCGTCTCGATAAAATGCCGCGTAGCCCAGTAATTTCCGATTTCAAAATCGGCCTTATCCAGGCATTTGGTCACCCCGGCACAATGAATGATGTAATCCCATTTCCCATACAAGCGTTTCTGTTCCTCCAGCTGTCCGGCCAAGCGGTCGGAATCGGTGAAATCCAACACCGCAAAACGAATGCGTGCATCCTGCAAATATTTCCGGCTGCTGGTTTTCCGCACGCCTGCCCATACCTGAAAGCCCCGTTCCAAGGCCCCTTCCACCAGAAAACTGCCAATAAACCCACTGGCACCGGTCACCAATATCTTTTTCTCCATACACTTATTTTTCTGGTTCGACATGGATACTGATATACGTATTTGCTCCGAAAGCTTCTCTTAACTTACGCTCCACTGCGGTCGCTTTCTCGTGTGCCTCATGCAATGGAATATTCCCATCCATGCGTACATGCATGTCCATCGCATAATGACTTCCTATCCGCCGGGTACACAGATGATGAGGTTCTGACACCCCTTCCTCCGACAAGACAATCTTGGTGATTTCCTGTTCAATATCGTCCGGAAGCGAGCGTTCCAGCAATTCGTCCACACACGACTTGAGCTGCTTGACAGCCACCTGCACAATAAAGACACTGACAATCACTGCCGCCAACGGGTCGAGTACCCGCCAGCTGTCGCCCAACAGAATGGCTCCTCCGATACCGATGGCCCTACCGATGGAAGAAAAGGCATCGCTGCGGTGATGCCAGGCATTGGCAATGACCGCCGGACTGTTATAACGTTTCCCGACAATACGGGTATAATGAAACAAAATTTCCTTGGATACAATGGATACAATGGCTGCTACCAGGGCAATCCAACCGGGAGACTGCAATGTCTCTCCTCTGAAAAAGAGTACAATCGACTCCACTCCACTCCAGCAAATGCCCACGCCCACAGCCAGCAGGGCCGCTCCAATCAGTAGAGTAGCCAGCGTTTCATACTTGCCATGCCCATAGTCATGGTCTTTGTCTTCTGGCTTACTGGAAATGCGTACAAAGACGATTACGATTAAATCCGTAATCAAATCCGACAAAGAATGGACCGCATCGGCAATCATGGCCGCACTCTTGCCCCAGAAACCTGCCGCAAACTTGCAGACTACCAGCAAAATGTTCACCAGGCTTCCTACCAGGGTCACTTTGTATATCTCATGCTCGCGGACGGATGATTCAACTTCATTCATATCAGACTTTGTAATAAGAACGCGGCAAAGATAATAGTTTTTCAGCATCTTAACAGAAAAATCCGCGTTTATTCCGTGGAATTTGCTTTCTTTGTATAATCGAACATGCCGGTTACTAAGAGAGGAGCCGGCTCTAAACTATAAACAACATGGCTAAAAAGAAAAAAGAGAAAAAAGGCGGAAAGCACCTGAAGAAAAAAGAGCTCGTAGAAATGCTGCTCAACTATTTCCGCACAAAGCCGAATGAAGCATTCAGCCTCAAGCAGTTGTTCCAAGCTCTAAAACTCACGACCCATCCGGGAAAAATGCTCTGTGTCGATGTCGTAGAGGAAATGGTGGAAGACAATTTCCTGATTGAAATCGAAAAGGGGCGCTATAAAATCAATGACAAAGGACAGATTCTGACCGGTACCTTCCAGAGGAAAAGTAACGGAAAGAACTCGTTTATCCCCGACGACGGCGGAGAACCGATTTTCATTGCAGAACGTAACTCCGCGCACGCCATGAACAACGACAAAGTGAAAGTGTCCTTGTGTGCCAAATGCAAGAAGCGCCAGCTGGAAGGACAGGTAATCGAGATTTTGGAACATGCCAACGAAACGTTTGTCGGCGTATTGAAAGTCTCCAAGAATTATGCCTTCCTGCTGACAGAAGCCAACACACTGGCCAACGACATCTTTATCCCAAAGGACAAGCTGAAAGGCGGAAAGAACGGCGACAAAGCTGTAGTCCGTATCACCGAATGGCCGGAAGAGGCTAAGAACCCGTTTGGAGAAGTGATTGACATTTTGGGAAAAGCCGGCGACAATACCACCGAAATGCATGCCATCCTGGCCGAATACGGATTGCCTTACACTTATCCGCAGGCTGTGGAAGCGGCTGCTGAAAAACTGTCGGCTGAAATCACACCGGAAGACTATGCCGAACGTGAAGACTTCCGCGACGTGGTGACCTTCACCATCGACCCGAAAGACGCCAAGGACTTCGACGATGCCCTGTCTATCCGCAACCTGAAACCGGGACTGTGGGAGGTAGGTGTACACATCGCCGACGTTTCGCATTATGTGAAAGAAGGAAGCATCATCGACAAGGAGGCTGTGAAACGTGCCACTTCCGTCTATTTGGTCGACCGCACCATCCCGATGCTGCCGGAACGGTTGTGCAACTTCATCTGCTCTCTGCGACCGGACGAGGAAAAGCTGGCTTACTCTGTCATCTTCGACATGAACGACAAGGCCGAAGTGAAGAATTTCCGTATCCGCCACACCGTCATCAAGTCCAACCGCCGCTTCACATACGAAGAAGCACAACAGATTATTGAAACAGGAGAAGGTGACTATAAGGAAGAAATTCTGGAACTGAACCGTCTGGCTCAGATTCTGCGAGAGAAACGAATGAGTGCCGGCTCCATCAACTTCGACCGTTGCGAGGTGAAATTCGAGATTGACGAAAACGGGAAACCGCTCAGCGTGTATTTCAAGGTTTCCAAGGAAGCCAACAAGCTGATTGAGGAATTCATGCTGCTGGCCAACCGTACCGTGGCCGAATACGTCGGGAAGGTACCCAAGAACAAGAAGCCGAAGGTATTCCCTTATCGTATCCACGACCTTCCGGACCCCGACAAGCTGGACAACCTGAACCAGTTCATCGCCCGCTTCGGTTACAAAATCCGTACGGGAGGCAGCAAGGTGGAGGTCTCCAAGTCACTCAACCACCTGCTCACGGAAATCAACGGCAAGAAGGAACAGAACCTGATAGAAACAGTTTCCTTGCGTGCCATGCAGAAGGCCCGTTACTCCATCTACAACATCGGACACTACGGACTGGGATTTGATTATTACACCCACTTCACCTCTCCTATCCGCCGTTACCCGGACCTGATGGTACATCGTCTGCTCACCCGCTACCTGGCAGGAGGACGGAGTGCACAGGCCGACAAATACGAAACCTTGTGCGAACACAGTTCGGCCATGGAACAGACAGCCGCCAGTGCGGAACGTGCTTCCGTGAAATACAAACAAGTGGAATTCATGGGCGAACGTATCGGACAAGTCTACGATGGAGTCATTTCCGGAGTCACGGAATGGGGCCTTTACGTAGAAATCAATGAAAACAAATGCGAGGGCATGATTGCCATGCGTGATTTGGGCAACGACTTCTACGAGTTCGATGAAAAGAACTACTGCCTCATCGGACGACGCCATCACCAGAAGTTCAGCCTCGGTGACCCGATTAAAATTAAAGTGGCCCGTGCCAACCTGGCCAAGAAACAGCTGGATTTTGTTTTGGCTGAAGAATAACGGACCCACATCCGTTCTATCCCATAAAAAACTCCCCGTTCTTCTTAAAGACCTCAGTCTTGCCAAGAAGAACGGGGATTCTTATTATTTCACCCTGCGGTTCAACTGGTTATTCGCTTTTTCCGGACGGGATTTCCCGACCCGTTTTCCACTTGTCTTTTTCTTGTGGCTCTGCTTCGCCTTGAAAGCAAAAGGATTTTTCTTGTTCACTACCATACTGCACTGATTTTTCCACAAAAATAGAACTTTATTCAAAGGGTCCTTATTTTATTTATAGAATTAATTTCACTCTATCTCCTTTTTATTGCTACAAATACACGCAAAATTCTTCCAACACGCCCATCAAAGTAACATATTATCACAAAACAAACATATTTAATTACACTATAAACTATAAAAGAACAAATTAGTACCACAACGAAACAAACAAATAGTTTAGACTTTCTTTTTGATATGTTTTAAAACACATCAAAATCAAATTGCATACTTTTGTAATGCAATACAAAACAAAAAGATATACAAAACAACAAAAACGTAAAATTATGGCTAAACAAAAACTACTCAGAGTACTGGGACTCAAAGAGTCTATCAGTATGACAATCGGAACGGTGGTAGGAGTTGGATTGTTCACCTGCGGTTCTTCACAAATCGGTCTGGTAGGGGCTTGGATTATTGGATTTACTTTCGTGGCTTTACTTATCTCAATATGGCCCTGCCTCATTTATGGAGAGATGTCGGCTGCACTACCCCAAGCAGGAGGAACCTATAACTTCGCTAAAAGAGGACTCAACCGGGTGTGGGCCAACATGGCCGGATGGCATTACATTGTTTCCGTAGTGGCCATCGGAGCAGGAGAAACTTTGGCCTTTGCCAACTACTTCAGCATTCTCATGGAATCACTCGGTGTGTCAATGGCAGGTATCGACCCACGCATCATTGCCTGTATTCTTGTTGCCATCTTTCTGGTACTGAATTATTTTGGTATCAAACAGTCGGGTAAGGCTCAGAATATTTTCATTTTCTTCTTTTGGGCCTGCTCCATCTGTTGGTTCATCTACATGATTCCCCACATCCACTTGGAGTATTTCGGAGGATTCGGCATGGACAAACTGCCTCCGTTTGAAGAAATCATGTACATCTTCGGCCTGGTATGGTGGTGTTACACCGGATTCGAAACCTGCGTATCGGTAGGAGGAGAAACCAAATATCCACAATATACTCTTCCACGGGCTTTGAAGCTGTCCGTATTTCTGGTATTTGCCGTCAATGCTTTGTTCCAGTGGTTCCTAGTGGGATTGGTTTCCCATGATTTTTATGGCTTACTGGCCACGGCGGCAGCTCCGTATGCAGAAGGTCTGAAAGCAGCCGGTCTGGTAGGAGGTCCTATCATCCTTCTTTGTGTAGCCATCGCCTTCGGAGGAGACTTGTCGACCATTAACCCGGGCATTGCAGCCCCAGCTCGCTATATTTACTCCATGGCAGAAGACCATTCGTTACCTTCCGTATTTGCCAAGGTACACCCCAAATACAAAACCCCTCACGTGGCCATCCTGCTGGTAGGTGTCATCAACTTTATTTTGATTGCGACCGGCTCCATCAACTACATTGCCTCGGTTTCATTGATTTCACTGGCCGTATGCTACATGATTGGCTGTCTGGCCTATATGGGACTGAAAAGACGGTGTCCGGAAATGAAACGCCCCTACAAGGCTCCTTATGGAATCTTGGGATGTTACATCACCATTTTCGTCTACCTGTTCATGCTCTTTTTTGCCGATAAAATTGCCTTATATACGGCAGGCATCCTTTCTGTGCTCTGCATCATCTTCTGGTATTTCTACACACAACACAAAAAGGAAATCATTCCTTCCCTGGAAGAAGAAATTGGAGAGATAGAAGAACCTTCGGCTGCTGAAAAAAGAAAAATGGATAAAGAGTACGCTATTTGGAAATGGTGTACCATTATCGTAACCATCATTTCACTGATTATCTATCTTATCCCGATGATCAGGCATTAATTTCACAAACACACCCAATATGTATAAAATCAATATAGAACATCTGACTTATAAGTTTGACAGCCTGAAGGAGCTGATGGCCAAGGCCACCCCTCGCAGATCGGGCGACGAACTGGCCGGCATTGCGGCTCGCAGCATGGAAGAGCATGTGGCAGCTCAGATGTGCCTGGCGGAAGTTCCCCTTGCCCGGTTTCTGGAAGAACCACTCATCTCTTACGAAAAGGATGAAGTGACCCGGCTCATCTTTGACACACACGACCGGCAAGCCTTCCGTCTCATCAGCCACCTGACTGTAGGAGATTTCCGCAACTGGATTCTCAATGACCATACTACCGGCGATACCTTACGAACGGTAGCCAATGCCATTACACCTGAAATTGCAGCAGCTGTCAGCAAAATCATGCGCAACCAGGACCTGATTCTCGCAGCCAGCAAGTGTCAGGTAATTACCCGGTTCAGGAATACGATAGGACTTCCGGGACGACTGTCGGCTCGCCTGCAGCCCAACCATCCTACCGACGACCTCAAAGGCATTGCCGCCAGCATCATCGACGGCTTGATGTACGGGTGCGGCGATGCGGTCATCGGTATCAATCCGGCAGGCGATTCACTGCCTGGCCTGATCCAACTCAACCACATGCTCGACGAGATTATCCAGCAATACGAGATTCCTACCCAGAGCTGCATTCTGACCCACATCACCACTTGCATGCAGATGATGGAAAAAGGGGCTCCGGTCGACCTGCTGTTCCAAAGCATTGCCGGCACGGAAGCCGCCAATGCCGGATTTGGCATCAACCTGAAGATGCTGGACGAAGGATACGAGGCGGTAAAATCCCTGCAGCGTGGAACAATTGGCGACAATTGTATGTATTTCGAAACCGGACAAGGTTCTGCCTTGTCTTCCAATACCAACTTCGGAGTAGACGAACAGACTTGTGAGGCCCGATGTTATGCGGTGGCCCGACGCTACCATCCGCTGCTGGTCAACACCGTGGTGGGATTCATCGGTCCCGAATACCTGTACGACGGAAAGCAAATTATCCGTGCGGGACTGGAGGACCATTTCTGCGGCAAGCTGATGGGGGTACCCATGGGCTGCGACATCTGTTACACCAACCATGCCGAGGCCGACCAGAATGACATGGATACCCTGCTGACCCTACTTACGGCAGCTGGCATCAACTACATCATGGGGATTCCGGGAGCCGACGACATCATGCTGAACTACCAAAGTACATCGTATCACGACGTACTCTATGCCCGGAACCTCTTCCATAAAAAACCGGCTCCGGAATTTGAGGCATGGCTCCAGAAAATGAATCTGACCGACAAATACGGACACATGCTGCCCGTCGATAAAACACACCAATTATTAAGCATCGAAAACATGGAGGTAACTTATGGATAAGAATCTGTTGCAAACCACCGGAGAATACGTGAAAGAAACGGCCTCATGGGAATGGCTGAAATATTTCACCGACGCCCGGATTGCCCTGGGAAGGACAGGATGCAGTCTGCTTACCCAGGATTACCTGAACTTCAGTATGGCACATGCAAAAGCCAAAGATGCCATTCAGACGCCTTTTGACAGAGAGAACCTCCGTCTCCGTCTGCAGGAACTGGGACTGAAAAGCCTGTACGTGGAAAGTGCGGCACATGACAGGCCGACCTTCCTGGCCCGCCCCGATTTAGGAAGACAATTGGACGAGCACAGCAAAGACCGGCTGACCCAACTGAACTATCCGGGTACGGATATTCTCATCGTCATCGGCGACGGACTTTCTTCCAAGGCTGTACACAAACAGGCTGTTCCGCTTATCAGCCAGTTTCTTCCTTATCTCAATGAACTCAAACTGCATCTTGCTCCCATCGTATTGGCCAACCAGTGTCGGGTGGCCTTGGGCGACGACATTGCCGAACGTATGCACTGTAAGCTGGTGGTCATGATGATTGGAGAACGTCCGGGACTTTCCTCTCCCGACAGTTTGGGAGTGTACATCACTTACCAACCTTATCGAGGCCGATTGGAAAGTGATAGGAATTGCCTTTCCAACATCCGCCCTGAAGGATTATCCTACGAAAAAGCGGCTTTCAAACTGGCCTGGTTAATCGATGCGGCTTTCTACCGGCAAACCAGCGGCACCCAACTGAAGGATTTAAGTGACGACCCGAGCCAGCAATACCGCATCAGTCCCCTGACAGACGTACATTTTATTTGATATCCGACAAAAGATTCACAAAATATCATTACTTTTGTCCATTATCAAAATGAAATGTCCATGAGTCCAACTGATTACACGCATATACTGACTAAGGCCGTTGACGAACTTTCCGATAACCAATCCTACCGGGGACTGTTCCATCAGCATCGGGAAGGAGAGCCGCTTCCTTCGGGAAAATCGCTGGAACGGATTGTGGAACTGGCACGCGCCATCCTGTTTCCCGGCTATTTCGGAAACTCAACCATCAACAGCCAGACCATCAACTACCACATCGGAGTCAACATCGAAGAGCTGTTTTCCCTACTGATTGAACAAATACAGGCCGGATTGTGCTTCGGCGTGGAAAACGAAGGACAATGTGACTGCCAATCTCCCTGCCGGGCCACAGCAACCCAACTGGCAGCGGAATTCATCAGCCGTCTGCCGGAAATCCGACGTATCCTGGCCACGGACGTAGAGGCTGCCTACTACGGTGACCCTGCCGCCACGTGCTTCGGAGAAATCATCTGTTGCTATCCGGTCATCCGGGCCGTGACCAACTACCGGATTGCCCACGAACTTTACCGGCTTAACGTACCACTCATCCCGCGTATCATCACCGAAATGGCCCATTCCGAAACCGGTATCGACATCCATCCGGGTGCCCAAATCGGACACCACTTTACTATTGACCACGGCACAGGTGTGGTCATCGGAGCGACCTGCATCATCGGTAACCACGTGAAACTGTATCAGGGAGTCACCTTGGGAGCCAAGAGCTTCCCCTGCGACGAGCAAGGGAATCCTATCAAAGGTATTCCCCGCCACCCGATACTGGAAGACAATGTGATAGTCTATTCCAACGCCACCATCCTGGGACGTATCACCATCGGCGAAGGTGCCACCATCGGCGGTAACATCTGGGTGACGGAAAGTGTACCTGCCGGTGCCCGCATCGTACAGCGGAAGAGCAAGGAAAACAAAGGATAAAAGGAGCAACGAAACCCAATCGTCCTCAAGATAGAATTGTGACAATAAAAATCTCCTGCTTTAGCCTCTATATTAGGACTGAAAGCAGGAGATTTTTATGTGACCACTTATTATAGTTAAAAAAAACAAGCTCTTAGAAATCTTACGAAAAACTCTTCTCAATGTCTTCGACCGAGAACGTCTGCGGAGGCCACCACCCAATGATAAGTACCCGACAACACTTCCACCCGGAGCATACCCTCCTGCCACACCACTTCTTTTACACCCTCTTTTCCTGCCTGCAAGACACGACCGTTTTCCGTCACCTTGTCTGCCGAAGCAACCGGCAAATAAAGTGTGGCACTCGTATTGGCCGGAACAGTGAATGAATACCTAACTTCCCCGTCTTTCACTTCCCATGCACTTTC
>ERZ826146.3168-NODE-3168-length-11127-cov-4.218660_pt1 | contig 11127 bp, 10 predicted proteins | sample MGYA00519857_ERZ826146 | MGnify/ENA primary metagenome ERZ826146 (study PRJEB31778, sample SAMEA3449222) | human gut metagenome | biome: human gut; feature: human-associated habitat; material: faeces | place: United Kingdom | collected 2010/2012 ...
GGTCCACGGCGTAGACCACATCGGGATAGGCTCGGGCCGTCTCGGCGACCTTGGCGCAATCAACGGTGCCGCCGATATTGCTGCCGCAGTGACAGATGAAAACGCCTATTCTCATGCTTTATCTCCTTCGGGGGCCTGGGCCTTCTGGGCGTCTTCGCGCTGGGTGTCGAGGATGCGCTCCACCAGGGCGTTGGCGCTGACCACCAGCTTGTCGAGGCCCAGTTCGCTGGGCAGCATGCCGAAGGCAAGGCCCATCATCTGGGTGTAGTAGAGCACCGGCATATTGAAATAGCGGTCCACGCCCTTCATGGCCTGTTTCTGGCGCAGGTCCAGGTTCATCTGGCACAGGGGGCAGGCCACCACGATGGCGTCGGCGCCCATGTTGGTGGCCACTTCGAGGATGCGGCCCGACAGCTGCGCCGTCATGGGACGTTCCGGGATGCCGAAGGAGGCGCCACAGCATTCGGTCTTGAGCGGGAAGTCCAGCATCTCGGCGCCGCAGGCGGCCAGCAGCTCTTCCATGAGGGTGGGGTTCTCGGGATCCCCGAACTGCATGAGTTCCGCCGGACGGCTCATGAGGCAGCCGTAGTAGGCCACCAGCTTGAGGCCGCGCAGGCTGCGCTTCACATGGCTGGCGATGGCCTTGGCGTCGTACATCTGGGCGATGCCCTGCATGACGGAGGTCACGGGCGGGAAGCTCTCGGCCGCGGGGTTGTCCAGCAGCTCGTTGACGTTCTTCTTGTGGGAATCGTAGTCCTTGCGGAAAACGAAGTACTTCAGGTTGCCCTCGGCGTCCACCAGCGGCAGGGTGTTGATCTTGTTGTCCCAGATGATGTTGTTGCAGTCATGCAGGGAGGTGTTTTCCGGTGCGGTGACCAGCTTCTCGATGGGGGTCATGAAGGTGGTGACAGGAGCATCATCCGGGGTGTGGTTGACGCGGTAATCGCGGGAGGCCACGATACCCAGCAGCTTGCCGCCCGGGGTGCCGTCGGCGGTAACAGCGATGGTGGAGTGGCCGGTGCGGGCCTTCAGCTCCAGCACGTCGTGCAGGGTGGCAGTGGGGGCCAGATTGGAGTCGGAAACGACATAACCGGCCTTATAGCTCTTCACGCGGCGGACCATGGCGGCCTCGTTCTCGATGCTCTGAGAACCGTAAATAAAGGAAACGCCGCCCTCACGAGCCAGTGCGATGGCCAGCTTATCGCCGGAGACCGCGCTGATCATGGGGATGTTCATTTCCAGCGGGCACTCTTCCTCACCCTTGCGGTACTTGACCAAGGGGGTCTTCAGACTGACGGCCGTAGGAATATTCTCTGCGGAGGAATACCCCGGAACCAGCAGATATTCGCCAAAGGTGCGGGAAGGTTCTTCATAGAAATAAGCCATACTCAAACTCCTTTTCTTTCGTGCAGCCCGTCAAAACGGCGGCAAATTCATTTCACCTAATGTGCTTGGAACATGCTTAAAATTGCTTGCACTTATTGTAACACAAACCGGCACAAACGCAAGCATTTTGCAAAACAAACTTTCCAAATGACTCCTCGCGAAAACCAGACACTTTGTCTAAGAAAATGACGGAAAGTAACACTTTATTCCCGAAATCTGCTTTTTTTGCTCTCACCGCAGCCCCGGAGGTGCAAAAAAGCCCGCCCCGAAGGGCGAGCTTTTCTGCACACGAAGCGAGGATACCGCCTGTGCGGTGCGCGGCCAGCAGCTGCGAAGGAGTACAGCCGGAGGAGGAGGGGCGGCGCACCCGATATCCACGGATAACAAGAAGAAAAAGATTTCACTCAGAAGCGTCTTACCGCTTTCTGTAACCATATTGTAACTCTTTTGAAACCGTTTTGCAAGAGTTTTTGCGAAGAAAATTGTAAATCTTTTGTAATTTTTTCAGACCTTTTGTGCCGCTTCGTCGGCAAACTCCAGATAGCATTCAAATGCCATGTGCTCCTCGCGGCGGCCCACCACATACCAGCCATCCGCCGACGGGGCATAGAACACGGCCACCTCGGCTCCCATGGGGATCTCGCGGTGGTATTTGATGGAGGCGAAGCGCAGAGGCCCTTTGCGGAGCACTTCCAGCGGCAGCGCGTCGCACGCGATGTCCAGATAGCAGGAGTTGTTTACATGGCCGTTCAGGTCGCACAGAGAATAGCGGGCCGTCCAATTGCCCGCAAAGGTCAAGTCCTTCGCTTTGTGCACGAGCTGGGGCAGCTCCCCTTCCAACGTATCATTTTCGTAGTTGGGGGTGCGCCAACTGGGCTGGCGCAGGATGCGTTCCGTCTCGGTATCCACCACGATCCAGCGGCAGTCCACCATGGCAAGCTCACGGCCCGCCTCGTCCCGCAGATGGGTGATCCGCTTCATGGAGCCTTTTTTGCAGGGTTCACAGGCCGTATCCAGCGTGACCTTTTCGCCACGGGTGGGCATCCGGTAGATCTCCACCGCCTGTTTGCCCACCAGAAAGGCGGTGTGGCGGGCGGCAAAAAAAGCGTCGTCCATGTCATAGGCGCGGGCGTGATCCGCTGCCGCCTGTTCCACGTAGCGGAACAGGGCGCTGGGCTTGAGCATCCGGCGGAAGTCGCCGTCTGCGTTCAGAACGGTGAAGGTCTCGGTGAAGTGATTCAGTTCCATTGTCAAACATTCCTTTTCAATCAAAAACAGGCCGCACCAAGGGAGGCGCAGCCTGTATAGGGTCAATACATATTGCGCGATTTTTTGCGCAGCTTCCGCCAGATGTTGAAGCACGCCAACGCGATCATGGCAAGGAGGAGCAGCAGGAAAATAACGCCGCTGCCGCCCTCGTCGTAGCTCTTCATCTCGCTCCACTTGACGTCGAGTTCGCTGTTCACCTCGTCGCTCAGGTCGGTGAAGACCTTCTCCTTTTCGGCGATCTCCTCCGAGGGGAAAGCGATCTCGCTGTACTTCAGATCCTCGTCCAGCACTTCCCACACGGCCTGCATGGGGGTGGTGTAGCCGATATACTCGGCGTTCGCCTTGCCGATGTCCACTTCGCACATGAAGTTGATGAACATTTCGGCGGCCTCTTGGTTTTCGCTGGTGGCGGGGATGCACATGCTGTCCACCGAAAGGACACTGCCCTCTTCCGGGAAGACCCATGCCAGATCGGGGTTGTCGTCGATCATGGTGATGGCGTCGCCGGAGTAGTAGACGCCGATGGCTGCCTCGCCGCCGATCATCTTATCGAAGATCTCGTCCATGACGTAGGCCTGAACAAGGGGCTTCTGGCTCTTGAGCTTCTCGACCACCTCGTCCACCTCCTCGGTAGACTGGGGATTGATGCTGTTCCCGGTGGCAAAAGCGGCGATGGCGTAGGCATCGCGGCTGTTGTTGAACATCAGCATATTGCCGGAATACCGCTCATCCCACAGGTCGGCCCAGCTGGTCGGAGCCTTGTCCACCATGGTGGTATTGTAGATGATGCCGGTGGTGCAGAGCATATAGGGCACCGAATACTCGTTGGTGGGGTCGTAATCGGCGTTGCGGTACTCCTCGTCGATGTTCTGGAAGTTGGGGATGTTGCCATAATCGAGCTTTGCCAGCATCCCTTCCGAGATCATCTTCGCCACCATATAATCCGACGGGATGATCACATCGTAATCTGCCGCGCCGGATCTGAGCTTGGCGTAAAGGGACTCGTTGGAATCGAAGGTGGTGTAGTTGACATGGATGCCGGTCAGCTTCTGGAACGCCGACACCACGTCCACGCTGTCGTCCGAACCGTTGGAGATGTACTCGCCCCAGTTGTAGACGTTCAGGGTAATGTTCTTTCCCTTGAAGCGGGTCCAGTCGTAGGTGTCGGTCACGGAGACGTCCTCGGTGACCTCGATGGTCCCGGCGGCCAGCGTCGAAAGCGGCAGACTCAGGGCCAGAACCGCCGTCAGCAGCAGCGCCGCAAAGCGTTTCATCTGTTTCATGCCACGTCCTCCCCTCTCAGTGCCCTCTGGTCGCGGCGGTATCCGCGGCTTTCCATCGCGTTGGAGATCAGGATGATGGACAGGATGACCACGAACATGATGGTAGACAGGGCGTAGATCTCCGGGCTGACCTTCTTACGGGTCATGGAGTAGATGGCGATGGGCAGGGTCTCGACTGTGCCGCAGTTGAAGTAGGAGATCATGAAGTCATCGATGGAATACGTCAGGCAGATGAGGAAGGCCGACAGGATGGCGGGGCTGATCTCCGGCAGGATGACCTTGAAAAAGGCCTGTTTCGGGTCGCAGCCAAGATCGAGGGCGGCCTCATACAGCTTGATGTCCAGCTGCTTGAGCTTCGGGGACACGTTGAAGATGACATAGGGCACATTGAACGCGATATGCGCGATGAGCAGCGTGGGCAGACCCATGATGCTGTCGGGCAAAAGATCGGTGTGGGCCGCGAAGCGCTGGTATGCCACGAAGAGCAGCATCAGCGAGATACCGGTAATGATCTCCGGATTGACCACCGGGATATAGGTGATGTTGGTGACCACAAGGCGGCTCTTGCGGCCCATGGACGCAATCCCCAGCGAAGCCGCTGTGCCGAGGATGGTGGCGATGACCGCCGAAGCCAGCGCCACTTCCAGCGAGACGGCCAGCGCCCGCAGGATGGAAGCGTTATGGAACAGGCTGGTGTACCACTTGAGCGTAAAGCCGGTGAACAGCGCGTAGCCCTTGCTCTGGTTGAAGCTGAACACGATCATATACGCGATGGGCAGATACATGAAGCAGAAAAACAGGATGATATAGACCCGCTGCATCAGGCGAAGATGTTTTGTTTTCATCAGGACACACCCTCCATCTCATCCTCATCAAAGCTAGAGGTAAAGCTCATACAGAGCAGAACGATGATCATCAGCACAAGGCTCATGGCCGAGCCGACGTTCAGGTTGTAGCTGTTGCCAAGGAACTGCATCTCGATCAGATCGCCGATCAGCAGGTTGGAACCGCCGCCCAGCATCCGGCTGATGACGAAGGTAGACACCGCCGGAACGAAGACCATCGTGATGCCGGTGCTGATGCCGGGCACGCTCATGGGGATGAGCACCCGCAGCAGGGTCTGGGTGGTGGAGGCGCCAAGGTCCTGCGCCGCCTCCACGATGCTCTGGTCGATCTTGGTCATGCTGGTGTAAAGCGGCAGGATCATATAGGGCACGTAGTTGTACACCATGCCCAGCACCACCGCGCCGGAAGTGTTCAGCATATTGAACGGTCCAAGGCCGAAGAAGCCAAGTACCGCGTTGACCGGGCCGTTCGTGCTGAGCAGACCCATCCACGCATAGGTGCGGAGCAGAAAGTTCATCCACATGGGCAGCATGACCAGCATCAGCATGATGTGCTGCTTGTTCACCCGCAGCCGGGAGAGGAAATAGCCCACCGGAAAGGCGATGATGAGGCAGATGACCGTCGCGATCGGGGCCAGCAGCAGACTGCGGGCGAACACCGAGCCATAGCCGCTGATGGAGAGCAGATTGTCCAGCGTGAAATTGCCGTCCGCATCCGTCAGGGCGTAGTACACCACGATGATGAGCGGCACCACCGTAAACAGCGTCATCCATACGAAATAAGGATACGCAAGCTTTTTATCGTAGATCTTCATTTCGGCATCACCTCAAGAACGCGCCATGATGTGAATCTCGTTGGGGCCGATCTTCATGCCGATGGTCTCGCCGGGCGTACAGGCGCGGGTGGAATGGATGAGCCACTCCCGGCCTTCGCACTCCACGTGCATCTCAAAGTGAACGCCCTTGAAGATAACGTCGTTGACCACGCCGACCAGCTGGCCTTCCATGGGGGAGACCACTTCGATGTCCTCCGGGCGGACAACGACCTGCACGCTCTGTTCCCGCGCAAAGCCGCGATCCACGCAGGGGAACTCGACGCCGGAGAAGGAAACGAGGAAGTCGCGGTGCATCACGCCGTCCACGATGTTGGAATCGCCGATAAAGTCCGCCACGAAGGCGTTCTTCGGCTCGTTGTAGATATCCTCCGGGGTGCCGATCTGCTGCACCTTGCCGCCGTTCATGACGACGACGGTATCGGACATGGTCAGCGCCTCTTCCTGATCGTGGGTGACATAGATAAAGGTGATGTTCATCTCGCGCTGCAAACGCTTCAGTTCCAACTGCATCTCCTTGCGCAGCTTGAGGTCCAGCGCACCCAGAGGCTCGTCCAGCAGCAGGATCTCCGGCTCATTGACAAGGCTGCGGGCGATGGCCACGCGCTGCTGCTGGCCGCCGGACATCTGGCCGATGCTGCGGCGCTCAAAGCCTTTCAGGCCCACGACTTCCAGCATATCGCGCACTTTGCGACGGATGGTCTCTTCGTCCATCTTTTTCAAGCGCAGACCGAACGCCACGTTTTCAAAGACGTTCAGGTGCGGGAACAGCGCGTATTTCTGGAACACCGTGTTCACCGGCCGTTTATAAGGCGGCACGCCCGTGATGTCCTCTCCTTTGAGCAGGACTTTACCGGAGTTCGGTTCCAGAAAGCCCGCGATCAGGCGAAGGGTCGTGGTTTTACCGCAGCCGGAAGAGCCCAGCAGCGTGACAAATTCCTTATCGTGGATATCGAGGTTCAATCCGTCCAGAATCCGCTGGCCGTCAAACTCCACAACGATATCCCGCAGGGATACGATCACCGAGTTGTCCATATGATACCAAATCCTCCTTAAACTCAGATACGAAAAAAGACAGGGCCGTTGCCCCATCCCTCGTACCGGGGTGATCGTCCCCACGCCGCGCCAAATAACGGCAAGCTTTGCGCAGGATCCTCTCCCCTATCGTGTCTATCTTATACAATTTGCGTGCAAATGTCAATCACTCTGACACAGTTTGCCCAAACTTTACGAAATCGGAAAAAACCGGCGCGGGGCATAGAAAAGCCCGGCGGCCCCTGTACAGGAAACCTCCGGGCGCAAAAACGACCGTTGGATGAACTTTTGTTTCACGAATCCGCTTCCGCAGCGTCCGCGGAAAGGATGGTCTGGACCGTAGAACCGTCTACCGTGTAGAGCGAGGTGTCCCCCGCCACGGTCAGGTAGTAGTTGTCCGTGCCCTCATAGTAGGTCAGGGTCTTGGTGCTGTCGGCTGTCTGGACCACAGCGGCGGCAAGCTCCTTCATTCCGGCGGGGTCACCGTCCGTCGTCTGGGCGGTCACATAGCTGCTGAGGGCCGAAAGGAGTTCGGTAGTCAGCTCCGGGGTGAGGGTCTCACCGTTTTTCGTCAGCGTCACCGCTTCAATGGCCGAACTCGTCAGCCCCGCCGGATTGAATGCTCCGAAGAGGTCCGTTTTTCGTACCTCGAAGCAGGACGCCTTTGTGCCGGCCACCGTATAAAGGGCATCATCCCCAGCTTTTTTCAGGTAGATGTCCCCGGTGGCTGCATTCTCCGCCCCAAAGGTGAAGGTATTCGTTTCCCCCGCCGCCGTGACCGTCACGGTCAGCGAATCGGCGGTGAAGCCGTAGTCTTCACCCGGCTCTTCGGTCAGCTGGCGCTTGGCATTCAGGGCGGCCAGCGCCGTGCGCATCGTATTGCAGGACGTTTCGTCGAGGTGGTAGGCCGGATCTTCGGCCAGTGTCCAGCCGCCGTCTGCAGAGTGGAGGGTGTTGGTCTCGCCGTTGTAGGTGACCACGATCTCCGTCAGGTCGTCCGCCGCAAAGGAGGACAGTGGGATGGTTCCCTGCGCGGCTTCGCTGGCGGCCTGTTCTGCCTTCTGGTTCTGCCGGGTGAGCAGGGCCAGCGCCCCGCCCAGCAGCAGGACCAGCACCAGAAGCCCCAGCAGGGTGCGCTGTTTTGTTTTCATGCAGGCCTCACTTTCTGCGCCGCAGCACCACGACCACCGCGCCCACCGCCAGCAGCGCGGCGGGCAGGATGACGATGAACGTCAGGCCCAGCACCGCCGAAACGCTGCTTGAGACCGAGATGGGAGCTGCTTCCAGCGCCTTGGAGTCGATCAGTACCGTGCTGACCTGACCCGCCAGCGAGGTGGCACAGCCCTGCAGGAAGGTGCAGTTGCCGGGCACGACCTGATAGGCGGCTTCGTTGTCCATGTTGCCACAGTTGACCCAGATCACTTCCGCCTCGGTGGTCTCATTCCGGGCATATGCTGCCAGCGCGAAGGGGCCGTCGAGGTCGCCGTCTTCCTTATCGGCGGTGACCATCTCGTAGCCCGCCGTTTTGCTGTAGGCGGAATTGGAGGTGGTAAGCAGCGCTTCCGAAACGATGTTGTCCGTCTCGGTCAGGGTGATGCCCTGCGCCATCTGCAGCAGCACATGGCGGCTGGTGTCCACGCCGTCCAGCGCGGTGGTCTCGGTGGGGCTGGTGTAGTCTGGCAGCAGATAGTAGGGGTAGCCGTTCATAAAATGGTTAGCGTCCCCCTCCACCACAAGACCCTCGGTGCGGGTCAGGCCGAACTCCTCCATCAGCGCGTCGAGGTTGGGGGTATTGTAATAGGAATCGGTCAGCAGCAGCACCTTGCCGCCGCTGCTCAGATAGCTGCGCAGCAGACTCATCTCGTCCACAAGGCTGCCCGCCGAGGCAAGATCCTGCGCGGGGTCGTTGATGATGAGCAGGTCGCAGTCCTCCGGGATGCCGCTGGAGAGCAGATCCAGCGCCGTGAGGGAAAGGTTCTGGCTTTCCAGCGCATCGGTCAGGGTGTCGGTCAGGGTTTGCTCGCCGTGGTTGGTGGTGTAGTAGGCGTGCTTCTGCTCCCCGCTGGTCAGCCGGTAGATGGCCGAGGTGATCTCGTTTTCGCCCGCAAAGGTCACGCTGTAGGTTCCGGCGGTGTAGTAGTCGGAGTAGTCGTAATCGTAGAGGTCGGATGCGTCCAGCACAACATTCTGGTCCCCGGAAACGAGGATTACACTGCCAGAAGAGGCCTCCTGTGCGCCGTACTGGGCCGCAAAGGTCGGGTAGACTGCCGGGTCCTTCAGCTCCCACGTAATGTGGCTGCTCTCGGCAGCGTATTTATCCAGCAGCTTGGAGATGATCTGATCTTCATTGCCGGTCTCGCAGAGGTAGTAGATGGTCACATCCTGCGAAAGCTCCCGTGCCACCTGCTTGGAGCTGTCACCGAGGGTATAGAGCCCGGCCTCCGAGAGGTCGAATTCGGTGTACTTGGACGGGATGGCCCGCACCAGCAGATTCAGCAGCACCACCGCTGCGATCACCGCTGCTGTAATGGCAGCAGAATACAGGCCGCTGCGGAACACTTTTCCGTCCGACGCGGATTTTTTCGATTTCAAAAATTTCATCGCTCAGCCCCTCCTTTCAGTTCCAGCGGCGCTTCTCGATGCTCTGCGCCGTGAAGAACAGGAACATTCCCGTCACGGTCAGGTAATAGACCAGCGTCGGAAGGGAGAAACTGTTGTTGACGAAATCCTCAAAGGGGGTAAAAAAGCATAGGACGCTCAGCACTGCGCTGAAGGCCTCGGTCAACCATGCGCTCTGCAAAAGGAACAGGCCTGTCAACCCAAGGCAGAGGGCCGCAAAGGTCAGGCAGCCGAGGATGAAGCTCCGGGTGCGCAGCCCGGCCATCAGAGAAGCCGCTCCCGCAATGGCCGTGAAGACTGCCAGCGCCACAGCGCTGCCCGCGTTGAACAGGCTGCGGAGACTGGGCATCATGTAGGCCAGCAGCAGCACAGAGAAGTCCGCCACCGCCGCGATGATGGGGTTTTCGGTCAGGCCGGAGAGGAACTCTCCCATAGCGATGGCCGCACAGCCCAGCAGGAAATAGCACAACAACGCGGCAAAATTGGCGGCAAGTGCCGGGACAGTGCCGCCCAGCGCCCAGAGGATGAGGATCATGACCACATCCATAAGGCAGGGCAGCGCAAAGACGGCGCACATGGCAAAGAACTTGCCCAGCACGATGCCCCAGACAGGAACCGGACTGGTCAGCAGCAGTTGGTCGGTGCGGCTGCGGCGCTCCTCGGCCAGCGAACGCATCGTCAGCACCGGGATGTAGAGCAGCAGCATGAAAATCGTGCGGTATAACGTGTAGTAGCCGAAATCCGTCAGCCCATAGCCGAGATTCAGCGCCAGAAAATAGATGCCCGACGAGGCCAGCAGAAAGGCCGTGAGCACATAGCCCAGCATCCCGTGAAAATAGCTGCGGAGTTCCCGCTTGAAGATGGCTGTCATTCCGCTTCCTCCTCCCCTGTTTCTTCCTCGGTATTTCCGCCCGTCAGCTCCATAAAGACTTCCTCAAGGCTTCGGTTTCCGGCGGTCAGCTCTTCCAGCGTGCCGGATGCCGCCAGCTTCCCCTTGGACAGGATCAGCACCTGTTGGCAGACGGCCTGCACCTCGCTCAGGATGTGGCTGGACAGGATGACGGTGTGCGCCTTGCCCAGCTCCCGGATGAGCTTACGGATCTCGACCACCTGTGCGGGGTCAAGGCCGACCGTGGGCTCGTCGAGGATGATCAGCTTCGGGCTGCCCAGCAGGGCCTGTGCAATGCCGACCCGCTGCCGGTAGCCCTTGGACAGGCTGCGGATGAGCCGGGGCATCACGTTATCCAGCCCGGTCCGATGGGCCGCTTCCCGCACTTGCTCCTTCCGGTCGGCCCGCTTCACACCCTTGAGCTCGGCCGCGAAGAGCAGATACTCCTCCACCGTCATCTCCGGGTAGAGCGGCGGCTGCTCCGGCAGGTAGCCCACGCACGCCTTGGCGGCATCGGCTTCCTCCGGTAGCGGGTGCCCCGCCACCGTGACAAGGCCGCCGGTAGCGGACAGGTAGCCGGTCAGAATGTTCATGATAGTGGACTTGCCCGCACCGTTCGGCCCCAGCAGACCGCAGATCTGCCCATCCTCCACGGCGAATGAAACATCGTCCACCGCAAGGTGTCGGCCATACGTTTTGGTAAGGTGTGAAACTTCGATCACAAAGAACGCTCCTCTCAAGGGCCGTGCAGAACCCAAAATTTTAGATCGCTGGTTTATTTTAGTCCGGAAATGTGTTCAAAATAAGGGAACCGTGTGTAAGATTCGCAAGGACTCCTTTTCCGCACTTTTTCGCGCAGATGCACAAAAAAGCGCCGCCTCCGCAAAGGAGACGACGCTTTGAAAGACCTGTAAATTACTTACGGCCGAAACGCTTGTTGAAGCGCTCAACACGTCCGCCGGTGTCAA
>ERZ826146.3169-NODE-3169-length-11126-cov-4.437991_pt1 | contig 11126 bp, 9 predicted proteins | sample MGYA00519857_ERZ826146 | MGnify/ENA primary metagenome ERZ826146 (study PRJEB31778, sample SAMEA3449222) | human gut metagenome | biome: human gut; feature: human-associated habitat; material: faeces | place: United Kingdom | collected 2010/2012 ...
GTCTATGAACAGGCGAATGCAGAGGGAGTTAGAGCTGAAGTTCTCTTTTCGCAGGTAATGTGGGAGACGGGGTGGCTTCAATTTGGAGGAGATGTGAAGCCTGAGCAATGTAACTTTGGAGGGTTAGGGGCAACTGGTAATGGGGTCCAGGGAAATTCTTTTCCGTCTGTGCAAATTGGATTAAGGGCGCAAGCTCAGCATTTGAAGGCATATGCTTCATTTGAGCCGGTCAATGGCCCTTTGTATGATACTCGATTTAATTATGTCGTACGCGGGACTGCTCCTTGTGTAGAGGATTTGGGTAATGGAAAGTGGGCTTCGGATCCTAATTATGGAGTATCGTTATCCCGATTGATTAATCAGCTTCTTAATTATTAGTCAGCTACTCTCTGGCAATATCAAAATATAATTTTCAAAGCGGATAGTGAATTATTATTCGTTGTCGCTATCCGCTTTGATGTTGTAATGGACATAGGAGGCAGCTTTTTGGGCTAAACGAAGAGCGTCTCCTTCTATTTTTGTTGAACAAATGATATGACCAATTCTATCGTTGCTTGAGTGGGGGGTATCAATGTAATCACCTACGGATTTATAAATAGAGTATTCAACTAAACCTTCTGCTTCTTTGATGTTCTCGTCGATTTCAATAGAGGTGATATATCCAGGCGTTGTAGTGGTTAAGAAGAAAATAGCACTCTCTGCTTTCTTTGTTTTCTCGAAGGAAGAACTGCTTCCTAGGGCGAGTTTTATAGATTCTTCAGCTAAATCAACCCCAGTTGAAAGTGGTACTAGTTTTGCGGTGATAAAATCTCCACCCAATCGCGCGGCGGTTTCAATGACTTTTGGGCCATCTTTTGTAAGAATTATTTCTGTGTGTGAAGGTCCGTTAATTATGCCAACAGCTTTAATAACGCGTTTGGTTAGTGACTTGATTTGCTCCTGAATAGCATCGGGAAGCTTAGATGGTTCAGAGTGACCAATTTCAACAAAGTAAGGAGGCTCGGTTTTTATTTTGTCCGTTAAGGTAATAATTTCCGTTTTTTTGTTAATAGTTATTGCCTCTACGCTAATTTCGGGCCCAATGACTCTTTCTTCTACCATGACTGTTTTCTTATTTGAATAGGCCAGTGTTTCATTAAAGAGAGTTTCTTCATTCAATCTTTCTGTGGAGTTAACGAGTTTAACGCCGCGACTCGCAGCACTGTCTGCTGGTTTTACAATGCAGTAATATGAAAAAGCTTTTAAGGCGGCGCTAAATTCGTCAAACGAATTGCAAATAGAGTATTTCGGCATCGGGATATTAAAAGAGTCAAGCCTTTCTCTCATAAGATCTTTATAGGTAGCTGCTTTTGAGTCGTCGTATGCAATTGAGACTGGAAGACCAAGCTGCTCAGATACTAATGCGGCAGTTCTGACGGGGCCGTCACTCGCCGACGTGATAACATAGTCCGCATTTATCTCAGTGGCATAGTTTAAAACAGCCTCTTCATCCATTGTGCTAATTGTTTTAAAACTGTCGGCATACTTAAAACCTATAGCTGAAGGATCGTAATCGCAACAGTAGACCGTAAAGTCCAATTCTTTAGCTGTTTTTATTGCGGGAAGTTGAAGTGGTCCCGCTCCCAATATGAGTACATTGTTCATTACTGAGTTGCTTTCCATAGATCCTTAATGGCAGTTACTATTTTTTTGGTTCCATTTTCAGGCAATATTTTGTATTGCTGCCTATTTATTCGGTCAACTTCTTCCTTATTTGCAAGAATATATAACAAGTTTTCTTTTATTTTACTAATGAGTAAGTCCATTGACAAAGGACCCAAGGTTCCTGAATAGTGCAGTAGGCCTAAATTATGAAATCCTTTTGCGTCAGGCTCTTGTTCTGCATTGAGAGCAAAGGCGACGGTAGGGATTCTCTTTGCTGCTAATTCGTATAGAGTGGTTCCGGAAGCGGAAATTGCATAGGCGCAATTATCCATTCGCTTTGCCATATTTCTTTCGTTGATTCTTAGCTCGATGTTTTTTTTGTCGCCAAATGCGTCGACCAGTAAAGATTTGTTCGGATTCAGGGGGCCTATAATTGTTTCAAAGGTGTAGGAAGAAAGGTGCGGCTCTTTTATTAGGGTATTAAGAATCGAATACGTTATATTTGCCGTATCAGAACCTCCTGCAGTAATTAAGACTCGATTATTGCGGTCAGAGGAGGACTTCTGCTTAATCCAAAAATCTTCCCTTAATGGTGCATATTGAATTCCAAGACACAGTTTTGAATTTGGACAGTGCTGTGTATAAAAATTCTTTTTGGCTGTGCAGCTGTAATTGATTACTAGATTAATAGAATTTGAAGCAATTTGCTTGCTTCCTAGATAAACAATTTTTGCTATATCGGCAAAAGCAGAAATATAATTTTCAGTGATTTGGTAGGTATCGATTAGTAGTACTTTTTTGTCGGAGGATCCTTTTTCTAGAATTTTGTGTACTGCTGGGATTTCTACTTCGATAAATCGTGATTGGTCAAGCTCTTCGAAAAGGAAATCAGAAGCAGATGCTCTTTCTGCTACAGCGGGTGAACCAGAAAGAAAAGTAACATTAAATCCTGAACTTTTTGCTTGTTCTGCGATCGTCAGACATCGGGATAAGTGACCCATTCCGATGTCTGAGTTAGCGTCTACACGAATATAGAGATCTATAACGTTTCTATTGCGAAAATAGGGATGCAAAAGTTCCATTTTCTTCTTTTTTCCAATCTTCCATAATGTCTCTGAAAGTTGGATATTGGGGTTTATATCCAAAATCAGTTTGAGCTTTTCTAATATCAAAGCTATAAGAAACAATATTATTGGGTTTTGAAGGATCAATGTTTACGAGACTTTGCTTCGGCGGCTCGGGAGAAAAAACTGACGCAATGGTTTCTGCTTGCTCGAGTAAAGATGTTTTTGATCCGGATCCAATATTGTATAGTCCGATAGCATTGTTGGAGCAAGCAGCTTTTATGAAAGCTAGAGCAACGTCTTTCACATACACAATATCGCGAAAAGCGCTTGTATCGCCAAAAACAGTGATGGGCTCAAGTGCTTTTGCATTATCGATAAAAACTTGAATGCCGGATTTTCTTACTTTGCCATTGTCTAAAAGCGATCCATGAGGACCTACTCCATATACTGGAGGTAGCCTAAAAATCGAATTACTCATTTGATGTTGCTCGTTATAATAAAGCATTAGATCGGTAGCTGCATTTTTAGAGATAATGTATGCAGCATGATCACCTGAGAATTTAAAGTCTCGGGAGGTGCTTTCGCTAATCGGAGTGCTTCGGGACCACTTGTTCTGGACATCGGCATATGAAGTGGTTGAAATGAGCTTTCGTATATTATGCTTTAAGCAAAAGTTTAAAACATGCGCTGTTCCTACGGTATTTGTAAGAATGTATTCTTCTGAATTGTCGCTATCAATTAATTTTGAGTGGGAATTTGCGGGAAGCATTGCTGCAAGCAGAATAACACAGTCTATTCCAGAGCTTGGTAGGCCTTCAAAGTCTTTCGGAGAGCATAAATCTAAAGGAATATAAGGCACTTCTAAATCCGAGTAATATCTTTTGAAGTATGGATTTCTTCCGGTTGTAACAACTTTATGACCTGCCTCCAGAAACGCTTGAACCGTATAGGCCCCAATAAAGCTTGATCCTCCAATTATAAGAATCATTTTAATCTCCTAAAGAAATTAGATCCCAAGAAAGTGGTGTGCCAAAGGGAATATCTACTTTGGCGGTTTGGCCTATGACGCGATAGTAATATTTTGGTGGTAAACCTTGCCCAGGTCGTATAGAACGGACGTTTTCGGCCGTGAGTTCTTCTCCTTGGGCAATATCCTTTACCGCAAAAAGAGACCTACGATTTCTTAGGCCCCGTTCTTCTCCCTTGCTTGGACCATAGATGGGCTGACCTAGTATAACTTCAGTATTCCTTACATCTTCTACCATTTTTTTGAATTCGTCTGGTTCCATTGAAAATTTTGAGTCTGCGCTCTTATCTTTTCTGCTTAAGCACAAGTGCTTTTCGATAACCGAAGCTCCCAATGTTGTAGCAGTCACGGGACCTAGGCTTCCAAAAGAATGATCCGATAATCCTGTTTTGCAGGAAAACCTTTGCTGCATATCTTTTAGTAATGATAAGTTCATATTCGCGAAATCGGCAGGATATTGAGAGCAGCACTGCAGCAGGTAAAAATCATTATTCCCGGTAGCCCTAATTGTGTTAACCGCATCGGAAATTTCTTCTTCTGTGGCCATTCCCGTTGAAAGAAAAATAGGCTTCATCTTTTTTGCAACATACTCGATTAACGGTAAGTCAATGATTTCAGGGGAGGCTATTTTGTAAAAGTCGATGCCAACATCTTCTAGAAAGTCTACAGAAGAAAAATCGAATGGTGTAGATAAAAAGTCGAGGCCAAGATTTTGACACTCTTCTTTAATTGGTAAAGTCCACTCCCATGGGGTAAAGGCTTCGCTGTAAAGATCATATAGGTTTTTTTTATCCCACAAACCGCCTTTAACTAAAAAATAGTCGCTGTGACAATTAATTGTGATTGTATCGGGAGTATATGTTTGTATTTTAAGGCAGTCAGCTCCAGCTTCGCTTGCGGCGTGCACGATATCGAGAGCTTTAGAAAGATTGCCTCCATGATTTCCGGACATTTCAGCAATGATATAGACACTATTGTTTGAATTTCTTTTCTCTAAATTAGTCATCTGTTCCTCTATTTAATGATTGATATTTAAGTTCAGCTATTGCCCAATCACTGATGGTGTCAATATCTTGAACGGATGTTTCTGGTAATACTAGCGGTATTGTTGGCTCCGAGGCAAGTCTCTTAGTGCTGAAGAAAGCAACAGTTTTGCAACAGTAAAACTGTCCGGCATCATGATAGATTGGAAGTAGATCCTGGCTACGAGCATTTGCGTTTTCTGGCATCCAATACTTTAAAGTAGAGTCGTTGCTGATAGTCATACCTCGTTGTGGAGGAAACGAAAATTTTGTAACTGGAAGAACGGAATTTGCCGCGGGAGTATCGATAAGTAATTTAAGGGCCTTTTGCAATAAAGAAGAGGTAATGAACGGAGCGGTTGGGTATATACAGACCACATACTCAAAATTCTTACCTTCTATCTTGTATCTGGAAAGTACCTCAGCAATTACTTCATTAGTATTTGAATAATCATCACTTGTTTCTTTACTTCTCAGAAACGGGACAAGAGCACCATATTCTTTGGCAATGGCGGCGATTTCGGAGTCATCTGTAGATACCATCACCTCCTCAAAAAGATTAGAGTTCAATGCTGCTTCTATCGAGTAAGCAAGAATTGGTTTTCCGCAAAATGACTTGATATTTTTTCTAGGGATTCTTTTTGAACCTCCGCGAGCTGTAATAATCGCTATTGCATTGCTACTCATAACGAAAGACCTTTTCAGCATAGGCTTTAACGTAATCTTCTCTATTCTCTTTGATAATTAAATTTGGGCTTTCTCCGAAAACTAAAGAATTGCTTGGAATAGATGTATCTTTTATATATGTTCCTGCAGAAATAATGACATTATCTCCGATGACGCAATCCCCGATGACTTTAGAATTCGAAAGCATAAAAACTGAGGTTCCGAATGTAGGATAAATGCCTTTATTGTTTCCGACTGTGCATCCTTGGGAAAAGGAAAAAAAATCAGAATACTCAGCGCGTCCCATAATCGTTCCTAGGGGGTGATCGAAAGTAACGACATTTGGGAGATTTATTTCATAGTAAAGGTCAGCACCCGAGAGTATTTTTGATAGCAAATATATCTTGTCGCATAGCTCTCTTGCGTTTTCTTTATCAAAAATACTATTAGCTAAATAGTAAAGAAAAAGCGAGTATTGACATCCATGTAGCGGGTTAAAATAGGTAGTCTGATCTTTTTGATAATATTTATTTTTAACATGCTTGAAACATCTTTCGCAACGAACGAGAGCATGATCAACATTTTTTTCAATCAGCGAAGTTTCGTGGCTATCTAAAAAAAAGAAATTAGAGAGTTGCTTAGTTAATAGCTCTCGTAATTCCTTTTTAGTGTATAGACAATTCATAAAGGTCACTCACTTTGATAAACAATATTTAACTATTTTTTCTGTTGCTTCAATGACTGAAGCCACTTCATTTTCAGTTAAGCAGTAATGAAGTGGGAGAGTAAGAGATTCCTCGTAGTATTTATTTGCTTCAGGACAGATATCAAAGGAATATCCAAGATCTCGGTAAAAGGGAAGTCGATAAACGGGGAGATAGTGTACATTGACACCTATTCCTTCGGCAAGAAAAGCATCATATAAGAATTTTTTTGACGTATCGAGAGCATTCAAATCGAATCTTAAACAATATAAATGCCTAGCTGTTTTTTTGGGGTTTGAGTCATATTGAAAGGATACACAGGGCACTTTTTTAAACGCTTGATTATATATATCAACTATTTGCTGTCGTTTGGAAATAAAGTGATTAAGCTTCGAGATCTGAGATATTCCAAGAGCGGCTTGTAGGTCGCTAATACGGTAATTGTATCCTAATAAAATCTGCTCATAGTACCAGTCTCCCTCACTTGTATTTTGCATAAGCGAGCGATCTCTAGTGATACCGTGTTTTGAAAACAACTCAATTTGTTTTGCTAATGTTTTATCATTTGTTGCTATGGCTCCACCTTCACCGGTTGTGATTGTCTTAACGGGATGGAAACTAAACGTGGTAATATCTGCAACACTTCCGATTGGAGTATTGTTGTAGTAGGAACCTAGAGAATGAGCTGCATCTTCAATAAAAAGTAAGTTATTCTCATTACATATTCGTCTAATTTCAGTTGCGTCAACGGGGACCCCACCAAAATCAACAGCAATAATGGCTTTAGTTTTTGAAGTAATTAGTTTTTCTACAGAAGAAGGGGATATATTCCAGCTATCAGGATCGATATCAGCAAAAATAGGCTTTGCGCCACAATACAAAACACAGTTGGCAGAAGCGGCAAATGTTATAGAAGAGACAATAACTTCATCGCCTTTGGTTATTCCGGCGGCAAGGCATGCAATATGTAATGCTGCAGTTCCGTTTGCAACTGCAGCAACGTATTTTGCTCCCGTCTTCTGGCTCAATGCTTTTTCAAAAAGCTTGGTTTTTGGTCCACAAGTTAAGTAGTCGCTTCTTAAGGTATCTACAACAGCGTTGATATCATCATCATCAATATATTGATGCCCGTAACCAATTAAATGATCTGAAACGGGAGTGCCTCCATCAATAGCTAAGCTATTCATCTAGACTCCTAGTATTTGATTTCCATTTTTGAAATAAGCTCACGCAATTCTTCCACTGAAAGCCATTCAGTATTTGTTCCTGAATCGTAAATGAATCCACTAGGAACTTTTTTCCCGGATCCATAATCGAGCTCAGAAAGATTACACCATTCCATGTGAGGAAAAATCACAAAGTTCTTTTCGTATTCAAAAGTTGTAAGACTGTCTGCTGCTGGAACCATGCACTCGTGTAATTTTTCGCCTTCTCGGATGCCAACTTCAACTTGTTTTACGTTGGGTGCCATGGCGGTAGCAAGATCGGTTACTTTAAATGATGGAATCTTGGAAATGAAGGTTTCGCCGCCGCGAGATTCTTTGAGAGCCTTGATAACAAGCTGGATTCCTTCTTCAAGTGAGATCCAAAATCGCGTCATTCTGAAGTCCGTGATTGGCAGCTCGTTTGCACCGTTTTTGATCAAATTATTGAAAAATGGGATTACGGAGCCGCGAGAGCCTGCAACGTTTCCGTACCTTACAACAGAAAAAGTAGTTCCAGATTGGCCTCTGTATGCATTAGCGGCAATAAAAAGCTTATCTGACACTAATTTGGTTCCACCATAAAGATTAACTGGGTTGACTGCTTTATCAGTGGAAAGCGCAACAACTTTTTCAACGCCAGAGTCTAATGCTGCGTTGACAATGTTCATAGCTCCTTCAATGTTTGTTTTAACGGCTTCCATTGGGTTGTATTCGCATGCGGGTACTTGTTTCAACGCGGCAGCATGGACAATGTAATCGACATCCTTCAATGCTCTACGAAGGCGGGATTCATCTCGCACGTCTCCAATAAAAAATCTGAGTTTCTCGTCATACTTTAAGAATTTGTTTCTCATCACAAACTGCTTGTATTCATCGCGAGAGTAAATAATGATTTTCTTTGGAGAATAATTATCTAGTATATATTTCGTAAAGGCATTTCCGAAAGATCCTGTACCGCCGGTTATAAGGATGGTTTTATTATCAAGCACTGCGTCTCCTTTGTCGTTTCTGCGCTAACTAGCTATTCGGATGATTATTATACTATCTCTTATTTAGAAGAATGCTTTTTCTTTAAGCAGTTGCCTTGCTAATAGTATAGCTATTACGAATCCGATACCGAGGCGTAGCCACGTTATGTCTCTTAATAATGTCGCCAAAAATGCAAAAACTAAAACAACCAATATCCCTACTAATAGTTTTGCGTAAGGGAGACCATTGTTTCTATCCATACGATTCACCATTGTTGAGTGGAAGAGAAAAAGCATCCCATAGGCTATCAATGTAGCTAAGCCCGCTCCAATAAGCCCCAAAACTGGAATCAATGCTAGATTCAGGATGATATTGAGCACTGCAGCGGAAAGTGTACCAATTGCGATGCTTTTTGTCCTTCTAAGGTAAAACTCATAATTAACCGGAAAGCTATAGCAAAAAACTAGATAGTAGCCAACGATCAAAATAGGAGTCACTAGAGTTGCGTTCCAGTATTCTTCTCCCGACATTAACAAGATGATTTCCGGAGAGATCATAATAAAAAGTAAAGTACCGAGTGTGAACATCTTGATGTAGCGATTAAATCGCATATTTAAGTTACTTTTATTTCTATTTTTTAAATCTTCGTAGAAGAAGGGAACAAAAGCATTATTGAGTGCTCCATAAATAATAGAAAGTATTTGTGCGATGGTTGCTCCGAGGCTATAGATTCCTACAACTGCTAAACCTCCTCCAATCCACTGCAGCATTATTCGATCTGTTTGACCCAGAACAATTTGACCTAGTGAATGGAAAACCATTGGAATACATAAAGGGAGACAGAATTTCCAGTATTTAATATCGAAATGTGCATCTCGTCTAAATAGTAAAGGAATAGCTAATGCCAATCCGATGATGATATTCGGGATTGCAAGACCTAAAATCCTGCCAAAAGAGCGATTACTTTCAAATATAATTAAAACAAAAAGCAGCGAAAGAAATGTTGTCGCGAGACATACAGAAATGGATATAGCGAAGTTTCGTTGAGCTTGCTTTGTGAAAATGAAACGATTGTTAAAGAGAGATATGCAGTAAGCGCCAAAACTGTGAATAAACATCCAGATTATAATGACTTTATCAAGTGCAATTAATGTACTTAATCTATTAAGAAATAAAATGCAGATTACGCCAAATACCCCTGAGCAACAGATGGAAAATAACAAGATGCTTTTTTGGTAAGAAGACTGTTCATTTTCAGGAAAAGCAACACTTGCCGATGCAAAAGTTCCTGAACTTTGGAGTCCTATAAAAAGAGTAAAAATTTGAACCCAGGTTGTGTAAAGACTTACTTCTCCAAAGCCTTCTGTCCCTAAAATGTTGGTAAAAATTGGCAGGGTAAGGAAATTAATTCCTCCTACTATAGTAGTAGCAAGTATATTAAAAATTGCTTGCGAGTTTTCGCTTTTTGAAGAAGTGATTTTTTTTACTCTCTTGAACATTTAATAAGCATAAAACAAATTTACTTGAATGGTCTTGCTAGGGAAGATTTGGCTCAATTCTGCTAAAAAGAATCAAAATTAAGTAGAGATAAAGCAGAAATTAAATCACAATAAATCTATAATTAATTTATAAATGATTAGTTGTACAAAATGTATTTGAAATGGAGAAGTTATGCAGCTAGCAAATAAAGTGGCATCAAGCTTCTTAATTGCACTTTTAGTGTTTTCTATCTGTGTTCCTACGCCTGCAATTGCAAATACCTCTTCTGAAGAATACCCACTTTCAATGGAAAGTGAATTCGGTTTCGATTCAGGCTATATTTCCGAAGAGAATTTAAGCGTGGGTGATGTCCTTGAATTGAACTTATTTTGTACAGAGAGTCTTATTGGCGCAGTTTATGATAGTGACATTGTTCTGAGGTGTGTCAATGATCGGCGGAACGTATTCTTATTAAAAGGTACCGTGCTCCAATCTGAGGGTGATCATATAATTCTCAAATCTGAAGCTATTACCCTTGATCCAGGTCAGTATGCTATTGACCAGATTACTTTCGGTAATGGTGAATTTAATTCTAGTTTAAGCGAATTGGGTTTAAGCTTCTCAATTTCAGGTTCGTTTGAGGATGGGGAGGGAATTGAGAATTCGAACGAAAACGAGAGTAACAACATTTCTATTTCGGAATCTCAGGGAAACCAATCTGGGCATAATGAAAAAGAGTTATCAGGTGAAAACGTTTTCAGTAACACTCAGCCAAAGCCGACTGTCTCTTCTGTGGGAGATGGGACGGTAACCCTATCTTGGGATCCTATCCCCGGTGCAACCAAGTACGCTATTTCCTCTCAGAATCCAGGGGTGAACTATTCTCTTGATTGCACAGACACAACTTACACCATCTCAAACCTTGCCAATGGCAGGGAATACAACTTCCTAGTTCAAGCCTATGTCAATGGGAAGTGGTCTAGCTACTCAGAATTCAATTATGTAAAAGCTACTCCTGAGGGTCCCGTAAAGCCTAGTCCTACAGTAACATCTGTCGGCAATGGAACGGTAACCTTATCTTGGGATGCTGTATCCGGGGCAACCAAGTACGCTATCTCTTCCCAGAATCCTGGGGTGAACTACGAGCTTAACTGCACAGGGACAACGTATACCGTTACTGGACTTACTAATGGAAAAAAGTATCAGTTCCTAGTTCAGGCTTATGTTGATGGGAAATGGTCTAGCTATACCGAAGAGGATCTGGTTAAGGCAACCCCTGTCGACAACACTCAGCCAAAGCCGACTGTCTCTTCTGTGGGAGATGGGACGGTAACCCTATCTTG
>ERZ826146.3171-NODE-3171-length-11124-cov-2.843888_pt1 | contig 11124 bp, 10 predicted proteins | sample MGYA00519857_ERZ826146 | MGnify/ENA primary metagenome ERZ826146 (study PRJEB31778, sample SAMEA3449222) | human gut metagenome | biome: human gut; feature: human-associated habitat; material: faeces | place: United Kingdom | collected 2010/2012 ...
CAAGGCACACTATACACCGGAAGAGATGGTAGGTAAGAAGGTTATGGTTCTTGTGAACTTAAAACCTGCAAAACTCGCCGGAGTGCTTTCAGAAGGTATGCTGCTCTGCGCAGAAGATGCAGATGGTAATCTTGCGCTGATGACACCGGAGAAGAAGATGCCGGCAGGAGCAGAGATCTGCTAATCAAATGATTGGATAAATAAAAACGAGGAGAAGAATCCAGGATCTGGAAACTTCTCCTCAATTTTTAATGTTGAGAATTGTCTGATTTTTTTTCATCTGTGATACTTTCTTCGCTGTTCAGCTTTGATTCTAAACCTGCATTCTTTTCTTTTAGTGTGGCAAGCTGGTGATTCAGCTCCAGATTTTGTGAGTACAGTTTTTTGTTCGACTGTTTGAGTGTATGTATTCTGCACATAGAAAAAATAAGGAGAATAGCAAGTACAATAAGAGTAACATCTTTCCACATTATTTTATTTTTCATAAACCTTTCCCTCCCGTTGCATCCTTTTTGCTGTGTAATAATTATACATCAAACCCGAAAATTTACCACTGGCAAAGTGCTATATTTTATAGAACAAATAGAGCGAAAATTAGTGAAAAAGAAAAGAACCGGATAATTTCCGATTCTCTTCTTTTGCAAGTAATCTTTAAGTTTACAGAATATCAATATATTCTCCGGCAAGTGCTTTGTTCATGCTTCTTACAGCACAGAATTTTCCGCACATACTGCAGGTATCGCTGTGGTCATCTTCTGGTTTACGACTGTCACGGATTGCCTTTGCTGTTTCAGGATCGAGAGCGCAGGCGTACTGTGCATCCCAGTCAAGAACACGGCGGGCATCTGCCATCTTGTCATCGATATCACGTGCATGCGGGATACCTTTTGCAATATCAGCGGCATGGGCTGCAATCTTAGAAGCAATGATTCCCTGTTTGGTATCTTCTACGTTTGGAAGAGCAAGATGTTCTGCCGGTGTAACGTAGCAAAGGAAAGCAGCTCCGCTCATAGCGGCAACAGCTCCACCGATGGCAGCTGTGATATGGTCATATCCAGGAGCGATATCTGTTACCAGAGGTCCGAGTACATAGAACGGTGCGCCCATGCAGATGCTCTGCTGCACTTTCATGTTGGCAGCGACCTGATCCAGCGGTACATGTCCAGGTCCTTCGACCATAACCTGTACATTATGATCCCATGCACGTTTGGTCAATTCTCCGAGACGTACAAGTTCTTCAATCTGGCATACATCTGTTGCGTCGGCAAGACATCCCGGACGGCAGGCATCACCAAGAGAAATAGTTACGTCGTATTCTTCGCAGATGTCGAGGATTTCATCATAATGTTCATAGAATGGGTTTTCTTCTCCGGTCATGCACATCCATGCAAAGACAAGACTTCCTCCACGGCTTACGATGTTCATTTTACGTTTATGTTTTTTGATCTGTTCGATGGTTTTTCTTGTGATTCCACAGTGAAGTGTGACGAAGTCCACGCCATCCTCAGCATGAAGACGGACAACATCAATAAAATCCTGTGCAGTAAGAGTTGCCAGGTCTCTCTGATAATGAATAACACTGTCATAAACCGGTACGGTTCCGATCATAGCCGGGCATTCGTGAGTCAGCTTCTGGCGGAATGGCTGGGTATTACCATGGCTGGAAAGGTCCATGATTGCTTCTGCGCCGAGATTAACGGCACTCATAACTTTCTGCATTTCGATATCGTAGTCTTTGCAGTCGCGGGAAACACCTAAGTTAACATTGATCTTGGTACGAAGCATGCTTCCGACACCTTCCGGATCAAGGCAGGTATGTTTTTTATTTGCACAGATGGCAACTTTTCCTTCTGCGACAAGCTGCATCAGTTTTTCAACCGGCATATGTTCTTTTTTTGCTACAGTTTCGATTTCCGGAGTCAGAATTCCTTTTCTGGCAGCGTCCATCTGGGTTGTGTAATTTCTCATGTTGTTTTGCCTCCAATTCTTTTTGTGTGAATCTCACAAAGTAACGGCAGAATTTAAGTAAAAGTCTGCCTGGCGTCAGCAAAACACGGACAGCGTACACGAAAAAAACCAGACACAGCCTGCTGGGTACACTTCCAGTTCGGAATGATAGAATTGCTAACGCCTTTGTCGGAAAATTTCCGGCAATGAACAGGATTTTATTTGAAAATCTCTGCCTTTTATTACGCGATACAAGGTGGTGTCCCCGGTGTAACGCGGTTTCATTTACAGCAGAGTGCTGTAAGAATGAATGATGATTATGCTTCTTTGATCTGTGACATAACGCCGCCTTTTTCCAGAACTGTGATCAGGATGAAAGCAAGGATGCTTCCTGCGACAGTGGAAATAAAGAATGGAACGACATAAACGAAAAGTCCTGCCGGCGCAATTCCCATCAGATACAAAGCAACCGGATAAGCGGCAAGTGCGCCAAGGAATCCGGTTCCGATCGCTTCGGCAAGGCAGGTAAGACTTAAGATGTGGGATTTTTTGTAGACAAGACCACAGCATAAAGCACCGACCATGCTTCCAGGGAAAGCCATAAGGCTTCCGAGACCGAGCAGATTGCGGAGTAAACTTGCACAGAATGCAATGCCGACGCCCCATGCAGGACCAAGTGTTACGGCGGCAAGAATGTTGACCATATGCTGTACCGGAGCGCATTTGCTTCCGGCAACCGGTACACTGATAAAGCTTCCGACGATTGCAAGCGCGGTGAGAACACCGGCAAGTGCGAGTTTCTTTGTTGTATTATTTTGTTTCATAGTAGAGTTCTCCTTTCAAAATGAACTTCCTGTCTCATTGTATACACAAAAAAGGAACCCCACACCTGAGTGGAGTTCCTGCTGTCCGTAATCACTGAACACATCATCTTCGTGTTCCTGATATGTCATGTAAAAATAAAAGATGCGGAGGCATCTCTATCAAATACATGGTATACATTCCCTCCGTTGGCATTATCCAAATCAGGTTACAGGTCGGGATAAATAAATCCCCTCTCAGCCGGCAATCCCCAGCTCCCTGGTACATATGAACTTGTACAAATAGAATTATAGCGCGGTATGCCGGATTTGACAAGAGGAAATGAAAAAGTATCTCAGAAAAGACATTGTGCAGAATCAGAGTACATTTTTGTACAATAAAAGACGGACAGAAAGTTCTGCCCGTCCGGAATTTCATTACCGTCTTATGTAGAATACAGCAGAGATTAGCTGAGCTCTACCTTTAAAGCATCTTCCGGTTTGAATTCATTGTAAAGGTCATAGATGTTGTGACCAGTAGACTCGCTGAGGACACGACCTTCCAGAGAGTAGCAGCGGATGAAACGTTTTTTGTCGATTGCTGACCAATGCTCTACATCCCAGCTCATGTATCCGTCTTCATCAGACTTTTTTTCTTTCAGGTATACATCAACCTGGCGTCCGTCTACCATAATGTCTACAAGTTTCTTTGTGTCGGCTTCCAGCTCGACATTGTTTACAGTGTCAAATACTTTCATTTTAAAATCCTCCTATAATATCTGATCAGAATCTTCAGAAATATATTCCCCATACATTTGCAGATGTGATCTATTTGCACTATCTATAGTATACATAGAAGAAACCGGATAAGCAAGTAAAAAAGTGACTATTCAGCGGCTAAGAATGTGTGGTATACTTAGAACATCTTAGAGCAGTCAGTAAAAAGAAAGCGAGACGAAGGAAATGATATTTGATACACATGCACATTATGATGATGAACAGTTTGACGGGGACCGGGATGAGCTTTTAAAATCTATGCCGGATCTTGGAGTTGGAACAATCGTGGATGTAAGTGCGACTTATGAATCCTGTGAGAAGGTTTTGGCACTTGCCGGAAAGTATCCACATGTTTATGCTGCAATCGGTGTGCATCCGGATGAGGTTGGAGAACTTAACGAAGATAAGATCCAGCACATGAAAGAGCTCTGCTGTAACAAAAAAGTGGTTGCAGTCGGAGAGATCGGTCTGGATTATTATTGGGATAATGAACCGCATGAGGTACAGCAGAAGTGGTTTATCCGCCAGCTGGAGCTCGCGGGAGAAGTAAAGAAACCAGTAATTATCCACAGCAGGGAAGCTGCCGCAGATACCATGTATATCATGAAAAATTATGCACAGGGGCTTGACGGAGTTATTCACTGCTATTCCTATTCACGTGAAATGGCTGAAGAATATGTGAAGATGGGATTCTATATTGGAATCGGTGGAGTCGTCACATTTAAGAATGCAAAGAAATTAAAAGATGTCGCAGCTGCGATCCCGATCGAGAAGATCGTGCTGGAGACAGACTGCCCGTATATGGCACCGGAGCCGTACCGTGGCAAACGGAATCAGTCTTCTTATATCCGGTATGTGGCTGAGAAAATTGCAGAGTTAAAAGAGATGAGTCAGGAAGAAGTGATCGCTGTGACAGAGAAAAATGCGAGAGATCTGTACGGCATCTAAGACGCAGGCAATGAATAATCAGGAGAATAACAGATGAAAACACCTACACTTGGAAATCCGCAGAATACCATTGAGATTCTGCAAAAATATAATTTTAATTTTCAGAAAAAATTTGGACAGAACTTTCTGATCGATGAGCATGTGCTGGATAAGATCATTCGTGCAGCCGAGATCACAAAGGATGATTACGTGTTGGAGATCGGCCCTGGAATCGGGACGATGACACAGTACCTTGCCTGTGCGGCAAGAGAAGTAACTGCAGTTGAGATAGACCGTGCGCTGATTCCAATTCTTGAAGACACGTTAAAAGAATATGACAACGTATCGATCATCAATGAAGATATCCTGAAGGTGGATATTGCAGCACTTGCAAAGGAGAAGAACGGAGGACGGCCGATCAAGGTGGTTGCGAATCTTCCATATTATATAACGACACCGATCATCATGGGCTTATTTGAAAGCCATGTGCCGCTTGAGAGTATTACGGTTATGGTACAGAAAGAAGTGGCTGACCGTATGCAGGTAGGACCGGGAACAAAGGATTATGGTGCACTTTCACTTGCTGTACAGTATTATGCAGAGCCGTATATTGTTGCAAATGTACCCCCGAACTGTTTCATGCCGCGTCCGGCAGTCGGCTCAGCAGTAATCCGCCTGACAAGACATCAGAAGCCTCCGGTAGAGGTTATGGATGAAAAGCTGATGTTCCGCCTTATACGGGCATCCTTTAATCAGAGGAGGAAGACTTTGGCAAATGGTCTTAAGAATTCAGGAGAGCTGAATCTTTCGAAGGAAGTCATTACTGCTGCGATAGAGAAACTCGGAAAAGGAAGCAGTGTCCGGGGAGAAGCACTGGATCTGGAAGAATTTGCCAGACTGACTAATATTATAAAGGAGGAAATGGAGCATGAGGTATGAAATTAAGGGTGATACCCTTCCGGTAGTGATCTGCCATCTGGAAGCTGGCGAGCGGATGATTACAGAGCGGGGATCCATGGCATGGATGTCTCCGAATATGAAGATGGAGACTTCGACAAATGGAGGATTTGGAAAAGCATTTGGAAGAATGTTCTCTGGAGAAGCGATGTTCCAGAATATCTATACCGCACAGGGCGGGAATGGACTGATCGCATTTGCATCCAGCTTTCCGGGTTCGATCAAGGCATTTGAAATCGGACCGGGGCGCGAGATGGTATTCCAGAAAAGCGCATTCCTTGCAAGCGAAGCAGGGGTAGAATTGTCTGTGTTCTTTAATAAGAAGTTCAGCTCTGGATTATTTGGCGGAGAGGGATTTATCATGCAGAAGGTATCCGGTCAGGGAACTGTATTTGCTGAGTTTGACGGACATGTAGTGGAGTATGAATTGAACGCCGGACAGGAAATTGTCGTAGATACTGGACATCTGGCTGCAATGGATGCTTCATGCCAGATAGAGATAAAGAGTGTTCCTGGAGTAAAAAATATGCTGTTTGGAGGAGAGGGAATCTTTAATACCGTGGTTCGTGGACCAGGAAGGGTATTGCTTCAGACAATGCCGATTTCAAATGTAGCAGGAGCACTCGGACCATATATTACAACATCCGGTAAATAATGCCTGGAAGGACAGGAAGTATGAGAACAAGAAGTATTCATAAAGCAGCACTGACGGATGCGGTTACACCACTGGAAGAGTCTGGAAAGAAACTGGCATATAAAGCGGCAGTCGAGGGAATCGTTCTTTTAGAAAATGACGGAAGTCTGCCATTGAAGGCAGGAAAGATAGCTTTGTACGGCGCTGGTGCGAAGAAGACGATTAAGGGTGGAACAGGATCAGGAGAAGTAAATGAGCGCCATGCAGTCTCTGTTTTTGAAGGACTGGAACAATCAGGATTTACAGTTACTACTATGCGGTGGATCGAAGATTATGACCAGGCATTCGAAGAGGGTGAACAGGAATATGCAGAAGAATTCAGGAAAAAACTAAGTCCAAAGAACCTGTCAGATTTTATGAACCTGATGAGCAGTCCATATAGATATCCTTATGGCCGTGCCATACAGGAGAAGGATATAGAAGAGTCGGATACAGACAGTTGTATTTATGTGGTATCCAGACAGGCTGGTGAAGGGGCAGACAGAAAACTGGATGAAAATGAATATGGGCTATCAGAGATAGAGCGGATCAATATTGCATTCTGCGCAGAAAGATATAAGAAACTGATCGTAGTGATCAATGTAGGTGGAGTATTTGATCTGAATTTCTTAAATGAAATATCCGGAATTAATGCAGTTATTTTTATGGGAGAGCTAGGTACAATGGGAGGTCTGGCACTAGCAGATGTTATTTCAGGAAAACAGACGCCATCAGGGAAACTTACAGATACCTGGGCAAAACATTACCGGGATCTTCCGTTTGCAGATGAGTACAGTTACCTGAATGGTAATCTGGATGAGGAATATTATAGAGAAGGTATCTATGTAGGATACCGCTATTTTGATACATTTCATGTGGCACCAAGATATCCGTTTGGCTATGGAATGTCGTATACTAATTTTGCAATACGGTTTGAACAGATGCAGATGGAAGGCACGAAGATTCATGTGTATACAGAAGTGGAAAATACCGGAAGAATTTATGATGGTAAAGAAGTTGTGCAGATCTATGTAAGCTGTCCGAACGGGGAACTTAAAAAGGAAGCACAGCGGCTGACTGCATTTCATAAGACGAAGTTATTAAAGCCGGGAGAAAAGGCAAAACTTATACTTAGTTTTGATCTCCGGGATATGACTAGCTACAGGAAAAAAGATGCAGCAACGGTCCTTGAAAAGGGAGAATATGTAATCCGTCTCGGTAATTCCAGCAGGAATACCAGAGTATGCGGAATCTTGAGATTATCCAGTGAAATCATAACAGAAAAACACTCGCATATCTGCAAAATCCCAATGCATGTGACAGAACTGGAACAAAAGGAAGAAGATATCCTTCATGCAGCCTGTGACTGCAGACAAAACTGGGGAAGAGGATGCGAGATTATTATTGAAAATATGGAAAAAATTCGAAGCATTCCGGTAGAAGAGGATAAGATAACAGAAATTGTGCATGAATATGGTCCGGTTAAAATATATTCCTCAGAAGAGACAGATGCCGTGATGGAGCGTTTAACACTCAGAGACATGGCAGAACTGTCTGTGGGCGGAGGTATGACTGGATCAAGATTCTTTGAAGCGCCAGGTGCAGCTGGGGTTACGTGCACAACACTGGAGCAAAAAGGAATTCCAAATGTAGTAATGGCAGATGGACCGGCAGGGCTTCGTCTGAACAAGGTTTCATCTGTGTCATTCACCGGAAAGGTAAAAGGGATAGAGCCGAATATTTCATGTATGAAATATCTTCCGGAGCCGGTTAAAAAAATCATGCTTGGAAATCCGGATAGCCCGAATCTGCTCTATCAGTTTACTACGGCATTCCCAAGCGGGATTTCACTGGCATCGAGCTGGAATCTGGAACTGGCGGAAGAAGTGGGAAATGCAGTTGGAAAAGAGATGGAATGTTATGGTGTAACCTATTGGCTGGCACCAGGACTTAATATTCACAGAAATCCACTTTGTGGACGCAATTTTGAATACTATTCGGAGGATCCACTGGTTTCAGGAAAATTTGCAGCTGCCATTACAAAAGGTGTGCAGAAGAATCGTGGGTGTTATGTGACGTTGAAGCATTTCTGCTGCAATAATCAGGAGGATAATCGCAATAAGACCAATGTGAATGTCAATGAACGAGCGCTTAGAGAAATCTATCTGAAGGGTTTCGAGATTGCGGTAAAGGAAGCGGGTCCGGGAGCCATTATGAGCAGTTATAACAAAGTAAATGGTAAATATGTCAATAACAGTTACCGACTTCTGACACAGGTGCTTCGAAATGAATGGGGATTTGATGGTTTTGTAATGACGGACTGGTTTGCAACCGGGCGTAAATATGGAAATTCGGCACATGCGATTGCATCCGGGAATGATCTGATTATGCCGGGAAGTGCAGGTGCGGTGGATGAGATTGTGAAAGCGGTGTCCAAGGGAGTGATACTGGAAGAGGATGTAAAAAGAAGTGCAGCGAATGTATTGCGTGGAGTGTTATCCAGCAGGATATATCAGGGATTTACAAGAATGTATATGAAAAAGTAAAAAGGTGAGAAGTAAGCGTGAGACTAGATAAGAAAAAAATGATTGCTGCCACAATTGTGGCATGCACAACACTTTTCATAGCAATAGGAATACATGAAAAAAAAGATACACGAAAACAATTAAAATTTGGAGCTACTTATATGACAATGAATAATCCATATTTTGTTAATATGGATGAAAATATTGAAGAGTCAGTGCAGGCAAAGGGGGATATCTTAATTACAAGAGATCCCCTGCAGGATCAGAAAAAACAAAATGAACAGATAAAAGATATGATAAATGAAGGGATTGATGTACTTTTTCTGCAACCTGTAGATCGAAATAAAGTTCGGCCTGCACTTGAACTATGTAAAAAAAAGCATATACCTGTATTTGTTATTGATTCTGAAGTGTCGGATACAGAAGCGGTTGTATCCACGATTGTTTCGGATAACTATGATGCGGGGGTTCAATGTGCAAAAGATATGATGAAGAAAAAAACAAGTGCAAATATAATAATTGTAAATCAGAAAGCATTGAATTCAATTAATGAGAGAGTGAAAGGTTTTAGGGATACTATTAAAGGGCATCCACAATATAAGATAGTAGAAGAAAAAGAGAGTGCCGCAGAGTTTGAAATTGCAATGAAAGTTATGGAGAAAATTATTTATGAAAAGAAAAATTATGATGTTGTAATGGGTGGAAATGATCCAATTGCTTTAGGGTGCATAGCAGCGATGCAAATGACTGATAAGACGGATCAGGTTATGGTTTATGGTGTGGATGGTTCGCCAGATGGAAAAGCAATGATAAAGGCAGGATTTTTAGAAGGAACAGCAGCACAATCACCAATTAAAATAGGTGAAAAGGCAGTTCAGACAGCATACAGCTATTTGGCAGGGGAAACTGTAAAAAAACATGTTACAATACCTGTCGAATTAATTACAGCAGATAACTTAAAGTTTTATGACATGACAGGATGGCAATAATGAAAAAAAATTATAGTTTAATTTTGAGAAAGATAATATTTGCTTTTAATAGTATATCAGTGATTGGAATTGCAATATTTATTTTGTATACAACAAGAAAAATATGTGATGCATATGTTGCAAGTGATTTCTTAGAAAAAGTCAATGCGATTCCGGCAAACCCTTCTGCATTAGTAGGAGAAATTTTGGTATTAGTAGCTATAATGGGAATTTCTTTTATATGCAGAGAAAAATTTGTTAGGGAAAATACAGGAGTATATTATTTGACTTTACTTATAGATTTTTGTGCAAGTTTTTTTATTGTTTATAGATTAGATTTTAATTATAATGGGATACTTTTGTGGGTTTTTACGAATCTCATTGCACATATTAAAGACATGGGAGGAAAATATGCATTAGCAGTGATATCATTACTAAGCTATATAGGAACCAATCACGGTATTATCTCGGTAAGTACGAAAATATTTTCTGTTAGTGATTATATAAATGTATATGATATTGGAGTCCAAAAAGTATTATATTGGCTATATAATTTGCTTACATCATTAAATATTATTTTATTTTTTGTTTTTTGTGTATTCATTATTATCGAACAGAGTGGAACGATAGATGAGGTAAAAAAATTATATTTTAAATTATCGCAAACAAATGAAGAGCTACAACAGGCAAATGAAAAATTACAGGAATATGCTGTAATGAAAGAAAAAATGGGAGAAACAAAGGAGCGCAACCGGTTGGCTAGAGAAATTCATGATACATTAGGGCATACGCTAACGGGTATATCAGCGGGGGTAGATGCTTGTATAGCGATGATCGATAGTTCTCCTGAGGTAACGAAAGGACAATTGGAGCTTATTTCAAAAGTTACAAGGGATGGAATAAAAGAAGTAAGAAGGTCAGTAAGTGAATTAAGACCCGATTCTCTGGAACGTTTAAACTTGGAACCGGCAATTCGTAAGATGGTAAATGAAACAAATTCAATAACAAATACAAAAATACATTTTGAATGTGATGTCGAAAAATTGAAATTTGATGAAGATGAAGAAAATGCGATATATCGTGTTGTTCAGGAAAGTATGACGAATTCTGTACGACATAGTCATGCAAAAAATGTTTATATTACTATAAAAAAGAAATATTCCGATATTTATATTTCAATCAAAGATGATGGAATTGGATGTACTGATATGAAGAAAGGATTTGGTACAAGACATATTGTTGAGCGGATAAAGTTATTAAATGGGACAGTAGAGTTTGATGGAAGTGATGGATTTACAACAAATGTTGTAATTCCTATAAGATGGGGTGAAGAATATGATTAAAGTACTGATTGCAGATGATCAGGAATTGATTAGGCAAAGTTTGTCAATTGTATTAAATACAAAGGAAGGAATAGAAGTAACAGATACGGTTGCAAATGGACAAGAAGTAATTGCAAGTGTACGAAAAAATAGACCGGATGTTATTTTAATGGATATTCGAATGCCTAAAATGGATGGCGTACAGTGTACGAAAATAATAAAAGATAA
>ERZ826146.3173-NODE-3173-length-11117-cov-36.082896_pt1 | contig 11117 bp, 10 predicted proteins | sample MGYA00519857_ERZ826146 | MGnify/ENA primary metagenome ERZ826146 (study PRJEB31778, sample SAMEA3449222) | human gut metagenome | biome: human gut; feature: human-associated habitat; material: faeces | place: United Kingdom | collected 2010/2012 ...
TAAAGAAGCTTGATGTGCGAGTCGCGTTCGGGGTCGAAGTTCTCGTCCATATACTGAAGAACGTCCTCGATGCCGATTTGCTTGCTGTTGCCGACACTCCACACAGAGTTGAACGGAAGGCCCTTCATAACGGCCGACTCGAGGATGAACACCGCCGTGGCTCCCGAGCCGCTGATGAAGTCTACGCCCTGTTCGTGAAGCGTGGGGATGGGCTTTGTGAACACGCTGTGGTGCCACGCGTTCATCAGGCCGATGCAGTTGGGGCCTATGAGGGCGGCTACGTACTTATCGCAAGTGTCAAGAATGCGACGCTCCAAGGCTTCGCCGGCCTTAGTTTCCTCGCCGAATCCGGCGGAGATTATTATGAAAGCCTTGACTCCTTTCTCGGCGGCCAGCACCTCGACGGTGTCGGGACACATCGGGGCGGGTATTACGAGAACGGCCAAGTCGGTAGGCGGCAGCTCGCGGATGTCGTGGAACACCTTGACACCCTGCACCTCGTCTTCCTTCGGATTGACTATTCTTAGCGTGCCCTTGTAGCCTCCGCTGATAAGATTGCGCACCAAGGCGCCGCCCGGCTTGTGAACGTTGTTCGAACCTCCAACGACAACGATGCTCTCGGGATGTAACAATTGTTGGTTTATCATAGTATTGTGTTTAATGGTTTTGGCTGTCGTAAACGTCACTTGCCGCCAAGTATCTGCCCGGCGTGTTCCTTCACCTTGACTTCCTTCGGCGTGATGATACGCTCCACTACGCCGTTCTCGTCGATGATGAACGTGGTGCGCATGGTTCCCATGTACGTGCGTCCGTACATCTTCTTCTCTCCCCATACGCCGAACTCGCTGACAAGCGACTTTTCAGTGTCGGCTATCAGATGGAACGGCAGCGAGTACTTGTCAATGAAACGCCGGTGCCTGGCTTCGTCGTCGACGCTCACTCCCACCACTTCGAAGCCCTGCGCACGCAGTTCCCCATAGTTGTCGCGCAGGTTGCAGGCCTCCGTCGTACACCCGGAAGTAAGGTCTTTGGGATAGAAATAAAGCACGAGCTTGCGCCCCTTGAAGTCTTCCGTCCTTATTTCGTTGCCGTTCTCGTCGCGCCCGAGCACATCGGGCACCTTGTCTCCAATGCCTATCATTTGTGTCTACGTTATGTTTATTAGACGCAAAGATACAGCAAATCCCGATAAGTACAAAACAAAACGCAGGAAAGGATTTCATAAATCGCCGCTCCGGCACACAACCGTCGCAAAATGACAGATGACACACGGTTTTGCAATATGCCGTATTTTGCCTTCCAAAAGGCCACCTTTTACACGCCGAAAGGCCATGTTTTGCAGGCTAAAAGACGGCATATTGGAAAGCCGCTGACAGTCAGCGAGTTGCAAAGACGTAACCGGGCACGTCGGAAACAGGCGCGCCACATGGCGCACATTATGACAAAATGCGCCAGCAGAGGGGCTTGATACTGCCACGTCTTGCGACAAAATGTCACGCCGGATGGCACACTTGCGCCGTTGGCATACGTTTTGTTAAACGATATGTGGCAATAAGTGCGGCACCAAGGGTGCGGATACTGATTGAAGTACTACCGTAAGGCCCAAGACCGCACAACCATAAAACCGCAAAAAATAACAAAAAAAGATACTATTATGGGAAAGATTATTGGAATTGACTTAGGAACTACAAACTCCTGCGTTGCCGTTTTCGAAGGCAACGAACCGGTTGTAATAGCAAACAGCGAGGGCAAGCGTACAACGCCTTCGGTTGTTGGTTTCGTGAAAGACGGTGAGCGTAAGATTGGCGACCCGGCAAAACGCCAGGCCATAACCAACCCGAAGAACACCATATACTCTATCAAGCGCTTCATGGGCGAGACATACGACCAGAGCCGCAAGGAGGCTGAGCGCGTGCCGTTCACCGTTGTCAACGAAGGCGGCTATCCCCGTGTGGACATCGACGGGCGCAAATACACTCCGCAGGAAATCTCGGCCATGGTGCTGCAGAAGATGAAGAAGACCGCCGAGGACTATCTCGGACAAGAGGTTACGGACGCCGTAATCACCGTCCCGGCATACTTCTCCGACTCGCAACGCCAGGCTACGAAAGAGGCTGGACAGATAGCCGGACTCAACGTCCGCCGTATCGTGAACGAGCCTACGGCCGCTGCGCTGGCTTACGGAGTTGACAAAGCCAACAAGGACATGAAGATTGCCGTGTTCGACCTTGGCGGCGGTACTTTCGATATATCAATACTTGAGTTCGGCGGCGGCGTGTTCGAGGTACTCTCTACCAACGGTGACACCCACCTCGGAGGCGACGACTTCGACCAGGTAATCATCGACTGGCTCGTAAACGGTTTCAAGGCCGACGAAGGCATCGACCTTTCCAAAGACCCGATGGCCATGCAGCGCCTGAAGGAAGCTGCCGAGAAGGCTAAAATCGAGCTGTCAAGCTCAAGCTCGACAGAAATCAACCTGCCGTACATCACGGCAGAAGGCGGTGTGCCCAAGCACCTGGTAAAGACGCTGACACGTGCACAGTTCGAGCAGCTGGCACACTCTCTCATCCAGGCTTGCCTCGTTCCGTGCCAGAACGCGATACGCGACGCAAAACTGACAACGTCTGACATCGACGAGGTTATCCTCGTGGGCGGTTCAAGCCGTATTCCTGCCGTACAGGAGTTGGTTAAGAATTACTTTGGCAAAGAGCCTTCAAAGGGTGTAAACCCCGACGAGGTGGTAGCCGTAGGAGCAGCCATCCAGGGTGCAATCCTCAACAAGGAGAGCGGCGTAGGCGACATCGTACTGCTCGACGTTACACCGCTTACCCTCGGTATCGAGACAATGGGCGGCGTGATGACAAAACTTATCGACGCCAACACCACCATTCCGTGCAAGAAGAGCGAGGTGTTCTCGACAGCCGTTGACAACCAGACAGCCGTGACAATACACGTATTGCAGGGCGAGCGTCCGATGGCCGCACAGAACAAGAGCATCGGCCAGTTCAACCTTGAAGGCATAGCACCGGCCCGCCGCGGCGTTCCGCAGATTGAAGTTACCTTCGACATCGACGCAAACGGCATCCTCAACGTAAGCGCCAAAGACAAGGCTACGGGCAAGGAACAGGCCATCCGCATAGAGGCTTCATCCGGATTGACACAAGACGAGATAAACCGCATGAAGGCGGAGGCCGAGCAGAACGCAGAGAACGACAAGAAAGAACGCGAGCGCGTGGACAAGATGAACCAGGCAGACTCGATGATATTCACCACCGAGAACTTCCTGAAAGACAACGGCGACAAGATACCTGCCGACCAGAAGTCGAACATCGAATCAGCACTCCAACAGCTCCGCGACGCCCACAAGAGCGGTGACATCACGGCAATAGACAACGCCATCAACAACCTCAACACCGTAATGCAGGCAGCCAGCGCACAGATGTACCAGCAGGCAGGCGGCGCACAGCCCAACGCAGGCCAAGGCTTCACCGGCGGCAACAACGCAGGCGCAGGCCAGCAGCAGGCCACCGGCAAGGCCAACGACAATGTACAGGACGCCGACTTTGAAGAGGTGAAATAAGCATCGGTAAACAACGATAACCAACCATAGGAAAGTAGGGTGTAACTCAATGAGTTACGCCCTATTTTGTTTTTAACACTTTCTGATAGATTTGCTTGTTTCTCGAATTTTTATTGTATATTTGTACCATATTTGTGCCGACACTTAAAAGTAGATAATATGACACTTAGTATATTGTCGGTGCCGATAATAAATAACTTGTTCAGTCCATGAGATACTGTAAACTTATATAATAAATCATTAAAATGGATGATATAAAAACAAAAGAAAAGAATCTATTCAATAAGTGGGCTCAAAGTTTACACTTGTCAGCACAAGATTTTTGTCCTAATGGTGGTCTATTATTTAGAGGTAAATTCTACCTTAATGAACCAGATGAATATAATCAGTACACATGGGGACGGCATTCTGGCAATGAATGTAGCCTATGGTGTAATTCTTGTAAAAGGCTTATGATTCTGACCAAGGACCTTAATGATGATGAACTTTGGGATATACGTGAAGAATCTGGAGGTAGATATAATATGTTTGAGAATCGTGTTCCTCAAGATGATGAACTTCTCTATAAAGGAATACCATTTTATAGAAAGATAAATAGATGGGTATATGGTATATATAATGAAAGCCATGGAAAATATCCTGCTTTCAACGATATCAAAAACGAGTATAACAAACTTGGACGATTTTATGAGAATGCCCCATTAGTTAGAATCAACTGCAAACGAGAAGTCGGAAAATCGAGCGTTGAAAACCATGTCCTTAAAAATGCGATGAATAAAGATAAGTTATTCTTGACAGAACAACTTAAGTTGTATAAGGCAAATATAATACTCTGTTGTGGATATACAGAAAAGACTGGGAATATTATATTGAATTTTGTAAGAGAAAACTATCTCCATGATTTAAAGGAAATTGAAAGTACAGAAGATTGGATATATTTCTCTAACAAGTTGAACACCATTGTTATAAATTCATATCATCCGTCAGCTACAATACTTGATGATGAAAGTTCCTATGATGAGTTAATGAAGAATTTTGTTAGAGGAATAGCTATAAGTGGTGTTGTGTTTAGTCCAATACGCAATTAAAGTTTTATTTAATATTCATGCCAGCAGCAAAGTTCGAGATAGTACGCAAATGCAAGGTCTGCGGAGAACTTTTCAAAGCAAAGACCATTGAATCTTGGTATTGCTCTCCAAGATGTTCTAAAATTGCTTGGAAAAGGAACAAGGATGAGGAGCTAAGGATGCAGAAGTTGGATGAGGTTGTGAAGAAGATACCGAAGTCCAAAGACTATATCACCGTTCCTGAAGCCTATGCTTTGTTCGGGATTAGCAAAGAAACCCTATATCGCTTGATTCGCAAAGGTGTCATTTCAAGTGTAAACGTGGGCGAACGACAAACAAGAGTCAGCAAAGAAGAACTGCTGAAACTCTATCCGCTACGGAAGAAAGCTCTGGCAAAACCAAAACCTATAGCCAAACTGTATAGTTTGGAACCAAAGGATTGTTACACCATCGGTGAAATAGCTAAGAAATATCATTTGGACGACAGCACGGTGTATCTCCATATTCGTAAATACTCTATCCCCACTCGACAGATAGGGAATTTTGTTTATGCCCCCAAGAAAGAAATTGATAACCTATATAAAGGAGCGAAGCAATGAAGAAAGCGTTGGCCAATACACGAGTTTCGGTAAAACTCCGCAAATCGGAATACCGCGAGGAATGGTATCTGTACGTGGAAGCCTATCCGGTTTTTCAAGCAGACAAACCCACTCCCCAAAGAGTACGTGAATATCTGAACCGTACCATTACCACTCCCATTTGGGATAAGTCACGGAACGCCCGAACAGACAAGGACGGCAAGACCACTTATAAGCCTAAGCGTGATTTGAACGGTATCATCCAGTGCAAGTCACAGTTAGACCAAGAATCGTGTATCTATGCTGACAAGGTGAGGAGCCTGCGCCAAAAGGAATACGATAACGCTTCACTTTACTCCGAAACAGATGCGGAACAGGCGGAGCAGTTGGAGCGTTCACGTTGTAATTTCATTGAATACTTTGACCATGTGCAGCGCACCCGTCATGCACACAGTTCCGATTCCATCATCGCCAACTGGAACCGTGTATATGAACTGCTGAAAATTTATTCAAAAGGTAATGCCATTCCTTTTTCGCAGATAGGCTTGAAGTTTGTAGAATCGTTTCGTCAATTTATTCTCAACGCTCCACAAGGAGGCACTAAGACTGGCACACTCTCCCAAAACACGGCATCCACTTATTTTTCCATATTCAAGGCTGCATTGAAGCAGGCTTTTATTGACGGCTATCTGACTATTGATATTTCGGCAAAGGTCAAAGGCATTCAGGGAAGGGAGAGCCGCAGGGAATATCTGACAGTTGATGAACTAAACCGTCTGGTGCAAACTCCGTGCGACACACTATTAAAGCGAGCCTCACTGTTTTCTGCCTTGACAGGGCTTCGCCATTGCGACATACAAAAATTGAAGTGGTCGGAAGTGGAAGAGTTCAACGGCGGCTACCGTTTGAATTTTACTCAGCAGAAGACTAAAGGTGTTGAGTATATGCCCATATCCGAACAGGCATTTCAGCTTTGCGGTGAACGGAAAGACGGTGAGCAGCTAGTCTTTGCCGGACTGCCCGACCCATCATGGATTAACCGTCCGATAAAGAAATGGGTGGCGGAAGCTGGAATTACGAAGCACATCACCTACCATTGTTTTAGGCATTCGTATGCAACCTTGCAACTTGCCGGAGGTACTGACATTTACACAGTCAGCAAAATGCTCGGCCATACGAATGTCCGTACAACTCAAGTGTATGCGAAAGTCGTTGATGCTAAAAAGGAAGAGGCAACCAAGACGATTAAACTGGATTTACCAGCAACAGAATAACGTTTTATTTACACCTATTTATGTCATAAGCCATCTGCATCTTTTATGTGGATGGCTTTCTGTTTCTCCACATTTTTATCTTCATAACCTTATGATTCAATGATGATGCCCTTATGTTGAGAGGCATAAGCGAAAAAATCTAATAATGGAATTTTTCATTAAATCCATTGATAATCAACATATATCGTTTATGATTCTTATGACCTACTGATGTTTCTTTATGTGATATTTGTCACCCATAAATCAGTATTAGGATTTGCCTTTACTTTGCGGCAAAATCAACTGATAACGATATGGACGACAAGAACATTACATTTGAAGATTTGCCCAAGGCAATGTTGTGGATGATGGACAAGCTCAATAAGCTTGATTCTAAGATTGACGGTTTGAACAACATCCCGCAAGTACGGCCTGCCGACCAGTGGATGAACCTGAAAGAATTATGCGAATACTTGCCCAGCCATCCGGCGGAACAGACAGTTTACGGATGGACGAGTTGCCATCAGATTCCGTTTCATAAAAGGGGCAAACGTATCATGTTCCTCAAATCGGAGATTGACGCATGGCTTCATGACGGCAAACGAAAATCGCAAAAGGAACTGGCGGATGAAGCCGCTCAATTTATCAACGCCAAACGAAACAGACCGTTCTAATGGATTCACTTGATTTGTGCAACAGTATCAGAATGGAGTTTGAGGGTGTCATTGAGAACAAGATACCTTTGGACGTGTTTCCTGCAAAACTGCAGGACATGGTTCTGGCATTGGCACGGCAAGAGAACTATTCTATTGAATACACGATGGCCTCCCTTATTGCAGCAGCATCAACGGCTATCGGCAATGCGGTCAACATCCGCATTCGTGGCGGCTGGGTTAGCAGCCCAATCTTATACATGATATTGGTCGGACGGCCAGGCATGGGTAAGACACCTCCGCTTGACTTTGCTTTCCGCCCCATCCGAAAGCGTGATGCCAAAGTCATTAAGCAATTTAAGGTAGATATGGAAAACTACAATTCAATATTGGAAAGTCAGAAGGGCAGGAAAGATGAAAAACCGTTATTGCCGTCCAAGCCGATTTTGAAGCGGACAATCATTTCTGATTTCACTCCTGAAGCTCTTATTCGTGCGCTTAATGACAATCCAAGAGGGGTAGCCGTGTATGTAGATGAAATAATGGGAATGTTCAATGCCGTGAACCAATACAGCAAGGGGCAACTGATAGAACAGCTTTTGACTGCTTTCAGCGGTAAGCCACTTGACGTGTCAAGGTGCAGTATGCCGATACCCATTCACATTGAACGGCCTTTTATAAACATAGTCGGCACAATGCAGACTACCCGTGTGCATGAACTGATAGATAAAGGTTACAAGGATAATGGCCTGTTGGATAGGATTATTTTCGTTTATCCCTCATCGCAGGAAATATCAGACTGGCAAATAGATGAAGATTCCGCATCCTCATCGTTTGAGAAATATTCTGCTTTGTGGGAAGATGTAATCAACCGTATTTGCGAGATTTGTTTTACAACGGATGAGAATAATGATAGTGCTTTACAGAACGTATTAAACTTTTCCTCAGAAGCTGGTGCCTATTTCACCAACTGGCGCAATGACTTAATCCATAAGGTAAACCAAATCAAAGATGACAATATGGTTGATAGCCGGGTAATGAAGACACCTATAATTGCGGCACGGTTGGCTTTAGTATTCCAGATACTTCGATGGGCTTGTGGCGAAGTACACAAGGATTTCGTGGATATAGATTCCATTAAGTCGGCCATCAGACTAAGTTCTTATTTTGAAGACTGTTATTCAAATATACAAAAATTCATGTTAATGGAAAGTATAGAACCGCAAAAGAAAGAATTGCTTGACAGTGTGCCTACCGTGTTTTCTACCGCCGAGGCCATTCAAGCCGGAAAAGAAGTTGGCCTTTCCGAAAGGTCTGTAATGTATATGTTGGTTAATCTTACAACAAGTAAGGTCATCAAGAAAATCAAGAGGGGAGAATATGAGAAACTGCAATAACCCACACTGTTTGCACCTTGCAGTATTTGCAGTTTGCAGTTCAGAGGGCATTGATAATATGCAAAACTGCAATAACTGCAAGCTGCACGAGCTGCATTTATAAAAGGAGAAACTATGACTGAATACAGATTTACGCTTCAAAAATACAAGCGAGGCTCCAAACTGACTTGTCCTAAATGCGGAAGAAAGCAATGTTTCGTCAAGTATGTTGATACGGAAGGGCAGATTGTGTTTCCCGATTATGTGGGCAGGTGCGACCATGAACATTCGTGCCAATATCATTACAAGCCATCGGACTATTTCAAAGACAATCCCATTGAATTGGAAGAAAGAAAGTCGTGGAAGACACAGATAAAATTTGTGCAACCAAACCCCACAGACTACATTGACAGCAATATCATGCGTCGTTCACTAACCAACTATGAAAAGAATCCCTTATTCTCTTTCTTTACAGGGATGTTTGGCAAAAAAGAAGCCTCTCGGCTGTTCCAATTATACCATGTCGGGACATCCAAGAAATGGGGAGGTTCCACTGTGTTCTGGCAGATTGACCGACAAGGAAGAGTGCGAGCAGGAAAGATTATGCTGTATAATCCGGCGACAGGACATCGGGTGAAAGAACCGAGAAGCTATGTGAGTTGGGTGCATACGGAATTGGGACTTGAGCACTTCAACATGAAGCAATGCTTGTTTGGCGAACATCTGTTGACCGACTTTCCGACAAAAGCGGTTGCCATTGTGGAGAGCGAGAAATCCGCTTTAGTGGCCAGCCACTTCATGCCTGATTTTGTATGGCTGGCTACCGGAGGAATACACGGCTGTTTTAAGGCTGATGCCATTGCCGTGTTGAAGAACCGAGCGGTAATCCTCTGTCCTGATTTGGGTGCAAAAAAGATTTGGCAAGAGAAAGTGCAGTTACTTTCTTCTGTTTGCTCGAAGGTGGTTTTCAGTGATAAGCTGGAGCAATGTGCGACAAACGAACAAAGGGAAAAGGGATTAGACATAGCCGACTTTCTGCTTATGACAGACACACCTATGATGATGCTTCAAAAGATGATAAAGCCTTGTCCGAGTTTGCAAATGCTCGTTGACCAATTTCAGTTAGAGTTAATAGAACAATAATCAGATATGAAGATGAAGAAAGACATTTATTATTGCATTGTGCTATCCAATAGCCAGCTTGATTTTCTGGCAGGAAGCAAATACGGCATCGACCGCATGAAGGTATTGAAATGCCTCATTGACGCTGCAGTCATCAAGGAAACCAAGTATGAGAAAAAAGGCTTTGCCGTTACGTTACATATTGGGCAAGCCACTCTTTCGGAAGTGGAATTGGCCACCCGTTTAGGTTATGATAAGAAAACCGTTTCGAGGTTGCTTGACAAAATGGCCGAGTTGGGGATTATTACATCCGAACAGACCAACCGCACAAGCATACACACCGTGCATTGTGTGTCGGCATGGTATGCAGACAATCAAAAGATACTCAACCCGTATTATGTGAGCGTGAAAGAGCGGCGCAATCATGTCTGTGAGATTGGCAAGGATGATTGTGGCGGGAACGATATTGCTACCGATGTGTCAAATGCTGAAAATATAAAGTCGGACACCTCCGTCTGTTGCGACAGAGGCCAGCCTCCTTTATCCCTTATTTCGGCCAATAACGTTCAAGGTGAAAATGAATCGTAAAACATGATGAAATCGATACCGTTGCAATATGCCGTATATTAGCTTTCAAAAGATGGCTTTTTGCAATGCGAGACATGGCCTTTTACGCTTCAATTCATAGTGTTTTGGAAAAGCGTTGGTTTGTGGCGGAACTTGGGTTTAGTCTTACAACACTATTGGGAGCGGTCTTTTGAGGAAAGAATGTGGCGGGGTAAGTTTGTTTTAGACGTTTATAAAGACTTTGGATAAACCGTCCACTCTACGAATTGTGCTATGTCCGATGTTCGTGTCAGGACTGTTACAAGAATTGCCTATGTCGCACAAAACCGCTCCGCGCTTCCATGCCACATACGCTATAACTGCCGCTCGCAAGCTCGCATCGGGCTGACCAGTTTTATTTTATTGTATCACCTTTTATAAATCATTCAATATGACAATAACGGAAGAAAACAAGGATGAAAAGAAAAAGGCTATAAGGCGTACAAAGCGGCTGGAGGCCAGAGTGACCGAAAAGGAATATGCAAAAGTCGTGGAACTTGCAGAGACTTGTGATTTGACATTGAGCGACTACATCCGTAAATGTGCTTTGGGGCAATGTCCAAGGCGGCGACTTACCGACAAGGAGGTGGAAGCCTTATGCAGCCTATCCGATGCACGGGGCGACCTCATGCGCATAGCCGCTGCCGTCAAGTCCATACAGGGCAGCAAACGAGCGCAATACTTTGCAGATACTCGTTTCGTAGAACAATGGATGCGTGCTACCGTTCCTCTTATAGCCCGTTGGAATGAAATACAAGAATACATCACCCAATAAATACCCAGCCAAATGATAGCAAAAGCGGCCACCATAAGCCACGGCGGAAATGCCGTCCGCTATTCGGTCAACAAGGACAAATCCGAGATAGTGAAAGTGAACTT
>ERZ826146.3176-NODE-3176-length-11115-cov-5.459675_pt1 | contig 11115 bp, 10 predicted proteins | sample MGYA00519857_ERZ826146 | MGnify/ENA primary metagenome ERZ826146 (study PRJEB31778, sample SAMEA3449222) | human gut metagenome | biome: human gut; feature: human-associated habitat; material: faeces | place: United Kingdom | collected 2010/2012 ...
CTCTAGCGTGACAGGCTAGCGTTCTAACCAACTGAACTACCGGGCCATACCCAGCTTTGTGCGCTGCCGTGGCAGCTGCAACGTTGTTAATTATAGCGGCTGACACGCAAAATGTCAACACTTTTTTTGATATTTTTTACCGATTTTTTCAGCTTCGGTAAAATACAGCGCAGTTGCGTAAAAACCTAAAGAACATTGCATTCCGGGGCAAGGCGTGGTATGATAGATTATATCAGAGTTTCGGGCGGAAGAACTGCAGCTCCTCGCCGCGATGTATCCGCTGCAGACCGGCCCAGTGCCGCGTGACCATGATAACGGCATTCAGGGCCAGTACAGCACCAGCCTCGGTGCCGTATTGCAGCCAGCCCACCGGCACAGCCAGCGCGGCAATCAGCACCGCGCCTACCGGCAGATAGCCGGTCAGCAGCACAGCCACGCCGCCCGCCAGACAACACAGCACACCGGTGACGGGCAGGTACAGCATGAGCCACGCGCAGGTGACGGCCACGCCCTTGCCGCCCCGGCCCTTGTACCAAATCGGCCAGTTGTGCCCGAGAACCGCGCCAAGACCGCCGTACAGCAGAGCGGTAAGCCCCAGCTCCGGCGCAAGCTGGTGGCAGAACCAGCAGGCCGCCGCAGTCTTGATGACGTCGCCCGACAGAACCAGCAGCCCGGCCTTTTTACCAAGATGTGTCGCGATATTCGCCATGCCGGGGTTGCCGGTGCCAATATCCCGCGCACTGACGCCCGCCGTGCACCGCGCCACGACCTCCGCTGTCAAAAAACCGCCGAACAGATACCCCGCCAGCAGGCAAAGTCCCCGCAAAAATAGTGCCATACGCCTGCCCCTCCTTTTCCTTACAGTATGGGTGCGCCACGCCCGATTTAACCATGTCAGAGGAAGTATATTATGGAACTGCAAGCATTGCAACAGGAATGCCTGGCCTGCCGCCGCTGCGGCCTGTGCGAGACGCGCCACAGCGTCGTCTTTGGCCAGGGTGCCGCACACGCCGAGGTCATGCTCGTAGGCGAGGGCCCCGGTGCCAACGAGGACGAGCAGGGGCTTCCCTTTGTGGGCAAGAGCGGCCAGCTGCTGGACCACTATCTGGAGGCCGTCGACTTGAGCCGTGACAAAAACGTCTATATTGCCAATATCGTCAAATGCCGCCCGCCGCAGAACCGCGACCCGCTGCCGGAAGAATCCGCCGCGTGCATGCCTTGGCTGCGCCAGCAATTTCAGCTGATCCGTCCCAAAATCGTTGTCTGTCTGGGCCGCGTGGCCGCGCAGCGGATGCTCGACCCGGGCTTCTCGATTTCCCGCGACCACGGTAAATTTTTCGACAAGCAGGGCACACTGTTCATGGCGACCTACCACCCCGCAGCGCTGCTGCGCTACCCAGACAACAAGCCCGCTGTCTTTGGCGACTTTGTGGCCCTGCGGCAGAAAATAACAGAGGTCTGCGACCATACCTATTAAAAAGATACCACCGGATGCAAGGAGGAAAGCGGCATGGAGCCTGAAGCGTTGGCACTGACGCTGCCCATACGGCGTCTGGTGGAGTTTTTATTGCGCACCGGCAGCATTGACAGCCGCTTTACCGGCTTTGACCGCGCGCTGGAGGGCGCACGCCTGCACCGCAAATTGCAGCGTGCCGCCGTAAAAGAGTACCCGGACTACCAGGCCGAGGCGACGTTGAAGCAGGACTACGCCTGTGCCCAAATCACCTACACGCTGGAGGGCCGTGCCGACGGTATTTTTACTGATATTGACGGCATGCCGACCATTGATGAGATCAAAACTACAACCCTGCCGCCCGAGCTCATCACCGGTGAGCAAAGTCCGGAGCACTGGGCACAGGCGCAGATCTATGCGGCCATCTACGCGCGGCAGAACGGCCTGCCCGCTATGCGGGTGCGGCTGACCTACTTTCAGGTCGATGAGGAACTGGAATTTCGTTTCAGTCATGACTACACCGCCGACGCGCTGGACGCCGTTGTGACCGACCTGCTGACGCAGTACGCGCCGTGGGCCAAGCGTGCCGCCGAGTGGCAGCGCATCAGCCGTGCGTCACTGGCGGCGCTGCAATTTCCGTTTCCCGGCTATCGTCCGGGCCAGCGGGCCATGATCGGCGCGGTGTACAAGATTTGCACCGAGGGCGGGCAGCTGCTCTGCCAGGCACCCACCGGCATCGGCAAGACGATGAGCGTGCTGTTCCCGGCGTTAAAGGCTGTGAAGCAGGGCGGCCCCGTCTTTTACCTGACAGCCCGCGGCACGACCCGTGCGGCAGCGGAGAACGCGCTGGCGCTGCTGCGGGCGTCCGACGCCGATTTAAAGCTGCGCAGCGTAACGCTGACCGCCAAGGACAAAATCTGTATGCAGGATCGGCGCGAGTGTACGCCCGAGGCATGCCCCTATGCCAAAGGCTACTATGATCGCGTCAGGACGGCGCTGTGGGATGCGCTGGACACCCACGCTCTGACCGCTGACGCCCTGCAGATGCTGGCTCGCAGACATAAGGTCTGTCCGTTTGAGCTGGGGCTGGATCTAAGCCTGTGGTGTGATGTAGTCATCGGGGACTACAACTACCTGTTTGACCCCGTCGTGCATTTGGAACGCTTTTTTGACACAGCGGGGGACTATCTGTTTCTGCTCGATGAGGCACATAATCTTCCGGACCGCGCCCGGGGCATGCACAGTGCCGTCCTTGCCAAAAGCGCCTTCTACGACGCCAAAAAGCGGCTGGGCAAGGGCAAAAGCAGCCTGAAAAACGCACTGACAAAGGTCAACGACATCTTCATCGAGTGGCGGCACCGCTGCGAGGAAGCGCCCGGCGACAGCCGCTTTGGCCGCACGTTCTTTGAAAAGTCCCGCGCCGATGCGCTTGACCGTGCGCTGACAAGGCTCTGTGAGCCGCTGGAAATCTGGCTTGACGAGCACCGCGACCCCGACGAGACCCACGAGGCACTGCTGCAATTATACTTTGACATCCGCGCCTGGCTGCGCGTGGCGGACACATTCGACGATCACTTTGTACTGCAAATCTCTGCCCACGGCAGTGAGGTCCGTGCCGCAATGCTCTGCCTGGACCCGAGTGACTTTCTGGCGGCGGACTTTGCCAAGGGCCGCGCGGCGGTGCTGTTCAGCGCGACGCTGGCTCCGGCAGGCTATTACAGAGATCTGTGCGGTCTGCCCGATGCCCGCGCTGTAGCGCTGCGCAGCCCGTTTGATACGGAGCATCTGGGCCTGTGGTGCGCCCGCCACGTCAGCACCCGCTACAAGGACCGCGCGGACAGCATTGCCAAGGTCGCTGACCTGCTGGCCGTGATGTCCGGGGCGAGGGCCGGGCACTATCTGGCGTTTTTCCCGAGCTACAGCTATTTACAGCAGGTGTGGGAGGATTTCACCGCCCGCTACCCGGACCAGCCGACCCTCTGTCAGGAAAGCACCATGGACGAGGGAAAACGCGCGGAGTTTCTGGCACAGTTTCAGAAATCCGACGGCAGACCGCTGTTGGGCTTTGCGGTGCTGGGCGGCGTTTTTGGCGAGGGCGTCGATCTGACGGGGGAGAGCCTCATCGGTGCAGCCATCGTCAGCCCAGGCCTGCCGCAGGTCGGCCCGCGGCAGGAGCAGCTGCGCGATTACTTTGAGCAGACGCGCGGCTCCGGCTTTGACTATGCCTACCGTTTCCCCGGCATGAACAAGGTTTTGCAGGCGGCAGGCCGGGTCATCCGCACGCCGGAGGACCGCGGCGTTGTCCTGCTCATTGATGACCGGTTTCTGGCCCCCGACACACGCCGCCTGATGCCGCCGCACTGGGAGCAGCTGAAAACCGTGGACTCGGCGCAGGCGCTGACATCGGAGCTGGCCGCATTCTGGAAATAACACCTGTCAGGCACCTGAAATCTGCCGCCGCTGCGCAAGAAAATACGCTTTTGCCATCCGGTGCTGTTTTGCCGAAAAGAACGCAAAATTTGTGTGGTCAGCCCTCTTGCATTTGTATCTGTGCGTGCTATAATACAAGCCGCACGAAATTTTGCACGTATATAATAGGGTAGGGAAAAACATGACAAAAGACCTTACGAGCGGCAGTCCGCTCAAAGTTATTCTCCTGTTCAGCTTGCCGCTGGTGCTGGGCAACCTGTTCCAGCAATTCTATGCGCTGGCGGATACCATCATCGTGGGCCGGTTCTGCGGTGTCAGTGCGCTGGCCTCTGTCGGCGCGACCGGGTCGGTCAACTATCTGATTCTCGGCTTTGTCATTGGCGTCTGCAACGGCTTTGCGATCCCAATCGCGCAGCTGTTCGGCGCGCGGGATTACAGTGATCTGCGCCGCCATGTGGCCAACGCCGCGTGGCTTTGCATTGCGGGCAGCGTGGTGCTGACCATCAGCACCGTTGCGCTGACCCGCCCGATGATGCAGCTGATGCAGACGCCCGACGACATCATTGACGGCGCGGTCATCTACATCGGCTGGATTTTTGCGGGCATCCCGTTCATCTTTTTGTACAACATGGTGGCGGCCATCATGCGCGCACTGGGCGACAGCAAGACGCCGCTGTACTTTCTGATCCTGACCAGTGCGCTCAACATCGGGCTCGACCTTTTGTTTATCGTGCCGTTCCATTTCGGCGTGCTCGGCGCGGCGCTGGCAACCGACATTTCGCAGGTCATCTCCGGCGTGCTGAGCTTTATTTATCTCCGCCGCAAGTTCGACGTGCTGAAAATGGAAAAGGACGATCTGGCCTTCTCGAAAAAGGCCAGCATACGTCTGCTGGGCATCGGTGTGCCGATGGGCCTGCAGTGCAGCATCACGGCCATTGGCAGCGTCATCATGCAGTGGGCGGTCAATGTGCTGGGCAGCACCGCCGTTGCCGCCGTCACCGCAGCAGGCAAGACCCAGGGGCTGCTGACCGTTCCGATGGAGAGCGTCGGCACGGCCATGGCAACCTACGCCGGGCAAAACCTCGGCGCATCCCGGATGGATCGTGTGCGACAGGGCGTCAACAGCGCAATGCTCATTATTTTGATTTACGGTGTGGCATCGGCTTTCGTTCTGCATTTTACCGACGTGCAGATCATGTCGCTGTTCCTTGACACAGCCAAGGAGGTCGACATCGTTGCCATGGGCCGCGAGTATCTATTCTGGAACAGCGTGTTCTTCGTGCCGCTGGGGGCATTGATCATCTGGCGCTACACCATTCAGGGACTCGGTTTCTCGTCACTCGCTATGCTGGCCGGTGTGGCCGAGATGGTCGCCCGCACGGCGGTGGCGATTGTACTGGTCCCGATTCTGGGATACTTCGGCGCGGAACTGTCCAATCCCGCCGCATGGATCGCGGCCTGCCTGTTCCTGTACCCTGCGTACCGCTGGACCTGCCGTCAACTGGACAACCGCCTGCTGACCGCCAGACTCCACATTCAGGGCGACCACGCGGAGACTGTGCTGTAAATAAGATAAAAGACCGTTCCGGTTCTGGAACGGTCTTTTTCATTTTGGCTGCGCAGTAGGGGCGGGGCATGCCCCGCCCGCAGCCTTCCCAGTAGCATATGCTTGCCATACAGCCGCGGGCCGGACATGTCCGGCCCCTACAGCGCTATTTTTCCCAAAGCCTCTTGCCGTCACCTTACAAACCGTATATAATAAGCCTATACGAAGCATATAAAGGGAAAGGAAAGACAATCATGCCGCAGAAAAAGCCGTTTATTACCCTTGCCCAGGCGAAAGAGATCGCTGCCGATATTCCCACCCCGTTCCACCTTTACGATGAAAAGGGGATCCGCGAGAACGCTCGCAGGGTCAACGCTGCGTTCAGTTGGAACAAGGGCTTTAAAGAATATTTCGCCGTCAAGGCCACACCCAACCCCTACCTGCTGAAGATTCTGCAGGAGGAGGGCTGCGGCGTTGACTGCTCCAGCTATACTGAGCTGCTCATGAGCGAGGCCTGCGGCTTCAAGGGCAGCGACATCATGTTTTCCTCCAATGACACGCCCGCGCAGGACATGAAGAAAGCCTACGACCTCGGCGCGTACATCAATCTGGACGACCTGACCCACGTTGCGTTCCTTGAAAAGGTCGCGGGCGTGCCCAAAACCGTCTGCTGCCGCTTCAACCCGGGCGGTGTGTTCGAGCTGGGCAACGGTATCATGGACAACCCCGGCGACGCCAAGTACGGTATGAGCGAGGATCAGATGGCCGAGGCTTACACCAGGCTGATGGCTGCCGGTGCCGAGCAGTTCGGCATCCACTCCTTCCTGGCCAGCAACACCGTGACTGACGACTATTACCCGAAGCTGGCCGGTATCCTGTTTGAGCTGGCCGTCCGCCTGCACAAGCGCACCGGCGCAAAAATCAAGTTCATCAACCTTTCGGGCGGCGTCGGCATTGCCTACCGCCCCGACCAGCGCAGCAACGACATTGCCGCCATCGGCGAGGGCGTGCGCAAAAAGTTTGAGGAGATCCTTGTGCCTGCCGGTATGGGCGATGTGGCCATCTTCAGCGAGATGGGCCGCTTTACCACCGGCCCCTACGGTGCACTGGTGTCCACCGTCATCCACGAAAAGCACATTTATAAGGAGTACATTGGTCTGGACGCTTGCGCCGCAAACCTGATGCGCCCCGCCATGTACGGCGCTTACCACCACATCACTGTGCTGGGCAAGGAGAACGAGCCCTGCGACCACAAGTACGACGTGGTGGGCGGGCTGTGCGAGAATAACGACAAGTTTGCCGTTGACCGGATGCTGCCCAAGATCGACATCGGGGATATCCTTTACATCCATGATACTGGTGCCCACGGCTCTGCTATGGGCTACAACTACAACGGCAAGCTGCACTGCGCCGAGGTGCTGCTGTGCGAGGATGGCTCTCACCGGTTGATCCGCCGCGCCCAGACCCCCCGCGATTACTTTGCAACGCTGGACTTTTTGCCCTTTATGAAGCCCCTGTTTGAGGACTGATCCGACTTTTTGTATCCTGATAAAAAAAGAGGTGTGACCCATGTTTTTTGGCTTTCAGCTTACCCTTGGCCTGATGATGGCCTTTTACGGTTTTTCGGTGATGAAAAATCCCCGCGTGTGGGGCGATCAGGGGCGCAGGGCGGTCAAGGCCGAAAACTTTGAGGAATATTGCCGCCAGAACGGCCAGTTCTTTTTAAAGGCAGGCTGCGTTGTGGCGGTGATCGGTGCACTGGATGCCCTGATCACGCTGGACGCCCTGCTGTACGCTCTGCTGTACATTTTTGGCTTGGCCTTTGCCTTCTACCCCCTTACCCGCTGGTGCAAGCAGAACGAGGGCTTCTCCTGGCCGTGGCCCCACGTCCAGAGCGAGAAAAAGCGCATCAAAGAGCTGCGCCGCGAACAGCAGGAACAGGAGAACGAGGAAAAAGGGGAGAAGTGATCCCCCGGATAAAGCATAGATAGCAAAAGAACAGCTCCCGGTCACGCCGCTTAACGTGACCGGGAGCTGTTTTAGCTTACTGCTGGATAAGTGGGCGCTTACTCGGCGTCCTTCGGGTCGGTCATCAGCTCCTTGATGCTGGGCACAACGCCGCCCAGATTCTGCAGCTCAGAGGGGATGATGATCTTGGTGGCCTTGCCGTTGGCAACCTTCGCCAGCGCTTCAAGGCTGCGGATGGCCAGCACCTTGTCGCTGGGCATGGCCTCGTTCAGCAGACGGATGGCATCGGCGTTGGCCTTCTGCACAGCCAGAATGGCCTGTGCTTCGCCCTCAGCCTCCAGAATGCGCTGCTGCTTCACAGCATCGGCGCGCAGGATGGCGGATTCCTTTTCGCCCTCGGCGGCGGTAATGGCGGCCTGCTTTTCACCGTCTGCCTTCAGGATGACGGCGCGCTTCTCGCGCTCAGCCTTCATCTGCTTCTCCATGGCCTCCTGAATTTCCCGCGGCGGGATGATGTTCTTGACTTCGACGCGGTTGACCTTGATGCCCCACTTATCGGTGGCTTCGTCAAGGATGGCGGTGATCTTGCCGTTGATGACGTCACGGCTGGTCAGGGTGTGGTCCAGCTCCATCTCGCCGATGATATTGCGCAGGGTGGTGGCGGACAGGCTCTCGATGGCCGCGATGGGCTGGTTCACGCCGTAGGTGTAGAGCTTGGCATCCATGACCTGAAAGAACACGACGGTGTCGATCTGCATGGTGACGTTATCGCGGGTGATGACCGGCTGAGGGGGGAAGTCTGCGACCTGCTCCTTCAGGCTGACCTTTTTGGCCACCCGCTCCACGAAGGGGATCTTGACGTGGAGGCCGGCCGTCCATGTAGCGGAGTAGCTGCCCAGACGCTCGATGACGTAGACCATCGACTGCGGCACGATGACGATATTGGTGACAACGATCACCAGAACCACGAAGATCAGGGCAAGGATCACAAATAGCATAATAGGCATAGATACGCTCCTTTGTCAGTGAGTGGATGATTCGGTGAGGACAGGTTCCACGATGAGCAGGGTGCTGTGAATCTCGGTCACGCGGCAGCTCTGGCCGGGGGCAAGGGTGTCGCCGGGGGTGGCGCAGCGGGCGTTCCAGTCCACGCCGTCCAGCCGGACGCGGCCCGTTTCCTCGGCGGAGACGGGGGTCAGCACTTTGGCCTCGCGGCCAAGGCTGCGGTCGCCGTTGGTGGGGGTAGGCTTCTGGCGCAGCCGCTGGGTCAGCGGCTTGAAAGCCGCCAAACACAGGACGCTGACCACGATGAACACCACGGCCTGAACCTTGAACGGCGGATGGAACAGACAGCTCAGCAGGGCCGCAGCACTGCCCGCCGCGAACCAGACGGACACCATGCTGAAGGTCATCCCCTCCAGCACGAGGAACCCGACCGCTGCAATGAGCCAGAAAATAGGGTCGATGGACATTTGCACTCCCTCCTTCTTTGTCTATTGTATAACAAAGCGCTTAAAAATACAAGATGTCGTGATTTAGGTAACAGCCTCCTCGGAGAGGGGGTCGGCATCGCGCGGGCGATGCCGGAGGGAGTTAAACATAATCGTAATAACTATGGTTCGGGTTATGGCCGACCTCTTCCACCACGATGGTGAAGCCCATGGGGTTCACCTCGGTGCTCTTGCCGCTGGCCAGCGTCTCCACGATGATATGCTCAGTGCGGTTGACGATGATCTCCGCCGTCTCCACCTCGCCGATGCGCTGGTAGTGCAGGATGCCGCCCTCAGCCCGGAGCACCCAGAGCTTGCCGGTGCGGAACGCCTCGCAGGTGTGGCGGAGCTGGGCCAGTTGAGCCAGCACGGGCCGCAGCCGCTGTTCGTGAGCATCCCAGCGGAAGAAGGCGCGATTGAACGGGTCACGGTAGCCCTGCATCGCGATCTCGTCGCCGTAGTACAGGCAGGGCACGCCCGGCAGGGTGTAGATGATGGCGTAGGCCATCCGCAGCCGGAGCAGACCCTCCTCGTAGGCGTCGCCGGTCACGCAGCGGCCGCTCTGCCACTGGCGGCCCCGGCCGTTGGCGGGCTCGTCCGCGATGACGGTCAGCGCCCGCTCGGTGTCGTGGGTGGAGAGGAAGTTCAGCGCGGTGTCCATGGCGGGGGCAGGGTAGTGCTCGCAGATGGTCAGGATCTCATTGGCAGCCTGTTCGGCGGGCTTGCCCTTGACGAAATCCAGCACGGGATAGATGATGTCCTGAAATTCGGTGATGATCTTGTTTCCCGTGATTTCATAGAGTTTGGTGTGGAAACGGTGTTCGCTGACCGGGGCGTATTTATTGTTGCCGATGACCTGACTCATCTCGACGATCTCCTTCAGTTCGGCGACGTCGGCGTCGGTGAGGTTGCGGAAGATGTTGTCGCTGATGCCGATTTCGAGCGCCACGCGGAATTCGAGGATGTCGCAGAGCGTCGATTCGTTCATCAGCAGCGGATTGATGCACCGCTTCATGCCGCCGAGCAGCGACGGCTCGCCCAGCACCATGCCTTTCTTGGTGCGCGAGACGATCATGCCGGTCATCTTGAAGCGGCTCAGCGCTTCGCGCAGTACGGCCCGGCCGACGCCCAGCGACGCCGCGAGTTCCATCTCGTTCGGAATGCTGCATCCGGGGCGCAGACCCTGTTCCTTGAAGTAGGAGATCAGACTCTCCTCGACGCTGTCTACGAGCGTGGTGTTGTGGTTGGCTAACTTCAGTTCTTCCATGCGCGGGTGTCTCTTTGCCGGCGGGGCTTGTGCGGCTATTCGGTCTCTTTCCGGTTTCGGACCAGCTCCTTGAAGCAGTGGCGGCAGATCGCCTCGTAGGAGTCGGTTTCGCCCAGCATGACCAGCTTTTCGTCTTGCGTAAGGCGGTGCGAATGGTGCGCGAGGTTGCCGCAGCGGACGCAGATGGCGTGGACCTTGGTGACGTATTCGGCCGTGGCCATCAGCGCCGGCATCGGGCCGAAGGGCTTGCCGGTGTAGTCCATGTCGAGTCCCGCGACGATGACCCGCACGCCGCTGTCGGCCAGCTCGCGGCAGACCTCGATGATGCCGTCGTCGAAGAATTGCGCCTCGTCGATGCCCACGATATCGACGTCGGAGGTCATCAGCAGGATGTTCCGGGCCGAGTCGACCGGCGTGGAGCGGATGGCGTTGGCGTCGTGCGAGACGACCTCCTCTTCCGAATAGCGCACGTCGATGCGGGGTTTGAAGATTTCAACCTTCTGGTTGGCGAATTTGGCGCGTTTGAGACGGCGTATCAGCTCTTCGGTCTTGCCTGAGAACATCGAGCCGCAGATTACTTCGATCCAGCCTTTGCGGCTGGCGTTTTCCAAGAACATAAATCAGAGTATCGTTTGTTTCGGTTTGTTATTCGCACTCGTCGAGGCGGGTGATGCGGGCGCCGAGGGCGTTCAGGCGGCCGTCGATGTCGCGGTAGCCGCGGTCGATCTGGTCGATGTTCTGGATCGTCGAGACCCCCTCGGCCGACATGGCGGCGATCAGCAGCGCCACGCCCGCGCGGATGTCGGGCGAAGTCATGCGCGTCGCGCGCAGGCGTATGCGGTGGTCGTGGCCGATGACCGTGGCGCGGTGCGGGTCGCAGAGGATGATCTGCGCCCCCATGTCGATCAGTTTGTCGACGAAGAACAGGCGGCTTTCGAACATTTTCTGGTGGATCAGCACG
>ERZ826146.3178-NODE-3178-length-11102-cov-2.743641_pt1 | contig 11102 bp, 8 predicted proteins | sample MGYA00519857_ERZ826146 | MGnify/ENA primary metagenome ERZ826146 (study PRJEB31778, sample SAMEA3449222) | human gut metagenome | biome: human gut; feature: human-associated habitat; material: faeces | place: United Kingdom | collected 2010/2012 ...
TGCCGTATTTAACATTCCTTTACATCTCTTTCGGGAAAATATTTTGTCAAAATTTTGTCAAGAAAAATCGTAAGTTCGTCCCGTGAGTTTCCGTTAAAAACATCGGTATTAAGCAGGAGAAACGGCACGGGAAGTATGCGCCCTACGTGCGGTGAAGAAAAACCGGTCGTGGCGATGCTGATTTATTGTTGCGCGAATGGAGTGCCCGGATTGTGTGAGGGTGGTTGATTGATTGTGACGACGCGTGTCCATCATTCCGTGAACCCTGCGCCGCCGCGGTTTTTATCACTGTGTGTTGATATATGGTTTCCCGTCATTATATGTCAGTTCTTTAGCGAATCTGATTTCTGCCGGATTTATATAGGACCGCATGAAACCTGTCAAGGACTATAAAATTTATTCTTCCGCGGCGCAAGGATGGGCCTCTTTATTTTTACGGAATATTTATCCTGTGGGCCATGATAAAGACGGCGACGGCAAGTGCCGGAGCGTTTCGTGTGACGCAATCCGGCGGATGCCGTCGCCGTGTAGTGGCGTATGTTTATTGCTTAGGATGCTGTTGCAGTCTTATTCGGCGCTCACCACCTTCGGGAAAGCCGATATGCGCAGTCGGGCGGCGCCCATGGGTATGAGCGTCAGGTCGGTCTCGGTGGTGCTGCGCTCCGCCCATTTCACCGGCAGCTGGTCGGTCATACCCGTCGAGTCGTATCCCCACGACGGAATCTGATAACCCTTCACGCTGAACTCCAGCGGCACGCTTTCGGCCGTGAACGGCATGTCGTCGGCCGGCCATTCCTTTTTTGTTACGCTTATGCCTGTAGGTATGAACGACTTGTCAACCTTGAGCGCGTAGTTCCAGTCCGATTCCGGTTTGAGCACATAGCACGGCCAGAGTGATGCATCCACTCCGTCCTGCCAGTGAGAGTCGTCCTGCACGAAGTCAGGGTCGCGGCTGTCGTGCTGCTCGAAGTTCTCCTTTATCTTCAGTGACAGGGTCATCGGACCGTAGTTCACGCTCACGCTGCTCTTGTTCTGCTGCCATACCTGCGACGTGAAGGACATGGGCATCTCCAGTTCCACCTTGTCGCCGTCCTGCCATTCGCGCTCTATGCGCACATACTTACCCGTTGCGCCGGCCGCGCTCACGCTCTCGCCGTTCACGCTCACCGCCGTCTTGTCCGACCATGCGGGGATGCGCAGATAGAGCGGGAAGCTCACGCCGTCGCCGTCGGTCCGTATGGTGAGAGTCACTTTCTCCTTGAACGGATATTCGGTGTCTTCTATCAGTCTCACGCTCCGGCCTTCCGCGCCCACCTTAGCCGTGGTCTCGTTGGCCGCGTAGAGCATTGTGGCAAGTCCGTTGTCCGATGTCGCCATTACGAGATGCTCGGCGTAGTAGGGCCATCCCATGCCGTGGTTGTGCTGACAGCAGCGGCTGCTGAACGGGCTCATGGAGAGCATTCCCCTCAGATTGTTGTCGATGCTCGGTCCGTGCAGCTTCTCGTCGCTTATCGCCATGTTGGGCGACGTGATGTATCTCAGCGCCTTCATGTCGCTTGTCGTGGCCGCCGTGAACGTGTTGAGCGCCACATTCTCGCAGTGGTCGGCCCAGAACGGGTCGCCGGTGATGCCCATCAGTATCTCGTCGCTTGCCATCTGCTCGACTATGGCGCACGTCTCCGCACCCTGACGCGGGTCGAAGTAGCCGTCGCGTGCGTTCTCGTCGGCACCGTACATGCCGCCCGGCACCTGTCCGTAGCGTTGGCGCATGGTGTTGAAGTCGTCGTATGTGGCCTGCAACATTTCCGGATCGTTGTTATACATATAATATGTCGCCGGCTCGCGGAACCCCTGAGCCACGTTCACTCCGTGCCAGTTGGGCAGGTCGTCCTTCATGGTCCAGTCTGACGTGTTGCGGTGCAGCTTGTCTATGAGCGGCAGTATGCTCTCGTCGCCCGTGCGGTTGTAGAGCCACAATACGCTCCACATGTTGTCGCCTCCGCGCTTCTCCTGCCACAGACCTTTGAGAAACTGCTCGTCGGGCACGGTCATCTCCCACTTGAAGTAGTTGGTCATGGCGTCTATCACTCTTTGGTCGCCGCTGTACTCATAGTAGGTCTGCAACGCCCAGAGCATGACCATCTGCGCCCACACCTCAGGATTGCCGTTCTCATAGTTGCGCGGACCGAGGAATCCGTCGTCCTTCAGATTGTTGAAAACGGCGTCGAACCACACCTGCGCCTCCTTCTTCATCTCCTCGTTCTGTATCTGGGAGATATCCAGCATACGCCGTCGTCGAGTATGTATGCCAGGCTGCAATAGCCGCGCAGCCAGTATGGAACCTCCTCCCATCCGTGGTCACCGCTGTCGCTCAGCCACTGGTTGTTGTTCTTGTCGAGCCACGCACTCACGGTGCTCAGCTTGCCGTTGAGTCCTTCTTTCTGCAGCTCGAGATACTTGCGCAGCCATCCGCGCGGCTGAACCTGTCCCACGGGCAGCTTGAGCTGACGCAGCGGAGCTCTGAAGTTGGTGTAGTTTGAGCTTGTCGCAATGAGCGGTCGGTCTGTCACCGTCACGCTGTTGTCCTGTGCCGCCACAGCTGTCGCCATGAATAGGGCGGCGGCGCACGCGGTCATCCATTTCCTGTTTATTATTGTCTTTGTATTCATTTGCTTCCGATGTATATGTTGTTTTCTATTTGCCTATGACTTTCTTTTTGCCTCCTACGATGTATATTCCTTTCTTCAGATTGTCGGTGGATGTTCCCAGATATACTCCGCTCACGCTGTACACGCTGTTCGTTCCGCCGTATGTGTCGCCATTGTCGGCAGGCAGGGATGCGATGCCTGTGGGTATGTATTCGCTGATGAGGCTCAGTCCGTAGTCTATGTGTCCGCCGCCTTCGCCCTGCATGAGCGACACCGCCATCACGTTGTCGCCCTCGGTGAGCAGCTCTTTCTGCTCGTCGGTGAGTGTTATCTCGGCGTAGTTGTTGTCGTTCCACCCCGATGCAGTCCATATCAGTGTGCCGTTGAGATAGACCTTCGGATTCTCGTCGTAGCTGCACGAGAGCACCAGTTTGCCTGACTTCATCTTCTCGATGTCAGACGACGTGAGGTTGAAGTGGCGGCGTATGAGTATGGGGCGCACCTGACTTGCCCACTTGTTGATGAAGAACATGTTGGCGTCGTTGCTGAACGGACCCACGCCCGATATCCATTCCTGCTCGTCCTCCTGCGGCGATGCCCATTCTCCTGCCTCCGCTACGGCTATGTCGTCGTTGTAGTTAAGGAAATAATATTTGCAGTCCCATGGTCCCGAGGCCACCGTAGTGAGATAGTCGGTGGCGGCAGTCATGTCTGCTTCGTACAGTCCGCAGTCGGCGAAAGCGCCTCCCCAGTTCTGGTGTACGTGCACTGCCAGAATGTTCTCCGACCCGTCTGTCTTTATGAGAGCCTTCTGCTCGTCGGTCAGAAGCACGTATTCGTCGTTGTTCCATCCGTCGGCCGACTCGTGCACCTTCACTCCGTTGATGTACCATTCTGACGGGGCGTCGTCGTGACCGGCGCTAAGAAACACCGTCCCTGCCACGGGCTTGTCTATCGTGAAGCTGCGGCGGAGGTATATGTCGCCCATTATCTCGGTCTGAATCCATCTGAACGACTTCTGGTCCTTGTAGTATTCGTCCGAGCTGAACGGTGCCGTGGCTGTCTGCCATGTCCTCTCTCCGTCGGTCAGCTCGTAGTCCGGTTCGTACCACATGCGGCCTTCTGTGTCGGCATCGGGCACTGCCCATACCTTATTGTAATACTGGCTGTCGTAGCGCATGCCTGTGTCATAAACCCATACGTCGGCCTGATAGGGTTCACCCGGCGTGTATTGCGACGACGGCAATATGGGCCGCTGGGCGTTGAATGTGCTGATTATCCTGTCCTGCGCCCCGGCCTGCAATGTCTGCATGACCGTCATTGCCGACAGAAACAGCACTCTTAAAGTAGGTTTTCTGTTCATTGTAGTTGTTTGTTTTTAGTTGTATTAATTTGGGTTCAGGTTCATTTCCGATGTCGTGATTGTCGTACCGGGCTTCGTTTTCCGTCATCACGCATTGAAAGCAGTGGCGTGATAAGCGTTCAGCTTAATAATATAAAAAATATGAATAATGAGTAATTTCTACAAAGATAGCATATATTGCCTTACGGTGTAATCTTGATGTTGTTAAAAAAACGAAATCACGTAAATCGGTAATTATTAGCTTGTTGCCGCGCTTTTTGGGGGTGTCACAAAGCTTTGTGCCGTGCCTTGTGAAAGAAGTTGTGCGGATTCTCAGGATGTCGCGGTGCAAATTAAATGCAAAAAAGTTGAAATGCAATAGTTGCGGGAGTATCTTTTTTTGTTATATTTGCATAATATAAAAAACGGCTCGGCAATGTCAAAGCCGAAGAAATGCGATTTCTTCTCTTTGTCGTTGCGCTCGCCTCTCGCTATAAATGCGTCAAATAGCGAATAGAGAAGTAATAAAAGAAATGAAATAAGGTATAAAGCCTTTGTATGTATTTTGGTCGGCCCATCATTGTTTGCGGTGGGCGTTCTTTTAAGGAAGGAAACTCGCGTTTATTGATACGCCTCTAAACATATTTATTATGAAATTGACAATATATAACCTTGGGTACACTACGAAAGGAATAAGGAGAACTTTGCTCCTGATAATGTTCGCACTTATGATGACAGCGTGTTCCGAACGTAAGGAATACGTGATAGGTGTGTCGCAGTGTAGCGAGGATATATGGCGTGACAAATTGAACGATGAATTGCGCATGGGCACGTATCTGTTTGATAATGTGGAACTGCGCATAGCGTCGGCAAACGATGATGACCGACGCCAGATAGAACAGATTGACAGTCTGGTAGATAGTGGCATCGATCTGCTTTTCGTTTCGCCGAACCAGATGAATACCGTGTCGGGGGCCATAGACCGTGCCTATGACCGCGGCATACCTGTGATATATTTCGACCGCAAGACCAACTCAAAGAAATATACGGCCTTTATCGGTGCCGACAACTACGACATAGGGCGCACCATGGGTCATTTTCTCGCCACACAGTTCGGAGGAAAGGGACGTGTGGTTGAGATAACCGGACTGAAAGATTCGTCGCCGGCCATAGAGCGTCACCGCGGTTTCATGGATGCGATAAAGGAATATCCGGGCATAAAACTCGTATATATGAGCCATGGCAACTGGACTACTCCGAGCGGTGAGAAGGCCATGGACGAGATATTGGCACACACAAGAGACTTCGACTGTGTGTTCGCGCAGAACGACCGTATGGCCGACGGTGCGCGCAATGTGATGCGTCGTAAGGCGGCGGACATGAAGGTTTCGTACATCGGGGTTGACGCCCTGCCCATGCCAAACGGCGGAATGCCTCAGGTGAAGGACGGCAGTCTGCTCGCATCATACCTTTATCCCACGCGCGGAGATCTCGTCATGCAGCTTGCGATTAACATTCTTGAGGGCAAGCCTTATGAGCGTGAGAATCATCTGAAAAGTACCATCGTCACGCGCGACAACGTGGATGCGATGCTCATGCAGGCCGACGAGATGAAACAGCAGCGCGACAGGCTCGAGGTGCTTCACGGTCAGGTGGACCGCTATCTGGCGCAGTATAACCACCAAAAGGTGTTCCTTCTGCTCTCGTCCATCATCATAGCGCTGCTCATAGTGTTCTTCATCTACATCTATCGCACCATTATCATGAAGCGAAGGCTTGCAGAAGAGACCATGAATGCCAAGCTGCAGTTCTTCACAAACGTGAGTCACGAGTTCCGAACACCGCTTACGCTCATTGCTGATCCTGTTGACCGGCTGCTTTCCGACCCGCATATGGGTGAGGAGCAGCGCCGTTTGCTGCAGCTCGCACGCAAGAACGTGAGCATGATGTTGCGTCTGGTGGGCGAGATTCTCGATTTCCGTAAGGTGCAGAACGGTAAGATGACCATAGAGACATCGAGGTTCGACCTTGCCGCCGGACTGCGTGAGTGGACCGGAAACTTCGGTCCTGTGGCTCAGAAGAAACGCATAGCCATGAACACTTCGATGCCCGAGACGCTCGTGGTGTGCACCGACCGCAACAAGGTGGAGCGTATATGCTATAATCTTCTGTCCAATGCGATGAAATATACAAACGACGGCGGATGTATCAACGTGAGCCTGGCGGGAGCCGAGGACGGCTCGTTCACGCTGTCGGTGGCTGACAACGGCATAGGCATTGCGCCCGATAAACTGTCGCATGTGTTCGATCGCTTCTATCAGGCAAGGCACAATATGGGCGGCACGGGCATAGGTCTCGCGCTTGTCAAGTCGTTTGTCGATCTGCTGGGTGGACGTGTGAGCGTGAAAAGTACAGAAGGGCAGGGCTCTGAGTTTATTGTTACTCTGCCGTCGGCGAAAACGGCCAATGCGGAGGAAACACCTGGAGCAGGCAAGACTTCTGAAATACTTGCCGATGAATATATAGCCAGCAGCGGCGTGGATGCCGACGATGACCGTGATTATTGCGACGATATAATGACAGAGTCAGGCGACGGCAGTGAACGTGAGGAGATACTGGTGGTTGACGATAACGATGATATGAAGAAATATGTAGGCTCGCTGCTCAGTTCAACATACGACGTGAGCTACGCTTCCGACGGTAATGAAGGACTCGAGAAGGCCACAAGAGAGGTGCCGGGACTGATTGTCTGCGACGTTATGATGCCGGGAATGAACGGTCTGGAGATGTGCCGCAGGATAAAGACATCTACCGCAACGAGCCACATTCCGGTGATACTTCTTACGGCGAACGCGCGAGAGGGACAGCGGGCCGACGGTTACGAATGTGGTGCCGACGCCTATATCGTGAAACCGTTCAGTGGTAAGGTGCTTACGGCGAGGGTGCGCAACCTCATTGAGAGTCGCCGAAAGCTCAAGAACATATACGCGCAGGGCGAGACCGACGAGGCTCAGCCAGAGAGCATGGACAAGCACTTCATGAACGAGTTCCGTGCAAAGGTGAACGAGCATCTTGCCGATCCGGAGCTCAATGTGGAGACTCTCAGCGCCGAACTCGGACTGAGCCGAGTGCAGATGTACCGCAAGGTGAAGGCGCTGACGGGCAGTACGCCTGTGGAACTGATACGCATCACCCGACTGAAACGTGCCGACAAGCTGCTCAAAGCGGGCGGACACACCGTGTCGGAGGTGTCGTATGAGGTGGGATTCTCCTCGCCGTCGTATTTCTCGAAGTGCTATAAGGACTACTTCGGACATACGCCCAACGGCAAATAATGCGCCGTAGCGGCTTACGGATATACAGAGAACAAATGTTGAAAGCATCGGCATCTGCCGGTGCTTTCGTCGTATCCGGGCGGCAGTATTATTTTTTATTATAATCAGAATCCTTCATTTCAGCTTTTTCCGGGGCTTTTCCGGCGGTGCAGACGTAAATAGCGGATAAGCCCTTTTGGCCGTATAAACCGTATATTTATACGTTTCAAAAAGTAAAAAATATTGACAATAAAAATTCTCAAAATAGAAAACGGAGAGCGGAAATTTCCTGTCCGTTGTGTGCCGGAAAGCCTTTTTTGAGACGATTGCGCATACATTATCTGACAATAAAATCACGGATGTCTTGCGATAAAGCCCGTTTCGCGATGCGATAAGCACCAGATCATGGCCTGATATTGCCTTTATCGGCGCGTGATATGGCCCATATCAGAGCCTGATATGGGCTTTATCGCAAGCCAAAACGGGCAATATCAGAACGCGGAATAGATTATTTCAGACTACGTTATAGGGTATATCAAAGCCCGGTATGCTATGAAATGGCCTTCGATATTTCTGATTTAACATTCATTTACACCTCTTTTGAGAAAATATTTTGTCAAAATTTAGTCAAGAAAAATTGTAAGTTATTCCTTTTAGTTTTCTCGTAAAACGCTGATATCTTGTGTTAGAAAAGATAAGGAAAGTGTTTGTCGTACGGACTGGAAGTATTAACTCGTCTTGCAATAATTATTTACCGGTTGTGACACTATGAATTTATTATTACACTAACATGAATATATTGTCTTGACAGAACGGATTTTTCATCAAGTAATCTTGTCACCATCATTGTGCAATAATTGTTTTCCCGTGCTGTAAGCGCCGTTTCGTATCAGTCCATTCATCTTGCGGAGGCGTATAATTTTCTGTTTCGTGAAGAATTTATACCGTGTCTTTTCGCTTTTGAAAATAGACAGATGTACGGTTTCTGCCCGCTAAATTTCGTTCAATATGTGGCGTTCCGGGCATCCTATTATGTTTCTGATGTCATCAAAAAAAACAGTATCAAAAGTTGGATGTGACATGATAATTTTGTATGTTTGCAATAGAATTATGGTTGATTACGGCCGTGCAGCCGGCTTGTCGCGGATGGTTTTTCTTGCGCCGGCTTGACTGTGAGGCTCTTTTTCATTGGTTTTAGAATAACGCTTATGCTCGAAATAAAGGATGGTGCAATCACTGTAGGAGGAAAGCAGCTGTTCCACGGTCTGTCGTTCTGTACGGCTGACGGTGGTCTGACGGCCGTAACCGGGCCTCACGGCTGCGGCAAAACGTCGCTCATAAGGGCTTTTCTCGGCTTCCAGCCTTTGACTTCCGGCTATGTGTCTGTCGATTGTGAGGCCATATTACCCTTGACGGCGGCGCTTTTCAGAGCCGATATGCTGTATGTGCCGCAGGATCTGCGCCTCTGCGTGGGCAGCTTTTCGGAGCTGTTCGAGTCGCTGACCGATCTGCGTGTGAATACCACTCTCACTTATGCGCGCAAAAAACTGTTCTATGAGTGGAAGCGTCTGGCGCTCGATGTAGCCCTTTACGACAAACCCTTGGAGGAGGCAGGCGAGTCGGCCTTACGCCGTATGATGATTTCGGTGGCAGGAGTGGTGGACAGAAAGAACATCCTTCTCGACGAACCGTTTGCGGGTCTCAATAGCGAAGCTCAGTCGGCCGTCATGGCCTATCTGCGCTCTCTTGCCTCGTCGGGCCATACTGTTCTGCTTGCCACCGGCGATGCCGCCCTTGCCGGGATGTGCGACAGAAAGATAGAACTGGGCGTCTGAACATTTAGAAAAAACAAGAAAATGAACATAACATTAATAGGATTTCTGCTTGGAATGTTGCTTCTGGTACTGCCGTTAGTGGCTATGTACAGATATGGGCTGCGCATATCGGTAGGTCGCGCGCTGTCTGCCATTTTCCGTATGGTGATTTATGTCGGCATTATGGGCTTCGTGATGTATATGCTTCAGAAGGACGGCAGCGTGGCTATGAGCCTTCTGTTCGCTCTGGTGCTCATCGTGCTGGCGTCGGTGTCGGCCATACTTCGCTCGCGTCTTAGGCTGCGTGTGCTGTTCGTTCCCGTCGTGGCGGCTGTGGCTGTGTCGGTCATTGTGGTGTCTGCATGGCTTCTGCTTGTGACGCTCGGTACGGGCGCGCTCGTCAGTCCGCGCTTCTTCCTGCCTGTCGTCGGCATACTTTCGGGCACTGCCATAACTGCGTGTTCCGACTCGCTTTCGGCATATTATGACGGGCTTCGTCATCATAACCAGCTCTATTTCTATCTCCTCGGCAACGGAGCGACACACGCCGAAGCCCTCGATACGTTCGTGCGCCGTGCCCTTGAGAAGGCCGTTATGCCGGGACTCTCGCAGATGGCGACGGTGGTTGTGGGCACTGCTCCGGTGATGATGTGGACAATGATAATGTGCGGACAGGGAGCAATAGAGGCCGCAGCGTTCCAGTTGCTGGTCATGGCTGCCGCGTTCTGCGTCTCGGTCATGTCGGTGCTGCTTGCCGTGATACTCACACGCAAGTATATGTTCGATGAATACAGTCGTCTGAACACCCTTCGCAAGGCAGACGATAAAGAGCCTTCCGCTGTGCAGGAAACTGTCGCTCAGGAGGCTGCTGATGAGGTTGATGAGAATTGAAAGTCGTGTCGTGGACGGTTAAAGCCACGTTATTACGACACTGAAAAATAAAACGCCGTCTGCGGATATCCGCAGGCGGTGATTCGATTATAATGAAAAGATCATCTGATCGTGACAGAAAGGTGATTCCTATCATATGAAAATATAATCTGATAAGAAGAAAATATCATTCTATTATAATAAAAAGAACTATGAGAACAAGACTTCTTTATGCAGGCCTTGCGCTTGCTGCGCTCACAATGTCGGCGTCGTGCTCGGATGCCATGCGCCATCGTGCCGCCACGTTGAAGGCCATCGCCGGTGCGGTTGCCAGTGAGAATCAGGCTCCGCGTGAGCAGCCGGAGGGTGGGGACGATTTGCTTCGTGTCGTGACTCCCGACTCGGTGCCGTCGATGATACTTGAACGCACAGGATATGTCACTTCATATAATAAGAAGACTAAGCTGCCAAACTGGGTGGCATGGCATCTTACGGCCGAGCACACCAAGGGCAGTCACAACCGCAAGGGCATCGACTTTATGGAGGATGAGGATGTGCCGACGCCGCGTGCCGACGATTGGGACTATTACAACTCACGCTACGACCGTGGCCATATGTGCCCGGCGGGCGACAACAAGTGGGACAGTGAGGCCATGCGTCAGTCTTTCCTGTTCACGAACATCTGCCCGCAGGCGCCTGGACTCAATCGTGGCGACTGGAACGAGATGGAGAATGCGTGTCGTAATTGGGCGCGTGAGAATGGCGACATATACATAGTCTGCGGTCCGGTTCTTTATAAAGGACGCCACAAAACCATCGGAAAACACAAGGTGGTTGTGCCGGAAGCCTTCTTCAAGGTGGTGCTTTGCATGCGTGGTACGCCTAAAGCCATAGGTTTTATATATAAGAACGGGGACGGCAACCGGCCGAAAGGTGACTATGTGAACAGCGTTGACGAGGTGGAGCGCATCACAGGTTTCGACTTCTTCCAGTCGCTTCCGGACGATGTGGAGAAGGCGGTGGAAGCCACGGCAGACCTTGACGAATGGCAGTAGAAGGGGAGTGCGTTGTATAGCATATTCCTATCGTGCATTATATATAGCACGGAATAAAA
>ERZ826146.3185-NODE-3185-length-11080-cov-4.148118_pt1 | contig 11080 bp, 9 predicted proteins | sample MGYA00519857_ERZ826146 | MGnify/ENA primary metagenome ERZ826146 (study PRJEB31778, sample SAMEA3449222) | human gut metagenome | biome: human gut; feature: human-associated habitat; material: faeces | place: United Kingdom | collected 2010/2012 ...
GTCAAGAAGATGCAGATGAGCGGCGCTAAGGCTTACCTGGTCAACACCGGCTGGAACGGCACTGGCAAGCGCATCTCCATCAAGGACACCCGTGGTATCATCGACGCTATCCTGAACGGCGATATCAACAACGTGCCCACCAAGAAGATCCCCTACTTCGACTTCGAGGTTCCCACCGTCCTGAACGGTGTTGACACCGGCATCCTGGATCCCCGCGATACCTACGCCGACGCTTCCCAGTGGGAGGAGAAGGCCAAGGATCTGGCTGGCCGCTTCATCAAGAACTTCAAGAAGTATGAGGGTAACGAGCACGGCAAGGCTCTTGTCTCTGCCGGCCCCCAGCTGTAAGCTCTGATCCCGGCATTTTTCTTCTGAACTCCATATAAAGAAGCTCCCCACCCTGTGCTCATTGACCGAGCACTGGGTGGGGAGTTTTTGCGTTTCAGCGTCTGTAAACAAAGCGTCGATTGCCTTTTGGTGCGTGGTATGCTATCCTTTTTCCAAAGGATGTGAGCACAATGGATGCGAAAACGTTCGGGGCATTTCTCGCCCGGATGCGCAAGTCACAGGGATTAACACAGGCAGAGCTGGCCCAGCAGCTGCATGTAACAGATAAGGCTGTCAGCCGATGGGAACGCGGGGTCGGCCTGCCGGACATCAACACGCTGGAACCACTGGCCGACGCGCTGGGGCTGACCCTTGCCGACCTGATGCACTGCCGTGACCCGCAGGAAGCAGATATTGCACCGGAAGTCCCGCTGGAAGATTTCTTTACCCTGCTGCGCCGTCAACAATCCATTGACTGGCGCTCGGTACGGGCAGTTTTGTTTTGGCTTAGTGCCGCACTGGCCATCTGGGGCATCCTCGCCTGCCCGGGCCGGATGGCCGTCCACTGGCGTACCCTGAGCAATGGGAACCTGCAGGCAGATGGCTGGCTTCCCTCCTGGGTGTTTTTCCCATTGTTCGTCGGGATAGAATTTCTCTCGCTGGAGCTCTGGAACAACTTTGAGCAGACCGGCTACTACCGACACTGGGGTGAGATAGGTGCCTCCGTCACCCGCTCCATGAACTTCTGCTCCCCTGCTGTCCGGCTCTGGAAGTTTGTGCTCGACCTGCTGTTCTTCTTCGGGTTCGGCTTCGTGATCCCCTGCGCTGAGATGATGGCGATTCTGATCAACTGAAAAAAGGAAAGCCCTCCCATCGCACAAGCGAAAGGAGGGCTTTCTATCATCTTATCAGAAGTTTCCCCGTTCTTCTATTCCTCTGATAATAAGATCATTTACTTTTCGTTCTTTGCCCGGCGTTCTTTCAGATCGCTTTCCATCTGCGCCAGCGTCTTTTTGTCCAGATTGAACACCACGCCGTACGCAATGATCATCACGATATAGCTTCCCAGATACATGACCGGCACCAGATAGCGCATCCGGGTTGCCACTTCGATCGTCTGTGCAGCCTTCAGAGATGCATCATAGCCCAGTTTGGTTGCCAGAACAAGGCCCAGAGAAGGTCCGATGCCCTGTGCAAGCTTACGGAAGAAGGAGTGCAGTGCATAGGTAGTGCCTTCTTCTCGCACACCAAATTTCCACTCGTTATAATCGATCGCATCCGCCATCAGAGACCAGCTCAGGCAGCTTCCGATACCGCCGCCCAGCATTGCAATGACCTGACACAGGACATAAAGGCCGAGGCCCCGGCTGTCCGGTGTAATGGGCAGAACCAGCATCAGGACGTACGCCAGCGCACAGACGACTGAACCAAAGGTCACGGCTTCTTTCTTGCCAAAGCGCTTGACGATACGGCTCACAAAAGGACTGAAGATGAAAACGCCAAAGTAGGAGATCATACCCACAAGGCCGGAGATCTTTGCATTCTTGAAATAAGCCTGGAACAGGATCTGACCTGCAGTAGAGGCACCATACATACCAATAAACGTTGCGATAGGTGCCAGCGTTGCGCCCACAGCCGGGCGATTATGGATAAAGTTGTTGAACGCCTTCACGATGTTGAACTTCGGTGCATCCTCTTTCAGAGTGATCGTGGTGTCCACACGCACCTTTGTGTTCGTGACCATAAAGCGGAAGCAGACCAGACCGATCACACCCATGACCAGAGCAATGCCAAACATCTGCTCACCACGCAGGTTGTTCTGGTTATCATAAATGATCACCGGAATCAGCATGCCGGTAAGAAGCGAACCGGCCATAGAACCAATGGAGCGGAAAGTCGACAGCTGTGCACGCTGGATCGGGTCATCCGAGATCAGAGACAGCATCGAACCATACGGCACATTTGCAACGGTGTAGAAAGCATCCCAGATCATATAGCCTGCCACAAACAGAATATTCTTGACCATACCGGGAGCCTGCGGGAACGGCAGATAGCAAAGTGCACCGGCCACGGTCAGTCCGATCGCACCGAACCAGATATAGGCAAGGAACTTGTTCCGGCGGTATTTACGCGTATCCGCATCTACCATTGCTCCGATAATAGGATCGTTGATTGCGTCCCAGATCTGCACGATCAGCAGAAGGGATGCCATCAGGTAGTTGTCGATCCCCATAAACTGCGTCCAATAAATCGTCAGGTAGCCTTTGAGTGCAAAACTCATATTGCAGCCAAAGTCACCCGCTGCGTATGCAAGTTTATCACGCAATCCAAACCCTGCAGACGCATCCACTGTTGATTTCCCCATGAAAATACTCCTTTCTGAACTTTCCGGACAATTTTGGCACACCGCCCGCAAGCCGTATGCATATTTATGAATCCATGATACGGCATCTCTTTCCAAAATGTTAGAATTTTTTTACGATTCCGCCTGAAGAATTTACGATTTAAAAGTATTTCTTGTTGTATTCTTTAATTCGTGCAGCGTTTTCGTGATTCTGCACAAGCAATCTTTTCTTTTTTGTATGCAAAATATTTTTTCTTAGCCGAATCTTTTCTTTGTTGAGAACGGCGTTGTGCGCCGAGCATAAAGCAAGGGCCATTGCACGAGAATCTGTGCAATGGCCCTTGCTTTATATTGTTTCTTATTTCGCCGCCTCAAACTCGGCTTCGATCTCCTTCGAGGGGGCGGGGGTGACCAGGCTGACCACCACGCAGACCAGCAGTGAGGTCAGGAAGGCGGGCAGCAGCTCATAGATGCTGAACACGCCGCCCAGCGGGCTGATGAGGTACTTCCAGACAAAGACCATCAGGCCGCCGGAGAGCATCCCGGCCAGCGCACCCTGCCAGTTGCAGCGCTTCCAGAACAGGGCGCAGAGCATCACGGCACCATACGCGCCGCCGAAACCGGCCCATGCAAAGCTGACGATGCCGAACACGCTGGAATTGGGGTCACGGGCCAGCACCACGCCCACCACGCTGACACAGATGATGGTCAGGCGGGCAGCAAACAGGCTCTGGCGTTCGGTCAGCTTCATGTGGCCGAACTCCTGCAGGATGTTCTGGGATACGCTGGAGGCCGCTGCCAGCATCTGGCTGTCGGCGGTGGACATGGTAGCGGCAAGGATGCCGGCAAGGATCAGGCCTGCCAGAATGGCTGCCAGCACGCCGTGCTGAGCGATCAGGCTGGCCACGCGCACGATCAGGGTCTCGCTGGAAGAACCGCTCAGGAACTCCAGCGCGCCCGCCTTGGTCATGCCCAGGCCCACCATGCCGATGACGATGGAAGCGGTCATGGCAATGACCACCCACACGCTTGCAATGCGGCGGCTGAGCACCAGCTTCTTTTCGTCCTCAATGGCCATGAAGCGCAGCAGGATGTGGGGCATGCCGAAGTAGCCCAGACCCCATGCCAGCGTGGACGCGATGTCCAGCAGACTGTAGGAGGTGGCGGTGTTGTCGGCTACATTGTGGCTTGCAGCCATGGTCAGGTAGCCGGGCAGGCTGCGGGCGTTGTCCAGAACCACGTCCCAGCCGCCTGCCACGCTGACACCATACATCAGCACTGCGATCAGCGCCATGCTCATGACAACGGACTGGATCAGGTCGGTGGTAGACACCGCGCGGAAGCCGCCCATGATGGTGTAGCCCACAATGACCACAGCGGACAGGATCATGGCCGCCATGTAATCCACGCCAAACAGGCTGTTGAACAGCTTGCCGCAGGCGGCAAAGCCGGAAGCGGTGTACGGGATGAAGAACACGATGATAATGACCGCGCCCAGCGCATTGAGCAGGTTGCGCTGGTCATGGAACCGCAGGGAAAGGAACTGCGGCACCGTGATGGCATCCAGATTGGCCGAGTAGCGGCGCAGGCGGCGGGCCACGATGAGCCAGTTGAGCCATGTGCCCACAGCAAGGCCGATGGCCGTCCAGCCCGGCGACGCGATGCCGGTGAGATATGCAAGGCCCGGCATACCCATCAGCAGCCAGCTGGACATATCGCTGGCTTCGGCGCTCATAGCCGTGACCAGCGGGCCCATCGTGCGGCCGCCGAGGTAGAAATCGCTGCTGTCCTCGTTGGATTTGCTGTAGACAAAGCCAACCAGCAGCATTCCCACCAGATAGATCACAATGGTGGCAATGATGCAGATATTGATCATTTGATTACCCCTCTCTTTCTTCCCCTCAACGGGAACATATCTTAAATATTACCACAAAAACCTGCATTCCTGCAAGCTTTTCGGGCAATTCAAGAGCACAAACTTCTGTTTTTCCGGGTTTTGAACAGAAAAAGTAGCATTTCTGGTGCAAAATCCATCAGAAACACTGCCGTCGTAAATTGATATCCGCAGCCCGGCGTAAAACCGTATCCGTATTGAACCAAAAAAGTACCCCCTGCCATGGCCTTGTAAGGGTCAGCAGCGGGTGCTCTTTTTGGTTTATGTCCGTACAAAGAAATCCGGGAACCGTTCCAATATCTTCTGGAAATTCTCGCGGTACATGCCAAGGTGATGCTCAAACAGGGCTTCTACGTCCACGTCCAGCGGCAGGCCGTCCCGCAGGTAGCCAAAGATCTGCTCGTGCTCTTTCTGCACCGAGGCAATATTTCCCCGGCAAAGGGCCGAGTCCAGATACCGCACACGGTCCATATGGGAAGTAACGTTGTGCATGGCCTCCCAGATGCGGTCGTAGCCGGAATCGTGGTACAAAAGCCTGTGGAAGTCGTTATCCAGCGAGATGAAGAAGTCATCTGCTGCATCCTGATCCAGATAAAGGTCTTCGTTCTGCCGGTTCAGCAGTTCCTGAAATTCGTTCAGCTGTTCCCTTGTCAGCTTTCCGGCCAGCCCGCGCAGCAGCGCCGGTTCCAGAATGCGGCGCATGGCAAAGCCTTCGTTCAGGTATGGAACGCTGATCTTGGACACAATGCTGCCGCGCTGCGGCAGAACATCCACAAGCCACTCGCTTTTCAGCATCATCAGCGCTTCGTGTACCGGTGTGCGGCTCATGGCCAGCTGTTCGCACAGTTCGGCCTCGCTCAGCTGACAGCCCGGCTGCAGCTGCAAGGTCATAATATTTTTGCGCAGCATACGGTAGGCGTAAGCCCGGTTATTTTCGTCCATTCTGCGCACGTCCAGCAGCAGCGGCAATGCGCTGGCCTTTTCTTCTCTCATAGCAGTTCCCTTTTTTGCTTGCCGTAATTTTACCGCAGGGCGCACCGCCCCGCAGACATCTGAAACCATTCTTATTATAAAGCATCCCGCGGCACATGTCAAAAAGAAAAAGCACCAAGCATTGCTGCTTCGTGCTTTTTTGTGGTGCGCCTCGCGCACTCCTATCCGAACGGTGCGCCGCTGGTGGCCATTACCGGCCAAGTGGGCACCGACCGGCTGCACATCCCGGTGGTGAATACCATGATGGCAAAGGGCATCCTCCCCATGGATGACAAGTACAGCCTGTGGACCATCGGCATCCCCCAGAAGGACTATGTGAGCCAGCTGTTCGACCGGGTCGATCCATATTCTGTACTTTTTTATTTGTTCTTTGTCATTTTTATTTTTGAACAAGTATTACTTCTGCCGCTATTCTGCAATAAACTTTCCAAAATCAAGTCCAGAACACTATACTGTCACGCCCAGTTCATCCGGCCGTAGCGGGTGGTCAGCTGGCAGATCTCCTTTTGGAGCTTCTTTGTCAGCTGGGTCTTTTTCAGCCGCCAGCGCCAGTTCTGGCCCACGGTGGAGGGTTTGTTGATGCGGGCAGAGTTGTCCAGCCCCAGCCAGTCCTGCATGGGAACGATGCAGGTCGCCGCTGCGCTGCGCAGGATCAGTGCGATCATGCTTTTATAGAGCTGCTCCTCCGGGGTGGCATAGTCGTACAGGTAGTCCCGCACCATGGCGCGCTCGGCATCGGTGACAGTCTGGTACCACGATACCAGCGTCTCGTTGTCGTGGGTGCCGGTATAGGCCACGCTGTTCACCGGGTAGTTGTGGGGCAGATAGTCGCTGGCACTGCCGGTGTCGCGGGAGTCAAAGGCAAATTCCAGCACCTTCATGCCGGGGAAGCCGCTGTCCCGCACCAGCTGACGGACGGTGTCGCTCATGTAGCCAAGGTCTTCCGCGATGATGTTCCGCTTGCCCAGTGCCTGCTCCACAGCGCGGAACAGCTCGATGCCGGGGCCTTTTTCCCAGTGGCCGGGTGCCGCAGTTTCACTGCCGTAGGGAATGGAAAAATACTCGTCGAAACCGCGGAAGTGGTCGATGCGAACCACATCGTACAGTTCAAAGCAATACCACAAGCGGGTGATCCACCACTGATAGCCCGTTTCCCGGTGCTTTTCCCAGCGGTAGAGCGGATTGCCCCAGAGCTGGCCGGTGGGCGAAAAGCCATCCGGGGGAACACCCGCCACCGCCGTGGGAATGTTGTCCTTGTCCAGTTGGAACAGACCCGGGTTTGCCCATGCGTCCGCCGAATCCAGCGCCACATAGATGGGGATATCGCCGATGATGCGGATGCCCTTTTCGTTGGCGTAAGCCTTTAGTGCACGCCACTGCTGGTCGAATTTGAACTGGAGATATTTGTAATACTCCACCTCAAAATACAATTCCCGGCGGTAGTAGTCCATGGCATTCTGCCAGCGCAGGCGGATATCCTCCGCCCACTCGATCCACGGCTTGCCCTCAAAGCGATCCTTCACCGCCATGAACAGGGCAAAGTCATCCAGCCACCACTTGTTCTGTTCACAGAAGGCCGCAAACTCCGCATTGTGGCCGATGTCGCTGCGGGAGTAGGCCAGCCGGAGCAGGCGGCCCCGCTCCTTGTAGAGCTGGCTGTAGTCGATATCGTCCGCCTTGCGGCCGAACTTTGCCTTTTTGCACTCTTCTGCCGTGAGCACACCCTCTTTGACCAGCTCATCCAGACTGATGAAATAGGGGTTGCCAGCAAAGGCAGAAAAGCTCTGATACGGGCTGTCGCCGTAGCTGGTCACACCCAGTGGCAGGATCTGCCAGTAGGTCTGCCCGGCGTCCTTCAGCCAGTCTACAAAATCGTATGCTTCCTGCGAAAAGCAGCCGATGCCGTAGGGGGACGGCAGACTGCTGACGGGCAGTAAAATGCCTGCACTTCTCTGCATGTTTCTTGATTCCCTTCTTATCGTCCTACTTCGATCAGAACGCCCGCATGGTCGGAGACCCGAGGCTCCTGTTTTCCGCCGAATACCACCCGGCTGCTGTGCACCGGCACCGCCTGGGAGCACCAGATCTGGTCAATGCGTTTTTTGGCAGCCGCGTCCGGAGCATCCCGCCAGCCGTCAATGGCCTGCACGACGGTATAGCCGTCATCCCGCTGCCGGGCCAGCCGGTAGGTATCCTGCCAGCCGCTGCGCAGAATGAGGTCGTAGCCCTCACCCCGCACATCGGCTTCACTGTTGAAATCGCCCAGCAGGAACGCCAGCGGTTTTGCACCGGCTGCCGCCGCCAGAATGTTCCACTGGTCGGCAAAGGGCTCTTCCTCGTCCTTCCACCAGCCCAGATGCACCGTATAGTACCAGACATCTCCTGCACAAATGCCCAGCGCCCGGCGGGTCTTCCAGTTGTTGTAATCGTTGATTTGGCTCAGCAGCAGGTTCTCGGCGGCGGTGATGGGCGCCCGGCTGAATACCGCCATGCCCTCGTCGTATCTGTCGTAGCCGATCTTGGCCGGGAGCCAGCTCCAATGGTAGGCACAGCCCGCTTCTTCCAGCATCCGGGCCACCGCAGCGGCATGGTTATCCGCTTTCAGCAGCACCATATTGCCGGGGCAGGGGTAGTACCCCGCCGGGGCATTCCCCAGCAGCGGAGCGGCGGCGGTCTGGTTCACCTCCTGCAGGGCGAACACATCCGGCTGTTCCTTTCGGATAAACTCCACAAAAGCATCCCGCTTGGCCTCATATGCCGGTTCGATGAGACTGTGGGTATTCAATGTCAGCAGTTTCATAGTTTTTTTACAGAATATCGTTAATATCAGATTTCAGCACGTCTGCCTTGGGGCCGTACACCGCCTGGATGCCGTCCCCCTTGACCAGCAGGCTCAGGGCACCCTCGGCCTTCCATGCGGCGAGGTCGGCCACCTTGGCGGGGTCCTTCACGGTAACGCGCAGACGGGTCATGCAGGCATCCACCAGCACGATGTTCTCCCGGCCGCCCAGCAGGGCGATGATGCGCTCGGCCTGACCGTTGTCCGCCTTTTTGTCGGCCTTCTTCTCGGTCTTGGTGTCAGCTGCGGCATCGTTTGCGTTGTCATCGGTATAGTTGCCCAGACGACCCGGGGTAGCCAGATTGAGTTTGCCGATCATGAAGTAGGCCACGAAATAGCCGATGAGGAAGAACGCCACCACGCAGAGCACAAAGTTGATGATATCACCGCCCAGACCGGCCTGCAGGGACATGGGGATGCGGGTGATGAATTCCAGATTGCCGAAGGAGTGCAGGCGCAGATGGATGATACCGGCCATGGCAAAGGCACAGCCCTGCAGGATGGCGTATACAATGTACAGCGGCATGGCGCAGAACATGAACATGAACTCCAGCGGCTCGGTCACACCGGTGAGGAACACAGCCAGTGCGGTGGAAATGAACATGGATTTGTAATTCTTGCGCTTGTCAGCGTCCACGCGGCGGTACATGGCCAGTGCGATGCCCAGCAGCAGGCCGGTGGCGCCGATCATCTGACCAACCTTGAAGCGGGCCGGGGTCACGGTGGCCAGCAGGTTGTTATAGGCAGCCATGTCCCCGGCCTTTTTAAAGTTGATCAGGTCGTTGGCCCAGGCCAGCCACAGGGGGTCCTGACCAAACACCTGACTGCCTGCGTTCACGCCGGTGGCGATGGTGTAGGTGCCGCCAAAGGAGGTATAGTTCATGGGGATGGTCAGCATATGGTGCAGACCAAAGGGCAGCAGCAGACGTTCCAGCGTACCATAGATGAACGGAGCCAGCACCGGAGAAGTCTCGGAAGAGTTGGCGATCCAGATGCCAAAGTTGTTGATGCCGGTCTGCACCACAGGCCAGAACAGCGCCAGCACCATGGAGATGACCACCGAGTAGGCAATGACCACCATGGGCACGAAGCGCTTGCCGTTGAAGAAAGCCAGCGCATCCGGCAGCTTGCGGAAGTTATAGTATTTATTGTAAGCCACGCCGCCCACAAAACCGGCAATGATGCCCACGAACACGCCCATGTTCAGAGCCGGTGCGCCCAGCACAGAGGTAAAGTAGCCGTTAACGGCGATCTCCTGCCCGAACAGGGTGTGGGTCACGGCGTTGGGGTCTGCCAGCATGGCGCTGGTAACGCCGAAGATGTTGCCGGTGATCACGTTGATGAGCGCAAAGGCCAGCACAGCCGCAAAGGCACCGCCTGCGCGTTCTTTTGCCCAGCTGCCGCCGATGGCGACAGCGAACAGGATATGCAGGTTGTTGATGACGGCCCAGCCGATGTTCTCCATCGTAGTGCCGATGGTCATGACGGCGGCAATGTCACCGCTGCCCATCTACACTAGCTTGCCCAGACTGATCATCAGGCCGGCAGCGGGCATGACGGCGATGACGGTCATCAGAACTTTGCCCAGTTTTTGCAAAAAGTCGAAATTGATGAGCCCCTTCTTCTTGGGAGCTGTCTGTGTGGTTGCCATGATGTTCCTCCTTGTTCTTTTGCATTTGATTATGCAAGCGTTGCGTTACGCTTGCATTGAATTGCGCAATAAGAATAGCTCATTTTCGCAAATTTTACAAGAGTTTTTTGAGTTGCAGAGTGTTTTTCTGCATCTTGTACATTGTTAAAAGCGATTTTTGTTGAAAACGTCAAACCCTTGCAGCAACACCGTTGCGCGATTTACGCAAACGAGCACGCAAACGTTGACTTTGCGTGCAAAGCCCTTTACAATAGAGATATCAGAAAGGAGATTCAGAACATGGCAGTCACGATCAAAGATATTGCGGCCGCTGCGGGCGTTTCGCCGTCCACGGTCTCCCGCACCTGCAAGGACAGCCCATCCATCAGCCGGGACACAAAAGAACGCATCCGCCGCATCATGGCGCAGATGGGCTATGAACCAAATTTTGAGGTTGAACCGTCCGAAGCATTTTCCAAGACCATCGGCATCATCCTGCCTTCCTCCCAGCGGGACGTATATGAAAATGCCTTTCATCTGGAGATCATCCGGGGCATCGGGCAGTTCTGCAACCAGCGACGCTATGTGAATACGGTCATCACCGGGCAGGATGATGCAGAAGTGCTGGATGCGATACAGAGCATGGTATCCAATTCCCAGGAAGATGGCTTTATCCTGCTCTATTCCAAAAAAGACTGCCCGGTGGCAGCCTACCTGCGCAGCGAAGGGCTGCTCCATGTCGTTGTGGGCAAGGCAGCACAGTCCGCAAACCAGACCATCTATATCGACAATGACAACGCACTGGCGGGCGAGGAAGCCACCGACTATCTCTACGAGATGGGACATCGCCGCATCGCCTATTTTGGGGTCAGCAATGCCATGCTGTTTTCTGCCGAGCGGAAACGCGGCTATCAGATGTCTCTGCTCAAGCACGACATCACCCCGCGGGAAGGGGACTGTGTGGAGATCGATACCCTGAATGATTCCTATGAACCTGCCCTGAAAGCGCTGCTTACCGCTCCTGACCGCCCTACAGCGGTTCTGGTCAGCGAT
>ERZ826146.3186-NODE-3186-length-11077-cov-3.587008_pt1 | contig 11077 bp, 8 predicted proteins | sample MGYA00519857_ERZ826146 | MGnify/ENA primary metagenome ERZ826146 (study PRJEB31778, sample SAMEA3449222) | human gut metagenome | biome: human gut; feature: human-associated habitat; material: faeces | place: United Kingdom | collected 2010/2012 ...
CACGGCCTTGCAGCCGATCTTCGCGAGCGCGGGCTTGCTTATGCCTGCGAGCGCCATGTTCGTATCGGTGAGCACCGTGGCCCCTGCGCGCAGTGCGTTGAGCGCACAGTGCGCGGCGTCATGGGTGAACACGAGGGAATCGGCGTACGAGAAGTCAGCAGTGGTGTGGATGACGCGCTTCACGACGGGCTCTTCGAGCGGCGGGAACGTGCGGCCGCCGAGCTCTTCGGTGATGATCTCAAAGCTGCGCCGCTCGATGTCGCCGGGCGCCATCTCCTTGGAGTCCATCTAGTACTCCACTCCTTCCCTTGCACATATCCCCTGCTCGTAGGGGTGTTTCTCGCACCGCATCTCGGTTATGTAGTCGGCCTTCTCCACGATCTTGCGGGAAGGCGCGCGCCCGGTGAGCGCTACTTCGACGCCGCGCGCGGACATATCGAGCGCGCGGTCCACGAGCGCCTCGTCGACAAGACCCTTCGAAAGCGCGTCGAGCGCCTCGTCGAGCACGAGCAGCCCCTCCTGCGCGCCCTTGAGCTCGGCGAGCGCGGAAGCGAGGTTCCCATCGTGCAGTTCGCACGTCGCGGCAAGTTCTTCCGACGTCATCGACCAGGTAAACTTGTCCGACACCTTCCCCGCGAAAACGGGCACGCCGAAATGCTCGGCGAGCAGGCGCGCCTCCCCGCTTTCGCCGTCTTTCAGAAACTGCACGACGACGACGCGGCGGCCTGCGGCGAGCATGCGAAGGGCGAGGCCCATCGCCGCCGTGGTCTTGCCTTTGCCGTCGCCATGATACACGTGGATCATACGCCCTCCTCGATAATACGGTAGATATACTCCATGTCGAGCGCCCCGCGCACGACGTCGGCCAGGCGGTCGAACTCGCGCGCACGGTGATCGGCCGCGGACGCCGCGCCCGCGGCACCCACGACGCTCTCGGGCAGGCCGCGCATGCGCGCGAGCGAGCGCGCGAGGGCGAGTGCCACCCCCGGTTCGTCGAACAGGCCGTGGAGATAGGTTCCGAACACATTTCCGCAGGCCGCGCCTTCTGGTTTGCCGCCAATCGTGCCCGCAGGGGCGCAGGAGACGGTCGTTTCGCCGTCGTGAATCTCGTACCCGCGCGCCGTCATGCCGTTCCACACCGAGAACGCGCCTTGGGCGCCCGTGATGCGCAGCTCCGACTGGGCGAGGCGCTTTTCCTCCTTGAACACCGTACTTGCAGGGATGAGCCCGAGCCCGCGCGCGGTTCCAGCGCCTTCCCTGCCGTGCGGGTCGGAAAGCTCGTCTCCCAAAAGCTGGTAGCCTCCGCATATGCCGAGCACCGGCGTGCCCGCGCCCGAAAGCGCGCGTACACTGGCTCCGATGCCGCTAGCCGCAAGCCAGCGCGCGTCGTCGAGCGTGGTCTTCGAGCCGGGGAGCACCACCAGGTCGGGCCGGCCCAGATCGGTCGTCGAGGAAACGTAGCGCACGCCCACGCCGGGCACGCGCGAAAGCGGGTCGAAGTCGGTGAAGTTCGACAGATGCGGAAGGCGCACGACGGCGACGTCGATGACACCGCGCGCCTCGCGGGCAGATAGGCGCGGCGCGAGCGAGTCCTCGTCGTCCAGGTCGAGCGTAAGATACGGCACGACCCCCACGACGGGAACCCCGCACATCTTCTCGAGCGGGGCCAAACCCGGGCGCAGGATTTCCACATCGCCGCGGAACTTGTTCACCACAAGCCCCCGCAAAAGCGCACGATCCTCGGGCGCAAAGAGCGCGACCGTGCCGTAGAGCTGGGCAAACACCCCGCCTGGGTTGATGTCGCCCGCGAGCAGCACGGGGGAGGACACGGCGCGCGCGAGCCCCATGTTGACGATGTCGTTTTCGGCAAGGTTGATTTCGACGGGGCTGCCGGCGCCCTCGATGACGATGACGTCGTTTTCCTCCGCGAGCGAATCGAACGCCTCCAAAATCTGCGGCATGAGCGCCTTCTTTCGCGCGAAGTAGTCCCTCGCAGCAAAGGCTCCCTGCGCCTTGCCGGCCACGATAAGCTGGCTTCGGTGGTCGCTTTCGGGCTTGAGCAGGATGGGGTTCATGCGCACGTCGGGCGCGATGCCGCACGCCTCGGCCTGCATGATCTGGGCGCGCCCCATCTCGAGCCCGTCGGCGGTGACAAAGCTGTTCAGCGCCATGTTCTGGCTCTTGAAGGGAGCCACGCGCAGGCCGTCCTGCGAAAGCACACGGCACAGCCCCGCCGCAAGCAGGCTCTTCCCCGCGTTCGACATGGTGCCCTGGATCATGATGGGCTTCGCCCTACCCACGGGTATCGACCTCCTTCTCCGAGCCTCGGCCATCCGCGCCCGCCATAGCGCCGCTGCAAGAAGCGCCGCCCCGTTCGTCGGGTTCGCCTTCGCCCGAAGCGCCTTCCGCCCGAAGCGCGCGACTGAACGCCATCACAAGCCGAGCGTTCTCCTTGCGCGTGCGCACCGCGACGCGGCACCAGAAACGGGACAGTACCGAAAACGAGTCACACGTGCGGACCAAAACCCCCTGTTTATACAGGCGCTCGGGGATGTCTTTTGCCGGCGTGCGGACTAAAAGGAAGTTCGCATCCGACGGCACGACGGAAAGCCCGAGCGAGGAGAGCTCGTGGGAAACCCACGCTCGCTCGCCCGCCAATACATCGCGCGTGCGCGAGACGTATTCGACGTCTTCTAGGGCGGCGATGCCCGCGGCCTCGGCGACCGAGGAGACGGGCCATGCCTGCCCCGCCCGGCGAATCCCCTCGATGAGTTGGGCGTTTCCGCTGATCAGATATCCCAACCGTAACCCCGCCATTCCGTAGAGCTTGGTGAACGCGGAGAGCACGGCCACATGGCGCGAACACGCGGCGCGTGCGGCCACGCTCCTTTCGCGGGCGTCGGGCGCAAATCCGAGGAAGCACTCGTCCACGACGAGCAGCGCGCCCACCTGCTCGCAGCGGCAAGCCGCGGCATCGATCACGCGGGGGTCGACGAGGCGCCCCGTCGGGTTGTTCGGATTGCAGAGGTACGCCACGTCTCCCGGCCCCTCGATCGCGCGGGCGAAGGAGGCGGGCACGTCGAAGTCGTCCGCTTCGGAGAGCGGGAACTCCTGCACGCATGCGCCGTAGTACGATGCCGCCTCCGCATATTCAGAGAACGTCGGCGCACACACAACGATGCGTTTCGGGCGCACCGCCGCAGCGAGCCGCCAGATGATGTCGGACGCGCCCGCGCCGCAGACGATAGTATCTTCGGGAATGCCCTGGGCGCGCGCTAGGGCGCGAACAAGGGCGAGGCTTTCCCTATCGGGGTAGGCGTCGATTCGAGAAAGCGCCTTGCAAGCTGCGGCGACGGCGCGCGGCGAGGGGCCTGCCGGATTCACGTTCACCGAGAAGTCGATAAGGTCGGAGGCGCCCCCTTCGCAAGCGATGCCGAGCGATTGCGAGCTACCCCCATGCGTACGGGCGCGCAGGATTCCCCCGGCAGCCCGGGACGCAGCGTGGTCTTCCCTCATGCCATCGCCCCCACGGCGAGCACGACCGCCGCGCGCGCGGCGCCGAAGACGACGAGCGCGCATACGGACGCGGCGAGCATGAGCCTTGTCGCCCGGGCGATGTCGCCCCACTCGATTTCGCGGGACGCGGCGCCTATCGTCGGTTTCTCAACGAGCTTGCCGAAATACACCGCGGGTCCTGCCAGGCGCAGCCCGAGCGCGCCCGCACACGCTGACTCGGTCTGCGCCGAGTTGGGGCTCGCATGGCGACGCCTGTCGCGGCGCCAGATGCGCGCCGCCCCGCGCGCGTCGAGCCCGACGATCGGGCACACGGCGATCATGAGCAGGGCCGATAAGCGCGAGGGAATCCAGTTCACCGCATCGTCGAGGCGCGCCGAGGCGCGGCCGAAGTCGATGTAGCGCTCGTTTTTGTAGCCCACCATGCTGTCGAGCGTGTTCACCGCCTTGTACGCCATGCCCAAGGGCGCACCCCCGATCATAAGGTAGAAAAGCGGCGCGATGACGCCGTCGCTCGCGTTCTCCGCCACCGTTTCCACGGCGGCACGCGCGACGCCCTGCTCGTCGAGAACAGACGTGTCGCGTCCCACGATGAGCCCGACGGCTTCGCGCGCCGCGACAAGGCCACCCTTCGAGAACGCGCGGGCCACGGCCAGGCTCTGGCGGCGAAGCTCGCATGCCGCGAGAATCTGATAGCTCGCCCATGCCTCGGCCACGAAGCGCAAGCCGGGGTGAACCATGCCGCAAAGATGCAGGATTCCCCAGGTCAAAAGCCCACACGCAAGCGGAAGCGCCACGGCGAGCACGAGCCCTGCGGCGCGCGTGCCCGCGGACGTTTGCGGGAATGCGCGCCGCAGGCGGCCTTCGGCCCACGTGATCGCGCGCCCCATGGCGACGACGGGATGGGGAAGCCAGCGCGGGTCGCCGAAGGCAAGGTCGGCCGCGAACCCGGCGGCGACGGCAAGAATCGTCATCACCGGGCATCGACCCCCGAAGCGGGGCGAACGTCGCGAAGGCAGCGCCCATCCCAGGTGGCGGCCCATGCGCCACCCGGCTCGGTATGCACGTCGAAGTATCCCATTTTCGGGACAGCTAGCTCGGAGAGCAGCGCTTTCACGGTACCCGCGTGAACGACGAAGACGGCGCGCCCGCTCCCCTGGGCACACTCCGATTCGCACGCCTCCCGAAACGCCGCGACGACGCGGCGGGTGAAATCGCTCTTGCCCTCGCCATGCGGACAGCGCGTCTCGCACCAGGAGTCTACCCAGGCGCGGTAGCGCGCATCCTCTTTAAGCTCGGCGGCGCTTCGCCCCTCGAAGTCGCCGAAATCCATCTCGCGCAGACCGGGGCACGCCATAAGCTCCGCGTTCGGGAAGAGGATGCGCGCCGTCTGGTCGGTGCGGGCCATGCCGCTCGTGATAACACGGAACACGTCACGATTGCATGTGAGGTCGCGCAAAGCGCGCTCGCCCGCGCTCGACAGGGGCTCGTCGGTGCCCGCCCCGCTGTAGCGATGGTCTTCCGTGCCCGCCGTGGCACCATGGCGCACGAAGACGACTTCCAAAGGCGCGCCCGCGCCCTGCGTCCCTCGAGGCGCATCGGCAAGGTTTCCTTTGATGACCTGGGGAATCCCGCACGTCATGCGCACGACGACGTCGGCGCGCGCAGCGAGCGCGCATCCCAGGCGCCCCGCGCGCTCGCGCCATTGGGCGTCTTCCGCACGCATGGGGACGACCCCCGAGCCGACCAAGGACAGAATCACTGCGTCGAAGCCGATCAGCCGCTCGAGCGCCCGGTCAGCGTCGAGCGCGCGTACGAGTTCCTCAGCACGGTACGCGACGCGGCCGGCAAAAGCCGCGGGCACGCCGCCCTCCGCTAGCTGCGCCGCGTCGACGAAATCGTCCGCCGCGAACCCGAGCTTTTCGCGCACGAAGGTCCTCTTCCCCGAATGCGCGCCACCTACCACGAGCATCATAGGAGCATGCCCCCCGCCACCAGCATGGCAAGCATCGCGAGCTCGGCCCATTGCAGAAACCATCCGGCCAAATCCCCCGTCACCCCGCCGAAGCGGGACAGGGCAACATGGCGATACCACGCGAGCGCCAAAAGCCCCGCCACCGCCATAAGGGCGCCGACGGCCTGAGCGCACGCGACCATCCCTGCAGCCGAAGCCGCAGCGAAAGCGCAAAGCGGCACGGCGATCGCCGCGCGCTTCTTCGAAGACGAGAGCCCCGCGGCCATGCCGTCCGCCCGCGCGGCAGGCCAGCATTCAACGGCGAGCCCCGAAAGCGCGCGGGAGAACACGAGCGAGCACAGAAGCGCGAGGAACGCCCCCGCCGTAAGCGGCAGCGCGGTGAACAGGGAAAACTGCAGAATAAGGTACACGACAACACCGATGACCCCGAAGGCGCCCGCCCGCGGGTCGTGCATGATCTCGAGCTTTCGCTCGCGCGGGGCCCAACTTGCAAGCGCATCGGAGGTGTCGCAGAGCCCGTCTAGGTGGATGCCTCCCGTCACCGCCACAGGCAGCGCCACGAGCACGGCCGCGACGATGGTCGCGGGCACGCCGAGCAGGTTCGCCACGTGCCCCCACGCCGTCATGAGGAAGCCTTCCGCAACGCCCACAAGGGGAAACGCGGCAAGCGCATGGGTTGATCCGAAATCGGTCCAGGCCGATTTCGGGACGGGGATGCGCGAGAACGTTCCGAACGCCGCGCCGATTGCCTCTGCTATCTTCACCTTGTAGGTCCTTCGCCTTTCATCCACACGGGAATCCCGCATACCACTTCGACTGCGCGGTCGGCCAGTGCCGCAACGCCCGCGTTCACGCGCGCGAGCGCGCGCCTCCATGCCTCGGTCCCCTCATCGTAGCGCATTCCATCGGCGAACACGTCGACGGTGACCACCACCGTATACGCAGCGGCCTGAGCGAGCCGTTCGATGCCTCCGAGCACCTCGCGCGCCGCAGCGTCGGGGTCACGTGGGGACAAGCCGCCTTCCGCGAAGAGCTCGTTTGCAACCAGGTTGCCCACGTCCTCCAAAAGAAGCGTGCAGCCGCGCGGAAGCCCGGGCACTGCGGCGCCCACGTCACGCGTGCGCTCGAGGGTGGAAAACCCCTTGCCCTCGCGCAGCGCGCGATGGCGCGCGATGCGGCGGGCGCCCTCTTCCCCGAAGGGCTCCATCGTTGCCAGGTACACGCGGGGACCGTCGTGCCCGAGGCACAGGGACTCGGCGTAGGCGCTCTTGCCGCTCGCGGCGGCGCCGATGACGAGCGTCACCGTCATTTCCCGGCCTCGAAATGCTCGTAAGCAGCCATGCCAGTCGCCGAGAACGTCTTCCCATCCCGGTACACGCGCAGCGCCGAATCCAAAAGGGGCAGATACGCCATGGCGCCCGCGCCCTCGCCCAAGTGCATGCCCGCGTCGAGAGGTGCCTTTATGCCGAGCTCGCGAAGGAGCTCCTGGCTTGCGGGTTCGCTTGATGCGTGGGTGCCCACGAGGTAGCCCAAGGCGTTGGGGCACAGGCGCGCCGCACACAGGGCCGCCGTGCAGGATATGACCCCGTCGAGGAGCGCCGGCGCCTTCGAGGCCGCGGCCCCCAGGTAGAAGCCGCACATCGCCGCGATGTCGAAGCCGCCCACCTTCGAGAGCACGTCGATCGGGTCGGCGGGATCGGGCGAGTTCGCGTCGATAGCGCGCTCGACAACGTCGCGCTTGCGCGCGAGCGAGGCGTCCGAGAGCCCCGCGCCGCGCCCGACGAGGCTCCGCGCGTCCGCCCGGATGAGCACTGCGGCCACCGCCGCCGAGGTGGTCGTGTTGCCGATGCCCATCTCGCCCGCGGCAAGAAGGCGTACGCCGGCGCGGGCAAGCCCGCACGCGACGGTGATTCCGACCTCGATCGCGCGCACGGCCCCATCGCGAGACATAGCGGAGCCGTGCGCGATGTTGCCGCTCCCCCGCCGCACGTTCGCGCGCACCATGCGCGCGTCTTCTATGCCCCGGGCCATACCCACGTCGACAGGCACGACCTCGGCACCCGCGAACGCCGCCATGCGGCAGGCGCTCGTGGCCCCCTCGCACATGTTGCGCGCGACGGCTCGCGTCACGTCTTGCCCGCTTTGCGACACGCCTTCGGCAACGACCCCGTTGTCGGAGAAGAATACTGCGAGCGCACGGGGAAACTCGGCCACCTCGGCGCTCCCCTGAGCTGCGGCGATACGCGCGACGGCGTCTTCAAAGTCGCCCAATCCCCCCAAGGGGTGCGCGATGGAGTCCCACGCGGCGTACGCGGCGGCGCGGGCGCACTCGTCTGCGGGCGCGATCCGGGAGAGCGCAGCTTCGAGCACGGCGCCCGGCGCCGACGAGAACGCGCGCTCGACTTCCTCGCGGATGCAGGCCAGCGCGGTTTCGGTTGCTTCAGCCATGCCGTCTCCTCTCTGCGAACGACGCTGCGGCAGACGCGAACGCGCGCGCAACGTCGGGGTTCGCAGGATAGTACACATGCGGGAAGCCCGCAACCAAGGACGGGGTAGTCGTCATGCACGGCCAGCCTTTGTCGCGCCGGGGCTTTTGCGCCCAGAAGTCGCCGCCCGGGCAGGTGGACTGCCAGTAGTGGAACTCGTGCGCGCGGATGCGTGTGCCGCGCGGCCCGTAGAGCCCGTCGCGTTGGGAAGTGAGATCCACGTACCCGAAATGGGACAGCCTTCCCCCGTTCTCGCTTGCGCCCTCAAGGGCGCCCGCAACAGGCCAGCGCCGCCCCTCGTTATCGGCGATTTCGCGCTGCAGGTACAGAAACCCACCGCATTCGGCGACCGTCGGCATGCCGGATTCCACCGCACGCCGCACCGCCTCGCGCATCGGCGCGTTCTCGGAGAGCTGCCGCACATGGAGCTCCGGGTAGCCGCCTCCCAGATAGAGGGCGCTTGTCCCCCGGGGCAACTCGCTATCACACAGGGGGCTGAAAAAGGCCAGCTCGCAACCCAGGTCCTCGAGCGCGCGCAGGTTCTCCTCGTAGTAGAACGAGAACGCCTCGTCACGCGCGACGGCGATGATGGGCCGCGCACCCGCGATCGGCTCCAACCGGTAAGGTTCCTCGCGGATATCGGGTGCCGTCGCCGCTATTTCGAGCAAGCGGTCGACGTCGACGCTCTTTTCCACCAGCTCGGCCATCTTATCGATGCGCGCGGAGAGCTGCTCCACCTCGTCGGCGGTCACAAGCCCCAGATGCCGGCTTTCGAGCGAGAACGCCTCGTCGGCGGGGATATTCCCCAAAACCGCGACGCCCGTGTGCTTCTCGATCGTAGGCGCCGCATAGGCGCAGGCAGCGGCGCTCGTCTTGTTCAGCACGACGCCGCGCACGTTCGCACAAGGCAGGAACTCGGCGATGCCGCGGATTACGGCGGCGAGCGATAAAGACGCCCCGCGCCCGTTCACCACTAAAACGACCGGCGTTTCCGTGTCGCGCGCAACCTGGTAGCTGCTCGCATCGGCCACGCCGGGCGCCATGCCGTCGTAGAAGCCCATGACCCCCTCGAGCACCGCGATATCCGCGCCCGCGGCGCCGCGTGCGAGCAGGGCACGCAGCGTCGGGGCGTCGGTGAAGAAGCCGTCTAAGTTGCCCGAGCGCGCACCCACGACGCGGCGATGAAAGAGCGGGTCAATGTAGTCGGGGCCGCATTTGAAGGCCGCGCATGCGAGGCCGCGGCGCGCGAGCGCGCGCAGGAGCGCGCACGTTACGACCGTCTTGCCGCTCCCGCTCGAGGGCGCAGCGACCATGAAGCGTGGAATGGACGTGCTCACCGGGCGCCGCCTTCCCCACCTGCACCACGCGCGCTGACGAGGAACACGGGGTTTTGAGCCTTCATAAGATGGTGCGTGCCTACAGCCTCGGCGCGGGCGGCCGACACCTGGCACGCCTCGAACCCCTTAAACCGCGAACCCGAGAGGAGCGCGCACGCCTCGGTGAGCGTCTCAACGGTGACGCATGGCACGCACAGGCGAACCTGCGAGTTCTTCTCGAGCGCCGCCTCCACGATGGAGGGAAGCTCGCCCGCGCTCCCGCCGACGAACACGGCGTCGGGGACGGGCAGTTTCGCGAGCGCTTCGGGGGCGACGCCGGGGACCGCATGCACGTTGCCGCACCCGAATGCATCCGCGTTCTCTCGGATGAGCCGCACGCCGGTCGCGTTGCGCTCGACCGCCCATACCGACCCCGCTCGCGCGACGAGCGCCGCCTCGATCGATACACTCCCCGTGCCGGCGCCGACGTCCCACACGGTGTCGGTCGCGGTAAGGCGCAGCTTCGCGAGCGCGACGGCGCGCACCTCCTGCTTGGTCATGGGAACGTCGCCACGAATGAAGAGCCCGTCGGGAATGCCCGAGGAAGCGTACGGCCAGCGGGAGATCGCGGAACGGGATGCGCCCGCAGAGTCCGCCGCGGGCGCAGACGCGCCGGCCGGCGCCTCGGAGGCTGCGCTAGAGCCCTCAGGCGACTCGGCGCCGCCTGCGAACTCGATAAGCATAACGTTCAAGTCGTCGAACGTCTGACCTGCGATTTCACTTGCGGTCGCGCAGGTGATGCGCTCGTCGGGGTACGACAGGCGCTCGGCCACCGTCACGCGCGCGTCCCCGAAACCCGCCTGCACAAGCTCGCCCGAAAGCCGCGAGGGGTCTTCCCCGCCCGACGTGGCGAGGAAGAGCTCGCCTGCGCGCTCGGCCTCGGCCACGATGTCGCACGCCACGCCGTGAGCGCTCGCGAAGCGCCAATCCTGCCATGGACGCGCGAGACGCGCGGCGAGATACGACGCTGAGCTTATGCCGGGAATGACGCGCACGTCCACCTGCGCATCGCCGGAGAGCGCCTCCACCAGGCGGCGCGCGCCGCTGAACAGCCCCACATCGCCCGTCATCACGACCACGGCGCGCTGCCACGACGCCGCATCGGTGAGCGCGGCGACGATGTCCGCCGTCTTCACGAACTCGCATCTCACGACGTCGGGCGGCACGTCGATGCCGACAAGCGCGCGATGAGCGCCGATGACCACGTCGGCGATGCCGATCGCGTCGAGCGCCGAGCGCGAGAGCAAGTCGGGGTTTCCGGGCCCCGCCCCGATAATCGTTACCTTTCGCATGGAATCTCCCGATACCCGCGCGGCGTGACCATACGGCCGCCTACGCGCTTCGTGTCCGCGTTGCCGACGAACACGGTGGTGAACATGTCGGCATCGAGCTCCCCCAGCTCGGAGAGCCTGCACATGCCCGACTGCTGCCCCTCGCGCCCGATGTTGCGTACCCAGCCGCAGAGCGTGTCGGGGACCTTCCATTCGAGCATAATCTTCGCCGCGCGCGAGAGCCTGTCGGCGCGCTTTCTGCTGCGCGGGTTGTACAAACAGATGCAGAAGTCGGCGCTCGCCACGGCGGCGAGCCTGCGCTCGATGACTTCCCACGGCGTGAGCAGGTCGGACAGGCTGATGCACGCGAAATCGCAGGTCAGCGGCGAACCGAGCACCGCGCCGCCCGAGCAGGCCGCCGTGATGCCGGGGATGACCTCGACCTCGACGCCCGTT
>ERZ826146.3191-NODE-3191-length-11059-cov-2.654671_pt1 | contig 11059 bp, 7 predicted proteins | sample MGYA00519857_ERZ826146 | MGnify/ENA primary metagenome ERZ826146 (study PRJEB31778, sample SAMEA3449222) | human gut metagenome | biome: human gut; feature: human-associated habitat; material: faeces | place: United Kingdom | collected 2010/2012 ...
AGCGCCGCCCTGGAGAAAGAGGATCGTGCTATATATTGGAAAGGTGGGGTAAAAAATTTGAAAAAGATGTGAATCAGAGCAGGAAAAGTCTGTGAACAGAGCTGGGGAATACGGGACCGGGAACCTCTGCAGGGACTGTAGATTTTCTTTGGTGCTGTACAACTATGTTATTCATAAAAATCACACTGTCTGAGCCGAAGGCGAGTTTGTGATTTTTATGGATGGTTTTAATAGTTGAGCGGCACCTTAGAAAATTTCAGTCCCGAAGCCGTTCTCGGTCCCGTATTCCTATAGCTCTGCCCCACGATATTTCCTGTCTGAATACCTTTTCCGGCATATTTCCTTACAGCTTTACAATAATATACACAGGTGTCTTGACACCTAACATGTCGGGTAGTATAATCACAAAACAGAAAACACAAACCCAAACCCAAAAGAAAATCCGGCATCACCGGTACGAGGACACAAAAAATGAAAGAAAATTACGACGTCATTATCGTAGGAACAGGAGCAGCGGGCCTTTACTGTGCCCTGAACCTCCCGGAGCGCACAAATATCCTGATGATCACCAAACAGGAAGCGGATCAGTCTGATTCTTTCCTTGCACAGGGCGGTATCTGCATGCTGCGCGGAGAAGACGATTATAATGATTACTTTGAAGATACCATGCGTGCAGGACATTACGAAAATGACAAAAAAGCGGTTGATCTTATGATCCGCAGCTCCAACAGCATCATCCGTGATCTTCTTCAGCGCAATGTTACATTTGCGAGAACTCCGGACGGAGAACTTGATTTTACCAGAGAAGGTGCACATTCCCAGCCGAGAATTCTTTTTTATGAAGATATCACAGGCAAACAGATTACACAGACTTTACTTGAACAGGCACGCACCAGAGATAACATCGAAATCTGTGAATACATGACGATGGTCGATCTGATTTCTGACGACAATATTTGCGGCGGTGTGGTTATCATGGATGAGCAGAATGAGGTTTACCCGGTACATGCGTCCAACGTTGTACTGGCATGCGGCGGACTTGGAGGCCTTTATAAGAACTCTACGAACTTTCCGCATATTGCCGGTGACGGCCTTGGAATTGCGATGAAACATCAGGTCGTTCTTGAACATCTTGATTACATACAGATTCATCCGACAACACTTTATTCTCATAAGCCGGGCAGAAGATTTCTGATTTCCGAATCTGTCCGTGGTGAAGGGGCACTTCTCTATGACAGGAACGGACAGCGTTTTACAGATGAGCTGCAGCCACGTGATCTTCTGAGTCAGAAAATTTTCGGGCAGATGGAAAAAGATGAGACAGAATTTGTCTGGGAAGATATGCGTCCGTTGGGCGAAGATACGATTATGAAACATTTCCCGAATATTTTCCGCAGATGCCTTGAAGAAGGTTTTGATCCATGCAAAGAGCCGATTCCGGTCGTTCCGGCACAGCACTATTTCATGGGCGGGATCAAAGTTGACCTGGGAAGCCGTACTTCTATGAATGGGTTGTACGCTTGCGGTGAGACGAGCTGTAATGGCGTTCACGGCAAAAACAGACTGGCAAGTAATTCCCTGCTGGAATCTCTGGTCTTTGCAAGAAGAGCGGCAGATGATATAATTTTCGGAAAGAAGCATGAGCCGTGCAGACTCGGTTCTGTAGATATGAAACCATATGAAGATAAAGAAGCAGTACTGGATGGTTATCACAAAATGGTATTAAAGGAAATCGAAAGGATGAAAATGAGCCATGAATGAAATTACAATGAAAATGCAGGCGGATCAGTTAATCCGTATGGCGTTACAGGAAGATATCACAAGCGAGGATGTTTCTACAAATGCAGTAATGCCGACTGCCACAAAGGGAACCGTTGACCTGATCGCAAAAGAAGATGGTGTGGTTGCCGGACTGGAAATCTACGCGAGAGTATTTACGATCCTTGATGAAAAGACAGAAATTGATCTTCATTGCAAGGACGGAGATGAAGTAAAAAAAGGTGAGCTGATGGCAACGGTAACCGGAGATATCCGCGTACTTCTTTCCGGTGAGCGTGTGGCATTGAACTATCTGCAGAGAATGAGCGGCATTGCAACTTACACCAGACAGGTGGCAAAGCTTCTTGAAGGAAGTAATGTGACACTTCTTGATACAAGAAAAACAACACCAAACTGCCGTGTATTTGAAAAATATGCAGTAAGAGTCGGGGGCGGACATAACCACAGATACAACCTGTCTGATGGTGTCCTGCTGAAAGACAACCATATCGGAGCTGCGGGCAGTGTTGCAAAAGCAGTCAAGATGGCAAAAGCATATGCCCCATTTGTACGCAAGATTGAGATAGAAGTAGAGACACTTGATCAGGTAAAAGAAGCAGTTGAAGCAGGTGCAGACATTATCATGCTGGATAATATGACACCGGAAGTTATGAAACAGGCAGTCGAACTGATTGACGGTCGTGCCCAGATAGAGTGTTCCGGCAATATCACCAAGGAGAATATTGCAAAAATCTGTGAGATCGGTGTTGATTTTGTTTCCAGCGGTGCGCTGACGCATTCTGCTCCGATTCTTGACATTTCCATGAAAAACCTTCATGCGGTATAAGGAGAAAATTCTATGAATACAGGAGAACGACGCGGAGAAATATTAAAGATCCTGAAACAGACGGAAGTTCCGATTGCAGCAAGAGAACTGGCAGGACGTTTTGGGGTCAGCCGTCAGGTGATCGTGCAGGATCTGGCGGTGATCCGTGCATCCACACCGGGAATCCTCTCCACAACAAAAGGCTATGTCATGGAGCAGGACAGCAGCTGTACCCGTGAATTCAAAGTACGTCACAGTCAGGACAAAGCAGCACAGGAGCTGAATCTGATCGTGGATTGCGGCGGACACGTAAAAAATATCAGCATCAGTCACAGGGTTTACGGGCGTGTCAGTGCGGAGATGGATATCCGCTCAAGACAGGATGTCAGAGAATTTATTCAGGCACTGCAAAACAGCCGTTCTACGGTGCTCAGCAGTGCAACTTCAGGATATCATTATCATCTGATTGAAGCATCAAGTGAGGAAAGGCTGGATCTGATCCGGGATCAGCTGGAGAAAGCAGGATTTCTTGCACCACTTCAGCCGTGGGAGCAGCATACAGAGAAAGGAAATATAAAATTATGACAATACAGGAAATTCAGCAGGAGATCCTGCGAATGAAAAAAGAGCAGGATGTCTGTATTCTGGCACATGCGTATCAGGGACAGGAAATACTGGAAGTTGCAGATTATATGGGGGATTCCTATGGACTAAGTGTACAGGGAGCAAAAAGTAATTGTAAAGGTGTGATCATGTGTGGTGTCCGTTTCATGGCAGAGACATGTAAAGTGCTGAGTCCGGAGAAAAAAGTATGGCTTGCAAATCCTTCAGCAGGATGCCCGATGGCAGAGCAGCTTGATCTTGAGGGACTCCGTAAACTGAAAGCAGAGCATCCGGATCATACGGTTGTGGCTTATATCAACACGACTTCCGAGCTGAAAACAGAATGTGATGTTTGTGTGACATCTTCTTCGGCGGTTCAGATATGCAGTAAAATTGAAAATGATAAGATTCTGTTTATTCCAGATCCGAATCTTGGAAGATTCGTAGCCGAAAAACTTCCGGAAAAATCCTTTGTTTTCTATAAAGGTGGATGTCCGAGACATATTGTTGTCAGTGCAAAAGATGTCGAAAAAGCTCGAAAAGCACATCCGGAGGCACTTCTTCTTGTTCATCCGGAATGTCGTCAGGAAGTAGTTGAGCAGGCTGATTATATAGGTTCTACAACAGGCATTATAGATTATGCAAAAAAATCCGATGCAAAAGAATTTATCATCGGTACAGAAAACAGTATTGTTGAACATCTGCAGTTTGCATGTCCGGATAAGCAGTTTTATCCGCTTTCCGTTATGCTTACCTGTATGAATATGAAAATTACGACACTGATGGATATTTATAATTGTCTGAAGGGAACGGGCGGAGAAGTGATTGAACTTCCGCAGAATGTTGTTGATGGGGCAGGACGCTGCATTCATCGTATGGTGGAACTTGGCGGCTGATTTTACGAATACAAAAGAAAAAGGCGGGCAGATTCGTAAAGAGATCTGCCCGCCTGATTTACAGAAATAAAAACAAGGCAGAAGCATAGAACTTTTGCAGAAAGGACGTGAAATATGGCAAAACGTGTAATATGGATCGTACTTGACAGTGCAGGAATCGGAGAGGAACCGGATGCAGATAAGTTCGGCGATGTTGGCTCCGATACATTTGGACATATTTTAGAGACATATCCAGATGCAAAATTTGACAATCTGACGAAGCTTGGACTTCGTGCGATTGAGAACACATCGTTTTACGATGCAGCAACAAAGCAGGATGTGATCGGCGTGTATGGAAAGGCACAGGAGTTATCCAACGGCAAGGATACGACAACCGGACACTGGGAGATGATTGGGATTCATACAAAACATGCATTCCCGACGTATCCAAATGGATTCCCACAGGAGATTATCGATGCATTTATCGAGCAGACCGGTTGTGGAGCCATCTACGGAAACAAGGTCGCATCCGGCATTCCGATCATTGCAGAATATGGCGAGGAACACATGAAGACCGGATATCCGATCGTCTATACGTCGGCAGATTCGGTATTCCAGATCGCAGCGTCCGAGGAGAAGGTCGGACTTCCAAGATTGTATGAGATGTGTGAGATTGCAAGAAAGATTCTGGTTGGTGAGCATGGCGTCGGACGTGTGATCGCAAGACCATTTGTACGAAAAGGCGATGGGTTCGAGCGTACGAGCAACCGGCGTGACTATGCGTTAGAACCATCGGAACACAATGTGCTGGTGCATCTGGCAGATGCGGGCGTGCGGGTATGCGGAGTCGGTAAGATCAGTGATATCTTCCATGGCAGTGGCATCTGTGCGTCGGTGCATACGACCGGAAATACCGATGGCATGCAGAAGACGCTTGACTATATGCAGACAGAACCGGCGGGACTGATCTTCACGAATCTGGTTGATTTTGATATGAAATACGGACATCGAAGAGATACGCTTGGCTATAAGAATGCGCTCGAAGAATTCGATGCATGGCTGCCGAAACTGTATGCGCAGATGACGGACGAGGATATTTTGATCGTGGATGCGGATCACGGCTGTGATCCAACCTTTAAGGGAACCGATCACACACGGGAATATATTCCGATTCTGATGTATGGAAAGGGATTGAAGCAGGGAACGGATCTTGGCACAAGACCGACTTTTGCGGATATTGGAAAGACCGTGGAGGAGTACCTGCTTGGAAGCTGTGTGGATGATGAAAAGGCAATTGGGAAGAGTTTCCTGCAGGATATTATGTAGCATGATATGACAATCGCTAGGATGTATTTACGACACAGGGGGTGACGTAAGATGTATCGAATGTACGATATGATCATGAAGAAGCGGAACGGCGCAGAGCATACTGCAGATGAGATCCGTTTTATCGTGGAAGGGTTTACGAAGGGAGAAATCCCTGATTATCAGATGAGTGCGTGGCTGATGTGTGTCTACTACAAAGGCATGACGCACGATGAGACCTGCGCACTGACACATGCGATGGCGGAAAGCGGCGACCAGCTCAGTCTTGCAGCCATCCACGGTGTGAAGGTCGATAAGCACAGTACCGGAGGTGTCGGGGATAAGACGACATTTATCGTGGCTCCGATCCTCGCAAGTCTGGGGGTACCGGTTGCGAAGATGAGCGGCAGAGGACTTGGACACACGGGCGGTACGATTGATAAGTTAGAGGCGATTCCGGGTTTCTGTGTGAGTATCCCGGAGACAGAATTTATTGAACACGTCAATTCGATGAAGTTGGCGCTTGTCGGACAGACCGGAGATCTGGCACCGGCAGATAAGAAGATCTATGCGCTGCGCGATGTGACGGCGACAGTCGACAGTCTGCCGCTCATTGCATCTTCGATTATGAGCAAGAAGCTTGCGGCAGGTGCGGATGCAATCGTGCTGGATGTGAAATGTGGCAGCGGCGCATTTATGAAGAACGAAACAGATGCAAAGGCGTTGGCACAGATCATGGTTGATATCGGCAAATCTGCTGGCAGAACGTGTTATGGTGTGATTACGGATATGAACGAACCGCTCGGCTGCAAGGTTGGCAATGCGCTCGAAGTGATCGAGGCGGTGCAGGTGTTGTCGATGAAGGATGTGAAGCCATATCTCACATATGACACAAGCGGGGATACAGACGTGCAGAGCCGGTGTGATGCCTATAGTGCAATCGAAAATATAGCGCAACAGGGATATGGTGCGGACCGCACAGACAAGGCAGATTGTGCGGGGATGGAAAATTGTGCGGGCTACGACAGGCATGGTATTCACCGCCTGCTTACTGTATCACTCACATTGGCGGCATACATGTATATGGCGGCAGGAAAATCCGATGATTTTGAAGCTGCGAAGGCACAGTGTGAAAAAGCAATCGAGAGCGGTGCGGCACTTGCCAAGTTCAAAGAGTTTGTGGAAGCACAGGGTGGCGATGGCACATACATCGACGATGTGAACAAATTCCGGCTCGCGGCAAACTGTGTTCCGATCGTCTGTGAAGAGGATGGATATCTGGCAGCCTGCAACACAAGCGAGGTTGGCATGGTGAACCTCATCTTAGGCGGCGGACGTGCAACGAAGGACAGCACGATCAACCTAGGTGTCGGGCTGGATATCAGAAAACATCTGGGCGACGCAGTGCGAAAAGGCGACGTGCTTGCTTATATGTATATCGATGATATGGGTGTATTCGAAGAAGCAAAGAAACGGTTGCTTGGGGCATATACGGTTGAGCAGAGACAAATAAAACCAGAGAAACTTGTGAAAGATATAGTGGTGTAGGGAAAATTACAGGAGGGGCGAATGAAAAAACGTAGAGGGAAGAGACTTGTTGCATATATCATTGCATTTGCAATGATATTCAGTATGGGTATGACGGAACTGTCGCCAATCGCAGAGGCGGCACAGTACACAATACTGGAGACGGATGTAAGTGCGCCATCGACAGGATGTACGATGTTCGGGGTGTATGGAACGTATTATGTAGATGCACAAAATGCATTGAACCGGATTAATGAAATAAGAAAAGAAGCATGCGAGGCAGGAAATGTACCAGATCCGAGAAATTCAAACCGGATGCTTACGGCATCCGATTATGTACCAATCAAATGGTCGACCGATCTGGAGCGGATTGCGAGAATCCGTGCGGTGGAAGGTGGATTGTGTTTCGGATTTGTGGGAAGTGGACATAACCGTCTGAATGGGAAAGGCTTGAGTACTGTAAAATACAATGGTGTATCAACATATGCCGAAGTGTTAGCGTATAATTGGAATAAGGGAAATCTGGTATCGGGGATTAACCAGTGGTATGACGAGAAATCTGACTGGGTAAAGCAGACATCAGATGCCGTAACCGGTCACTATACAAGCATGATTGATCCAAGGAATACCTATGTTGGACTGGGGGATTTTTATACAACTGCCTCTGGTTATCCGAATACGTTAGCGGGTGAGTTTAACAGCACTTCCCAGAGCTTAAGCCAGTCTGCCTTATCAGGACATACAGATATTATGCAGAAAGTCGAAGTAAAAGACGCATATATCAACAAGTATTATCTTAAGGGGGAAGCAACACAGTATTTAGGAGAAACGCAGAAACTCACACCGATGGTTCATCTGGTAAATGGATCAGAGACTCTTGATCTCTGGGTGATTGATACTGTTACATACACATCCTCTGATACAACAGTAGCAAGCGTGACAGCGGATGGAGTAGTTACTGCAAAGAAAGCCGGAACTACAACGATTACTTGCAAAAAAGGAAGTACCGTACTTTGTACATTTAGTCTTACTGTGAGCTGTAATCATAATAAAGTATTGCAGTCAACAGTTCAACCAACGTGTCAGACAACCGGAGAGAACATATACAAGTGTTCAAAATGCGGGATGACCATAAAAGAAACAATAGAAAAAGCACCACATTCCTACGTCTATGGTACGGCTGACAGTACAGGCAAGGCAACCGGTGTCTGCTCTTTCTGTAACGCAACGATTACGATTGTTCCTCCGACATCAATGTTGTTATGTTGGAGAAATAGTGAATCGTCGGATAGTTATTATCATCTAAGTGTACCAACTGAAAATTCAGTAGGTTCAAATATTTTGTGTTATGTAAAAGATGTGAATGGAGATAGCGGTTATCGAGATGTTATGTTTGAAAGCTCAGATGACAGTATTGTAGAGGCTCCCAAAAAGAGTATTGTACAACCGAACGATGCTGTTTTGAAAGTGAAAAAAGCAGGAATTGTTACGATTTCTGTATATCCAAAATACAACCCTTCTATAAAAAGATCCTACACAATTCGAGTAGGAGCAACTGGATCGGTAGATATCAGTAATGCGGTAGTGACACTGACGAAGACGTCTATATCATGTGGAACAAGTACATCTGCGGTTGCTCCAACAGTAACTTATAATGGCATTAAGCTGACAAGCGGAACAGATTATACCGTGAGTCATTCGACGAGTGGAACGACAGGTACATGCAAGATTACGGGTAAAGGTATCTTTTCAAAATCAGTTGAGAAAACATACACCATTACACATACATATGTGACTGATCCGACAGTAACAGGAGCATTAAAAAGCAATGCAACGTGTACGAAGAAAGCAACATATTACAAGAGCTGTTCCAACTGTAAAAAGCTAAGTACAGAGACTTTTGAATCTGGCAGTCTGGCAGCACATTCTTATACGGTACAGCATGTAGATACAGCGCATTTCGCGAGTGCAGCAACCTGTGAAAAGCCAGCAGCGTATTATTATAGCTGTGCGGGATGTGGACAGAAGGGAACAACAATATTTTATGATGGAGACAAACTAAACCATCAGTATACACAGAAAGTCCAGACGGAAGCTGCGTTAAAGGAACCGGCAAACTGCGTATCGCCGGCATTTATTATTATAGTTGTGTGAGATGTGGAGCAGTAGATAAGTCTGCAAATGCAAAAACGTATACATATGGTACGGCAGGGGATCATTCTTATACTAAAAAGATAATATCCGATACATATCTTGCAAGTGCAGCGAATTGTTCATCATCAGCCAGATATTACTATGCATGTAGTGGATGTAATGAGAAGGGAGATGTGCAATATTCGTATGGAACAGCATTGGGGCATGCGTATTCTGCAAAGCATATATCTGATGCTTACATGGCAAGTGCAGCAACATGTACGTCACCGGCAACATATTATTACGAGTGCAGTCGGTGCGGAAAAACAGGTACAGATGTGTTTACGTATGGTGATAAATTGCCGCATCAATTTACGGCGAAGATAGTAAGCAATACAACGAAAAAGTCGGATGCAACCTATGATTCGCCAGCTGTGTACTATTATAGCTGTTCACAGTGTGGCGCGGTAAGTGGAAGCAGTACATTTACATATGGAACTACAGTACCAAGACCAACGGTAATTCCACAAGTAGATGTCAGCTACAAGACGCATATCCAGACATATGGTGATTCCCAACCGGCAATGTCAAATGGCTGGATGGCAGGTACAAGTGGTGAAGCAAAACGATTGGAAAATATATGGGTGCGTGTATCCGGAAATGCGAATCTTGGTGTACAGTACACTACACATTGCCAGACGTATGGATGGCTGCCGTGGTCTGCAAATGGCGAGAAAAACGGAACGAGCGGTGAGGCAAAACGTTTAGAAGCAATCAAAATCCGTCTGACCGGAGCAGATAAAGATAACTATGATATTTATTATCGTGTACATGCACAGTCATTCGGCTGGCTTGCATGGGCAAAAAATGGGGAACCATCCGGAACAGCAGGGTATGGAAAGCGGTTGGAAGGAATTCAGATTGTTGTAGTGAAGAAAGGAGAATCGGCGCCAGGACAATCGTATGCGAATGTGAATCCGTCATCTGTGAATACCCGTGCTTATGTTGCTTTGCAGAATGGTTCGATTCAGATTCCGGGGGATGCGTATAACGCCAATATAATGTATAAGACCCATGTACAATCCTTTGGCTGGCAGACATGGAAAACCAACGGACAGATGTCCGGAACCAGCGGCAAGGCAAAGCGGTTGGAAGGAATCAATATCAAGTTGTCGAACGCATCATATTCAGGTGGTGTAAGGTACACAACGCATGTACAATCTTATGGATGGCAGGGAAATGAAAATGATCCGAATACATGGAAAAAAGATGGAGAAATGTCCGGTACAAGCGGACAGGCAAAACGATTAGAAGCAATCCGGATTTCGCTCTATGGAGAGATGGCAGAACACTATGATATTTATTACCGCGTACATGCACAGTCGTTTGGCTGGCTGTCGTGGGCAAAAAACGGAGAAGCATCCGGAACTGCCGGACTGGCAAAAAGACTGGAAGGTATACAAATCATATTGGTTCCAAAGGGATCTCCGGAACCCGGAAGAACATACGATAACATAACAGCAACAAATACTGTTTCCTTTATCAGGAGATAGTGATACAATACAATATATTTAACATCAAGGAGGCAGAACAAATGAGAGTAGCAGTGATTATGGGATCCACAAGTGATCTTCCAAAGGTAGAGCCAGCAATTAAGATTCTGAAGGACTATGGCGTACAGGTTGATGTGCGTTGCCTGTCAGCACACCGTGCACATGCAGGACTTTCCGCATTTATCGAGGAAGCAAACGGAAACGGCACAGAAGTGTTTATTACAGCCGCAGGTATGGCAGCCGCACTTCCGGGCGTTGTTGCAAGCCAGACGGTTCTTCCGGTTATCGGTGTTCCAATCTCAGGTTCCGTACTCGATGGACAGGACGCACTTTACTCTATCGTGCAGATGCCATCCGGAATTCCGGTTGCGACAGTTGCAATCAACGGAGGAGCAAATGCAGGACTGTTGGCAGCCAAGATCCTGGCTACTTCAGATCCGGAGCTTCTTGAGAAACTCAAAGAATACAGCCGGGAACTG
>ERZ826146.3200-NODE-3200-length-11031-cov-7.072704_pt1 | contig 11031 bp, 7 predicted proteins | sample MGYA00519857_ERZ826146 | MGnify/ENA primary metagenome ERZ826146 (study PRJEB31778, sample SAMEA3449222) | human gut metagenome | biome: human gut; feature: human-associated habitat; material: faeces | place: United Kingdom | collected 2010/2012 ...
AAAGGTACTGACCACGCTGGTAGCGCTGCAGAATGGAAGTCTTGCAGATCCGGTTTCTTTTTCTCATGAAAGTGTGGCATTCCTGAAACCGGATGAGTCATCTATAGGAATGAAAGAAGGCAATCAGCTCACACTGGAGCAGGCGCTGTACGCAACGCTTCTGGCATCCGCAAACGAAGTCGCCTATGCCGTAGGTGAAAATGTGGGAACAGCCAGCGGCCATGATTATACCTGGTTTATAGAAGAAATGAATCGGGTATGTAAGGAGCTGGGCGGAGAAAATTCTAATTTTGTCAATACGAATGGACTCCATGATCCGAATCATTATACCTGCGCCAGAGACATGGCGCTGATCGGCCGGGAGCTGTTCAAGTATCCGGAATTTTTTACAATTGCCCAGACGCCCCAGTATACGATCCCGGCATCCGGGACCACGGAAGAGCATGTATTCCAGCAGCACCATCAGATGCTGATTCCCAATGAGAGTGAGTATTATCCCTATGCCATCGGCGGCAAGACAGGGTACACCTCCGATGCGTTGTCCACACTGATCACTATGGCGGACAATGGAAACATGCAGCTGGTATGTGTAGTCTTAAAAACCCACGGGGTCAATGTATATCCCGATACCCGGAATCTTCTGGAGTATGTATTCCAGAATTTCCAGAAGGTCTCCGTGGCGGACAATGAAACATCGGAGGATGTGGAGGAAATTCTGGAAGAAGAAAACAGCGGCTATGTGATGCTGCCTTCCGGGATATCATTTGAAGATCTGAAGATGGAGCTGATCCCCGACGAGGGCACCGGCAAAGAGGCAACACTTAACTATTATTATGAAGACCGGCTTCTGGGATCGGCCAGGGCAAAGGTCAGCGGTGCACCGGCGGCAATGGGGGCGCCGGCTTTGCGCTCGTGGTAGCTGGCGGCTTTGTCCAGCTCGCCAACGCCGGGGTGGGCTACCACCTTGTGGCGCTCTTCGCTGGGGGCGGCGCGGTCCGTTGCGTGCACGCTGTCAATTTCAATTTTCTGCGCATCGGCCAGGCGCAGGGTCAGCTCATAACCACGCAGCTCCACTTCAATGGGGTCCCCCATGGGGGCCGTTTTGCGCAGCGTTACCTCGGTGCCGGGGGTTAGCCCCATATCCAGCAGGTGGTGGCGCAGCTCGCCCTCACCGCCTACCACGCGGATGATTGCATCCTGCCCAATGTGCAGGTCACCTAATGTCAGCATATTGATTCCTCTTTTTTGTACGGCAAGGTAATGCAAGCCGGTTTATTTCGACTGAAAGGCATGAATTTCGCTCATGAACGCGTAAAGTTTACCACGTTTAACTTGCGGCGTCAATATATCAGGAAAAACTGTGAAATGCAGGCTTGAAAAATGCACAATTTCTGGTGGGGCGGGCAGCCATCTTGCCGCAAAATGCTGAATCCAATATTTATGCATTGACTTTGAATATTTATGTATTATACTAGAATTTATCCTGATGCAGCTCCGGAAAGAGGGAAAGTTCCGCCGCTGCGCCAGGGTGTATCTGAAAAGTCGAAAATATCGTCTATTTCTACAAACGCAGCCGGATTTTGCGTTAAAAAGCCTTGGGCAAGACCGCATAATTCTAAGTGCCGATACGGCGAGCGAGGTGCGGCAGCTGCTAAGCCAAAAGCGCAGATAATACTGGATGTCTTATCGAGCATTTTGGCAACGCAGATGCCGTGCCGCAGCCGCCGAAGCGGTGCTTAAGCCGTCAGGCGGGAATTGTGCGGTGTTGCCCTTGGAATCCAGAAAGGATTCCTGCGGCTCTTTGCCTTACATCCTGCTTGTGTTTGCGAAATGTCCGTCATTTTCCTTGTTTTCAGATACGCCTTGAAAATCAGAGAACCATGAACAAAGAAGGTATATTGTAATGAAAAAAGCATTGTCTTTGATGACTGCTGCTGCCTTGGTCCTGAGCCTGGCTGCCTGCGGTTCCACCGCTTCTTCTGCTGCATCTTCCGAAGCCGCTTCCCCCGAGGCCGCTTCCAGCGATGCTGCATCTTCCGAGGCTGCTTCCTCTGAAGCAGCCAGCGAGACTGAAACTGCTGAGCTGTCCACCGTTGAGCCGGGCAAGCTGATTATGTCCACCAACGCAGCCTTCCCCCCGTACGAGATGACCACCGATTCCGGCGAATTTGAGGGCATCGACATTGAGACCGCACAGGCCATTGCTGACAAGCTGGGCCTGGAGCTGCAGATCGATGATATGGACTTTGACGCTGCACTGCTGGCTGTACAGCAGGGCAAGTCCGATATGGTTATGGCTGGCGTTACCGTTACCGACGAGCGCCAGAACGTGATGGACTTCACCGATTCTTACGCAACCGGCATCCAGTCCATCATCGTCAAGGAAGATTCCGATATTGCCAGCGTGGATGACCTGGCTGGCAAGAAAATCGGCACCCAGCGCGGTACCACCGGCTACCTGTACTGCTCTGACGACTTTGGCGATGAGAACGTTGTTGCTTACGACGACGGCCTGACTGCCGTGCAGATGCTGAACAACGGCCAGGTTGACTGCGTTGTTATTGATAACGCTCCCGCTAAGGAATTTATTGCTGCCAACCCCGGCCTGAAGCTGCTGGACACCGCTTACGTGGAAGAAAGCTACGCAATCGGCATTGGTAAGGGCAACACCGAACTGAAGGATGCCATCAACACCGCTCTGGAAGAGCTGAAGGCCGACGGCACCCTGCAGGCCATCGTGGACAAGTACATCACTGCTGAATAAAGCAGCTTTTTCACAAGTGCCACAGGGAGGTGGCCCGCAGGGGCGCCTCCCTTTTGTTGGCAAGACCGTAAAATAAACGCCCGGTGCCCTGGTGCCGGAACACAGGAAAGGTGTGGAATGCGGATGGCCGCACAATACGAAATGCTGACCCAGCTGGCGAAAGCTGGTACAAAGCTGGATTTCGGGCAGGATCTGTTCGTCAAATTCTACCAGGCATTTATTGCCTCAAATCGCTGGCAGCAATACCTCAAAGGGGTCATCCCCACGCTGTATGTAACGGCAATTGCTTTGACGATCGGCGTGGTGCTGGGCAGCGTGGTTGCCCTGGTGCGTGTTGCGCATGACCAGCAGCGCCGCGGCCACCACGACCCGGCTCTTGCCGTTGCCAACGCTGTATGCAAGCTATACGCCACTGTGATCCGCGGCACCCCCATGATGGTGCAGATGCTGATTATGAGCATGGTTATCTTTGCCAACAGCCGCAACTTTACCATGGTCGGTGCGCTGGCACTGGGCATTAACTCCGGTGCGTATGTTTCGGAGATCATCCGCGGCGGTCTGATGGCCGTTGACCCCGGCCAGATGGAAGCCGGCCGCAGCCTGGGCCTGAACTACATGACCACCATGGTGGTCATTGTCATTCCGCAGGCCATCCGCGCGGTGCTGCCTGCACTGGGCAACGAGTTCATCGTCCTGCTCAAGGATACCTCGCTCATCACCGTTATCGGCGGCAAGGAGCTGCTGTATGCGGCGCAGGGCATTATGAACCGTACCTACGAGGCCATGTTCCCCCTGTTGGGCGTTGCAGTGGTCTATCTGGTCTTAGTCATGCTCTTTACATGGCTGCTGTCGAAGTTTGAGAGGAGGATGGCGCAAGGTGACCGCTAATCATGCTGAAAAGATCCTGGAAGTCCGTGGTCTGACCAAGACCTACGGCGGTGAGGCCAAAAAGGGCGCAAAGCAGCCTACCCCCACCCTGGATGTCCTGAAGGGCATCGACATCGACATCTACCGCGGCGATGTGGTCTGCCTGATCGGCCCTTCCGGCTGCGGCAAGTCCACCTTCCTGCGCTGCCTGAACCGGCTGGAGATCCCCACCGACGGCTCCATCAAGTTTGAGGGCGTGGAGGTCGACGACAGCCACATCGACGCCGTGCGGCAGAAGATGGGCATGGTGTTCCAGCACTTCAACCTCTTCCCCCACCTGACCGTCAAGCAGAACCTCTGCCTGGCCCCGGAGCTGCTCAAGCTCAAGAGCAAGGAGGAGGCTTCCAAGCGTGCCGAGGAGCTGCTGGCCCGTGTCGGCCTGTCCGATAAAGCCAATGTGTTCCCCAAGAGCCTTTCCGGCGGCCAGCAGCAGCGCATTGCCATTGCCCGCGCTCTGGCCATGGACCCGGATGTCATCCTGTTCGACGAGCCCACCTCCGCCCTTGACCCTGAGATGGTCGGCGAGGTGCTGGAGCTGATGAAGGAGCTGGCCCACACCGGCATCACCATGCTGGTGGTCACCCACGAGATGGGCTTTGCCCGCGAGGTGTCCAACCGCGTTATCTTCATCGATGAGGGCAGGATCCAGGAAGATGAGCCCCCGCAGGAGCTCTTCTCGAACCCCAAGCATCCTCGTCTGAAGGCTTTCCTTTCCAGGATGCTGTAATTGAAGCTGAAAATGCCGTCGCACAAATTCGTGCGGCGGCATTTTTTGAATGGTTTAAAGTTTCCAGAGACTTTGTGCCTGTTTGTAAAGCCAGAGGGCACGGGCCTGAATCTCAATCTCGTTCCAGTCCGTTTTTGTCAGGGAATCCTGAAGCGTGGAAAGGCCCGATGCGCAGAGCGTAAGACCGGGCTTTTCCTGGCCCTTTCCGGCTTTCTTTGTGCTCCAGTCACTGTCCCGGATGGAGGCGTTCAAAGACTGCGGGATGATTGCAAGATTTCCCAGAGTCAGAAGGATAGAATCTCTTTTTTCTGCGTCCAGCGGGGTAGGGCAGGCAGGCCAGTTGTTGCGCCATTTTTTGGGCATCAGATGCTCAAGACTGTAATTGTTGAAACCATGCAGCACAACAGCACTCTGAGCGGGGCGGATGTGGCTCTCAATCAGATAAAGGACACCTTTAGAATAAAGGTTCATAAGTTTAGAGTGTTCAAAACCATCCCGAAGTTCAGTGTCATCAGGAATCGAGGAGTTGGTGCCGCCAAGCACTTGCAAACGGTCTCGTAAATCCTGTGGAGTAAGTATTTCGTTGGCGATAAAGGAGAGAAATAACTTTGTATAATTTGTTGTGGAAGCACGAGTGACAATACGACGCATAACGTAGCTTTCCAGAATGCCATACATCTCGTTTAGAATGGCTAAATTAGAAATGTTTTTTGCAAGGTAGAGAACGTAAGGAATCAACGTTGTGGTTTTTAGACCAAAAATAACGATGTTCAAACGTTCGATGCCAAAATCTGATGGAATTGTGGTGCTGCAAAAATCGGACTTGAAGGTTTGCTGGAATAAAGTGGCATAATCCTTTAGAGTATCCAGAATAGTATTTTTATTACCGCCACAATAAGTGTTTACAAAACTCTGATAGGAATTGGCAAGCTGATCTGTGCGAGCATATATTAATTTGTCGTCAACACTAATATTATACTTTTTCTTTTGGATAAACTGCTGAAAATAGGCATCGAAGAAGATATCAATAAGTGGGCGTTTTACGCGGCCGGCCTCAATTTCGGTATCCCAATAGGCTTTTGCGCTTTCGTTGGCTTCAAAAACAGATTCCCAAATATTTTGATACGCAGTGATGTTATTCCTGCTAAAAAAGTAATTCTTTAAAAGCTCAGAGGTGGTTAAGCGAACGCCAAGGGAATTTAGAGAATCAAAAATCTGCTGTTCATCATCGGTGGGGCCCAAATCAATCCGGACAAATTGAACGTTGGAAATAACTGTCATATAGTCGTTTAAAGTACTCATTTGCAAATGTGAAGCAAAATAGTTGAATGCCTGAACGATTGGAGACGAGGAGCGGCCGTCCGTGATTGGCACTGCATTTGTTTGATCCATAACGCATTTGAATGCTTCGGAATCATTTTTTCCATGCTGTAAAGAAAGCTCCCGCGTTGTTATTAGGCGAAAATTTGTATCAAAGATACCCGGCTGATTCATTTTTAAACAGAGCACCTTTAAGAAAATCAAAAATGTCGTAAGACGTTGTTGACCATCAACAAGAACAAGTCTTGTTGCATAAGAGGTATTTTGCTGAGGAACAGAAGCATCTTTCAGGATGAGAGTTCCAAGAAAGTGGGGACGGTTATATTGAACAACGAACGCCATGTCGTCAAGAAAACGTTCCCATAAATCCTCTTTCCAAACATAGGCTCGCTGAAAAAATGGAACTTCAATGAGAGTGGAGTTGTTTACAATGTCAGGTATTTTCGCTTTATGTGCGTCCATGGAAAATCCTCCCGCTGTTTTTCAGATTTATTAGTAGAATAGCACGAATCCACTGTGAATTCAATGAATCACAAACAAAAGCTCCCGTTTCTCAGGAAAAGCTGAAAAATGGGAGCTTTACAATTCTACAAAACAGAAGCTATGCGCCTAGCCCATGGTCACGACAACTTCCACATTTTCACCGGCCTTTGCCAGCGGCAGGAGGGTGCCCGCAATAGGAGCGCCGTTCACGGTGACGCTCTGCACGCCCTTCTGCACGGCGTGGGGGTTCTCCACCCGGATGTGGTACACGGCACCCCGGTAACGGCGGGTGACGGTGTAGCCTGCCAGCGTGTGGGGGATGCAGGGGTCAACGCGCAGGCCGTCCAGAGTGGGCTGGATGCCCAGAATGTACTGGCTCACGTTCACGAAGGTCCATGCCGCCGTGCCGGTCAGCCAGCTGTTTTTGGCCTCGCCGAAGGTGGGGGCATCGCGGCCTGCCACCATCTGGCTGTAAACGTAGGGTTCGGTGCGGTGGATCTCGCTGATGTCCTCGATATAGGCCGGGCAGGTCTTTTTGTAGACAGCAAAGGCCCGGTCACCGTGGCCCAGCACGGTCTCAGCACAGCTGATCCATGGGTTGTTGTGGCAGAAGATACCGGCGTTCTCCTTGTAGCCCGGGGGATAGCTGGAGATCTCGCCCAGATTGAGCCGGTAGGTGGTGTAGGCGGGCTGGAGCAGTACCACGCCGTACGGGGTGTCCAGCCGCTCCTCCACGCTCTTCAGTGCGGCTTCGGCCTGACCGGTCTCTCGGCCGATCCCGGCCATCACGCACATGCCCTGGGGTTCGATGAAGATCTGCCCCTCGTCGCATTCCCTGCTGCCTACGGGGGCACCAAAGGCATCGTAGGCACGGCGGAACCATGCGCCGTCCCAGCCGGCGGTCAGGGTGGCCTGTTCTACTGCGTCAATGGCGGTGCGGGCACTGGCGGCCTCCTCGATGAGGCGCAGGTGGTCACAGAGTTCGGCGTACTCGCGGCCGTATTTCACGAACATGCCCGCAATAAATACGCTCTCAGCCACAGGGCCCTCGCTGGGGCCGGTGATCTGGAAGCTCTCGCCCGGGTGCTCCGAGAAGCAGTTCAGGTTCAGGCAGTCGTTCCAGTCGGCCCGGCCGATCAGCGGCAGGCCGTGGGGGCCCAGATGGGTATGGGTGTAGCGGAAGCTCCGGCGCAGATGCTCCATCAGGGGTTGTGCTCTGGTCACGTCGTTGTCAAAGGCAACCGGCTCGTCCAGGATCGACCAGTCACCGGTCTCCCGCAGATAGGCGGCGGTGCACGCAATGAGCCAGAGCGGGTCATCGTTGAAGCCGCTGCCCACGTCGCTGTTGCCCTTTTTGGTCAGGGGCTGGTACTGGTGGTAGGCGCTGCCGTCCTCAAACTGGGTGGCAGCAATGTCCAGAATGCGCTCCCGTGCGCGGGAAGGGATCATGTGGACGAAGCCCAGCAGATCCTGACAGGAATCCCGGAACCCCATACCGCGGCCGATGCCGCTCTCGTAATAGCTGGCACTGCGGCTCATGTTGAAGGTGACCATGCACTGATACTGGTTCCACAGGCTCACCATCCGGTCCAGCTTTTCCTCGCCGGAGGTCAGCTGCCAGCCCGAGAGCAGCTCCTGCCAGTAGTCGGCCAGTGCCCTGCGGGCGGCATCCACCTGTGCGTCGGTGGCATAGCGGGCCATCATGGCCTCGGCCCGGGCTTTGTTGATGATGCCGGGAGCGCTGAATTTTTCCCCGACCGGGTTTTCAATGTAGCCCAGCCCGAAGATGATGCTCTTTTTCTCACCCGGTGCCAGCGTGAGATGGAAATGGTGGGCACCCACCGGAGCCCATCCGTGGGCAATGCTGTTCGAGCAGTGACCGGCTTTGACCGCTTCCGGTGCGGCGGGGCCGCCGTACACGCCGCAGAAGGCATCCCGGCTGGTGTCGAAGCTGGTAACAGGGGCGTTGGCCCAGAACACGGCGTAGTGATCCCGGCGCTCCCGGTACTCTGTCTTATGATAGATGGCACTTTCCACCACTTCTACCTCGCCTGTGGAAAAGTTGCGCTGGAAATTGGAGCTGTCGTCCATGGCATCCCACAGGCAGAACTCCACATAGCTGAACACGTCCAGCGTGCGGGGGGCAGCGGTCTTGTTTTCCAGCGTCAGCCGGTCGATCTCACAGGCATCGCCCCGGGGCACAAAAAGTTCCTGAGCGGCCGCAATGCCGTTTTTTTCGCCCTGCAGGATCGTGTAGCCCAGACCGTGGTGGCAGGTGTAACTGTCCAGTTCCGTCTTGGCGGGCTGCCAGCCCGGGTTCCAGATGGTGCCGCCATCGTTGATGTAGATGCGGTGGCCGTCCATGTCCAGCGGGGAATTATTGTAGCGGTAGCGGGTCAGCCGCCGCAGCCGGGCATCCCGGTAAAAGCTGTAACCGCCGCCGGTGTTGGACACCAGACTGAAAAAGTCCTCGCTGCCCAGATAGTTGATCCAGGGCAGGGGAGTGCGGGGCGTGTCGATCACATATTCCCGGCGCGCATCATCAAAATGTCCGAATCTCATAGCCTTGTTCCTCCTTATAGGGTAAACCGGAAATGCTGAAATCATTTGATGGCGAAAACGATTTAGGATTTGCGGCCCAAGGGTGGGAAAGGCACTTGTCACCCTAAGAATAGTCTATCCTGCGGGAAAAATCAAGAGCGGACCTGAAATATACAACAAGGGTGCAGCGGGCTGATTCAGGGGTGGAAACCTGTATGGGAACGAAAAAATTATCGAACGGTAACGAAATGTAACGAAAACGATACAGACTGCATAATTCTGAGGAAATGAAATCTCGCAACCTGCTGAAATGCAGACTTTTGGGATAAAACTTTTCTTCTTCTGCTTGATTTTTAGTGCAAAGTGCGCTATATTGAAATTGCGAAAACGATTTAGGATTCGTTCGGGAGCCCTGAGCGGGTCCCTGTGAGGGAGGGCGGCGAAATGTCATCCTTAAAAGATCTGGCGCGTGAATGCGGTGTCTCGGTGGCAACGGTGAGCAAAGCGCTCAATGGCCAGTCGGATATCTCTGCTGCGACCCGCGATCGTGTCCGCGAGGCGGCCCGCCGGATGGGCTATGTGCCCAATATGGCGGCCCGCGCAATGAAGACCAACCGTACCTACAACCTTGGCGTTCTGTTTGTGGACGAGCGGCAGAGCGGTCTGGCCCACGAGTACTTCTCGGCGGTGCTGGACAGCTTCAAAGTGCAGGTGGAAAAGCTGGGCTATGATATCACCTTTGTCAACCGGAACCTCGGCGGCAGAACAATGACCTATCTGGAGCACTGCCACTACCGGGGCGTGGATGGAGCGGTGATTGCCTGCGTGGATTTCAACGATCCGCAGGTGGTGGAGCTGGTCAACAGTGATGTGCCGGTGGTGACCATCGACCATGTGTTCAACAACCGGATGGCGGTTCTTTCCGATAATGTCAACGGGCTTTCGGCGCTGGTGCGGTACGCCTACGCCAACGGCCACCGCCGCATCGCCTTTATCCATGGCGAGCGCACGGCGGTGACGGAGAACCGTCTGGCGGGCTTCTACAAGAGCTGTGCGGAGCTGGGGCTGCAGGTCCCCGAAGAATATGTGCGCTGCGGTGTGTATCACGATCCCGACCGCTGTGCCGAGGAGACCCGGGCCCTGCTGGCACTGCCCCAGCGGCCCACCTGCATCCTTTTTCCCGATGACTTCTCGGCCATGGGCGGCTGCATCGCTCTGCAGGAAGCGGGCTTGAGCATCCCGGAGGATATTTCCGTGATGGGATATGACGGCATTTACCTCTCCCGCGTGATGAAACCCCAGCTGGTGACCTGGCAGCAGAACACCAGAATGCTGGGCCGGATGGCAGCGGATAAGCTGGTGCAGATGATTGAGCATCCCCGTGTGACGCTGGCCGAGCAGATCCCGGTGACAGGAAAACTGCTGGAGGGCGGCTCGGTGCGCAGCATCGAATGAATGGGTTGGATTTGGTTCCGGGCGAACCGGAGCCTTGAATTTGAAACGCTTTTTCACGAAAACCATTGAAGGAGGTTTTTCATTATGAGAAAGATTTCGCGTCGTAATTTCCTGCTGGCTTCCGGTGCAGTTACCATCAGTGCAGCGCTGAGCGCATGCGGCGGCTCCTCTTCTTCTACCGGCGCGGCATCCTCTGCCGCAGCTTCTTCCGCCGCTTCCGATGCTCCGGCAGCTCAGGGCAAGGTGCTGAATATCTGGTGCTGGAACGACGAGTTCCAGGGCCGCTTCAATAACTATTACCCCGAGGTCGCCTCCATCGCTGAGGACAAATCCACCACCACCCTGAAAGATGGCACTGTTGTCAAGTGGACCATCAACGCCAACGAGAACAACAACTACCAGAATAAGCTGGATGAGGCCCTGTTGAATCAGGACTCCGCCGCCGATGATGACAAGGTAGATATCTTCCTGATCGAGGCTGACTACGCACTGAAGTATGTGGATTCCGATTACGCGCTGGATGTCAAGGCAGACATCGGCCTGACCGATGCCGATCTGGCCGGTCAGTACCAGTACACCAAGGACATCGTCAGCGTGGACGGCAGCCAGCGCGGCACCACCTGGCAGGCGACCCCCGGTCTGTTCGCATACCGCCGCAGCATTGCCAAGGAAGTGCTGGGCACCGATGATCCCACCGAGGTGCAGAGCCATCTGTCCGATTGGGATAAGTTCAACGAGGTGGCTGCACAGGCCTATGCAAAGGGCTACAAGATGCTGTCCGGCTTCGATGATGCATACCGCACCTTCTCCAACA
>ERZ826146.3202-NODE-3202-length-11029-cov-3.599781_pt1 | contig 11029 bp, 8 predicted proteins | sample MGYA00519857_ERZ826146 | MGnify/ENA primary metagenome ERZ826146 (study PRJEB31778, sample SAMEA3449222) | human gut metagenome | biome: human gut; feature: human-associated habitat; material: faeces | place: United Kingdom | collected 2010/2012 ...
GAAGCCAGACTTACGATATCTTCCGTGACAAAGAACAGATGCGCCGTGGAGTTAAGCCTGTCCGTATGCGTGCCGGAGTCCCCGACTATAGCGATGAAGTATATGAAAACCCGAAAAAATTCTTTGAAAAAATAGTTCATGAACGGCAGATCGAATTCTTTGCAGAAACCCAACGCTACTATGACCTGCGTCGTTGGAAAATTGTCGAAGAACATGAAGGAGAACAAATCTACGGTTGCAATACACTGATGAACGAAGAATACAAGGACATGTTTTATCTGCCAGTCAGAGTGGCCGAACTACAGACTTCTTTCTCACGCAAACAGTACTTCTGGCCTATCAGCTTCGATGAGCTGAAACGCAACAATAATCTCTCACAAGCTCCCGGATGGCAGAATTATGATTAGTGTTAACATTATAAACCAAAAGATCAATATGAGAAAATTATATATTTTAGGAATGATACTGGGGATGTATGCAACATTCAGTGCATGCAATGACGAGTGGAAAGATGAACTTTACACACAGATGCTTTCTTTCAAGGCACCTTTAGGTGACAACGGCTTGAGTGAAATTTATGTACGCTATCAGCCGGATGGAACAGGAATATACCAGTTGCCGGTCATTGTCAGCGGCTCGAAAAGCAACAGTCGGAATATCGATGCAAAAATAGCCGTGGATGAGGATACGCTCCGAATACTTAACCAGGAAAAATTCCCTGTAGGTCGTCAGGACCTCTGGTATGTCCCCCTTGCAGAACAGCATTATTCTTTTGAATCAAACATTTGCCATATTCCTGCGGGAGAGAATATACAGCTCTACCCCATCCATTTCAACTTTAACGGGTTGGAACTGGATGAGAAATACGTACTTCCGCTGACTATTGAAGAAGACCCTTCTTATGTTCAAAACAAATATAAGGGACGTTATAAAGCGCTGCTGGGAGTCAATCTGTTCAATGACTACTCCGGAACGTATAACACCACGCTGATGAACATCTACATCGAAGGAACGACAACCGATCCCGCTAAGGTAGATACGCGCTTAGCCCGCGTAGTGGACGAGAATACCATTTTCTTCTATGCCGGTTCAACGTGGGTGGAAGATGAGAACCGCTCCAGGTATAAAGTATTCGTCGAGTTTGAAGAAGGAACGGAGGACGAGGAAGGTACTATTAAAGGAAAGTTGAGATTGTACGGTGACGAAGGCGAACCGGGAATCAATATCCGACCATTGGGAGAATGCAAATATGAAAAACGAATCATTCAGCACGAGACCATCAAATATATGGAACGCCACCTTACCACACTGGAACTGAGTTATAAGTACACGGATGTCACTTCCAATCCGGATTATCCGATAACTTACGAAGTAAAAGGTTCTATGACAATGGAACGCCAGATCAACCCGTTGATACCGGATGAGGATCAAGCTATTGAATGGTAAGAGAAAATTAAAAAAGGAGGAGACAAGCACTTGATTAAACATAGAAGCTTATCTCCTCTTTCTTTTATCAGGATACTCCATATAGCATTTTTATTAGATGATACGAATGCAAACACCATACTAGTCATAAGGTATTCGAGATTGATGAAGAATAATACCCCCTAAAAACGTAAGTATCCGACAGCCATATATGGGAATATATTTATTACATTTGCGGAAGAATCTTGAATTTTAAATTATAGGCTAATTCGGCTCTCATAACTTATCATTCAACGTTTCAAATTAGTAATTCAAAATTAATCATTATGACCCCACAAGAGTTTTTTAAAAAGGACCTGTTCGCCGAAAATGCAGGCGTAGTATTGCTTGAAGTACGTGAAGGATACAGCAAAGCCAAACTGGAAATAAAACCCGAACATCTTAATGCCGGAGCGCGGACACAAGGAGGAGCGATTTTCACGCTGGCAGATCTAGCACTCGCCGCAGCTGCCAATTCGCACGGAACACTCGCTTTCTCTCTTTCATCCTCAATCACTTTTCTGCGTGCCAGCGGTCCGGGCGACACTCTCTATGCCGAGGCACGCGAACGGTATATCGGCCGAAGCACCGGCTGCTATCAAGTAGATGTTACTAACCAGAACGGAGACTTGATCGCTACATTCGAATCAAGTGTTTTCCGGAAAGATCAGAAAGTTCCTTTTACTCTGTAGACAGACTATTTAACTATAGAAGTCAATGGATGACGGTGACCTCTGACATCATTTAAGAAAGCTTTGGCTGAACCGAAATTCAAGAACATATCTAAACGGACAGGAAGGTGGTTCTTATCATCTGTTACGAAGAAAGTAATCACTTCCTTTTCTTTCCCTTTTTTATCGTATTCAACTAATGAGAAGATCAGGCAGCGATAGGTAACCCCATTTTCCGCTTTCACATTCTCTTTTCCCCGATAAATCAGTGTCTGTTCTTCCACTTTACGTCCGGTAGCCATCGGGAATTTGATTTTATCGCCTACCTTATAATCAGCAGGATCATAAGAACGCGCTTGGGCAAGGATAGTCAGCATATCGTAGATGCAGCGACTGTCGCTTTCTTCCGACTCCTGAACTTCTCCGTCACGGAACGTACGTTTTTGTTTGGCAAAGCAAAGGCCGTCTTTATAAGAGAACCAAGCCTCATCTACCGTATAGCGTTTTCCTTCCTCGGCACCTTTACGGAAATAACGAGGTTCCAGTTTTTCACCCATGACGCAAGTCAGTGTATCGCGCATCTTGAAAAAGAAGTCGGCACGCTTGCTACCTAAGGCAAGCAGATTGATACGGTAAGCCGGTTCCGAATGATAGGTAGTTGCATTAGTCGTCAGACTGGCTATACCTGCTTTCACCCAAACGAATTTCCAGTTGAAGTACAAGTCGTACATTACATGCTCTCCGGATTGAAAAGCATCGTTTTTAGCTTCACACTGAGCGTTGGCAGGAAGCGCAAAACTTCCCATCAACAATGCAAGAATTCCAACAATTAAATGACGTCGCAAATTAGCGACGGTTACGGTTTTGGTTATTTCTATCTCTTTCTCTTTCTTTCTTTTTCTTGTCTTCATCTGGTTTTTGTTTTTTTAGTTCATCCAGTTTCTGTTTGTCTACAGGAGTTGCGTGTATATCCCAGTTCTGGTCAACATCCCATAACGCTTTATATTCGACAACCTTGGGGAAATAGTAAACTTCTTCCGGTTGTATTCCTTTTGCATAGTCTCCCGTGTCCCATTCTCCATTTCCATTTCTATCATTGATCAGTCTGGCGGCATATTTCCCCGGATTCAGGTAATAGAAATCTGCCCTTCCATCCTCCACCAGTCTTCGTCGAACCACTTTATCTTGGGTATCCAGTAATTCTACAAATGCCTGAGGATCTGCTCCTGTAACAATAAAATGAAGAGTAAAATATTCATCCTCGCTACGTACCTTAAATGATTGTTTTATCTTATCGGTAAACAAACCATAAATGCCATGAAATGCAGTTGAGTCCACCGAGAACTCATATTCCATTGTAGCGTCCCAATCATTTGCCGGATACAGATTAAACCGCCTCAGATTCAATGAGTCTTGTTCGAATTCGAAAGGAATATCTTTCCAAATCGTATCCACCTTCTGCCGCAGATGAATTGCCGCAGTATCAAAACTTGCAATCGGCTCCTCAAAGTTTAAAGAAACATAGCCATACACGTCCATTGATGAAGGTGCATTCACATTCACCGGTAAGAATTTAGTCGGTATCGGCTCATCTTCTTCACCCTCTTTCTTTTTCTTCTTTTTCTTCTTCTCGGGCTCTTCTTTGGTCAGAGTCTTTTGTTTGGATACCAATTTCAAGGTATCTGTACGCGGAATTAACTGGTTCAGCGTATCCGTATAAAGATAGGTAAGGCTAAGGGCCAGAGTATCCTGTTTATAGAGCAAAGAGTCCTTTACCCAATAATGAATCGTATCGTTCCGTTGGTTCTTTTCTATCACAAAAGCCTCCTTTTCATCGAAGTTCAACCCTTTCAGTACAGGCAGGGTATCTGCTTTGCCAGCAAAATAAAAGGTGAATTTCTGGGGAACCAGTCGTTCGGACTTTATCAAATATTGCGAATAATTGAGTTCTTTAAAAGCACGGAGAATCACATCATCCGGCAAATAATGCATATATTTCTTCTCAACGATCGTATCATAAGTCAATGAATCCACCCAAGCCGTATCCATACGAAGTCTTTCTTCCATACGGGGGATGATCAATGAATCATTAAAAGCAATGACCTCACTCTTCTGAGTGAAAGCAAAGTTCTGATCTGAATCCATCAAGCCAAAGATACGATACTTGCCGGGAGCTACCCCACGAATAGAGAAACGCCCACGGCTGTCGGTACGTGCCACACGGTCGAAAGGAAGTTTAGTAAAGGCGGAGTCATTCAGATTTGCATGCAGTCCGACCAGTATACCTTTAATAGGCTCCAGGTTAGAGGCGTCAAGCACCGTTCCCGATACTTCCATCGTATCGATCTGCGCACCGGTAGAAAAAGTAAATGCAAAATTACCCAGAGGATTGCCTTCGTTATTATCGACGATGGCATCCGAGAAATCTATAGTATAGGTAGTATTAGGCTTTAGTGAGTCAAGCAGATTCACTTGTATTTTCTTTCCGGAAGCCTTTATCTCCGGTTGTTGAATCTGAGGAGGAGAAACAACCACTTTCTCGGTTGCTTTCTCTAGCTTAATAAACTCATCGAACTGAAGAGAAACTTTAGTCCTCTTATTGTTAATCGCACCTGCAGCAGGAGTACTGCCGATAAAACGCGGGGGATCATAATCTTTATCTCCTCCCGTCGGTTGTCCAATGCTGGCACAGGAGTACAATATAGCCACCAGTGCAATCACCGGAAGAGCTTTGCGCACGATATGTTTTATCTTTTGATTCTCAAATTGTAACATGTTGCAAAAATAAACGTTCTTCACCAATAAACACTACACTTTCTAGCTAATTTATTAAAAAGTAGCCTTAAATGAATGATTATTGGTCCTTATCTTGTTAATAAATCCCTATCTTTGACTCCCGAAATTCAAACCTAATACAAAAAACCCATGAAGAAACAACTACTTTCCTGCTGTTTGGCTGCACTAGGACTAACAACAGCCATCCAAGCACAAAACTTTAACGAGTGGAAAGATCCGGAAGTGAATTCCGTAAACCGCTCCGCAATGCACACTAATTATTTCGCCTATGCATCGGCTGATGAAGCTAAAGCGGGCAGCAAAGAAGACTCTCAGAATTTTATGACTCTGAACGGTCTCTGGAAATTTAACTGGGTAAGAAATGCAGACGCACGCCCGACAAACTTTTATCAGACAAGTTTTAACGACAAAGGCTGGGACAATATTAAAGTACCCGCCGTTTGGGAATTGAATGGTTATGGCGATCCGATTTACGTAAATGTCGGCTATGCCTGGAGAAACCAATTTCAGAACAATCCTCCCCTTGTCCCCACAGAAAACAATCACGTAGGCTCTTACCGAAAAGAAATCGTTCTTCCTGCCGACTGGAAAGGAAAAGACATCTTTGCCCACTTCGGCTCGGTAACTTCCAATATGTATCTTTGGGTAAACGGCCGCTACGTAGGCTATAGCGAAGACAGCAAACTGGAAGCCGAATTTGATCTGACCAACTACCTGAAACCCGGCAAAAACCTGATTGCCTTCCAGGTGTTCCGCTGGTGCGACGGCAGTTATCTGGAAGATCAGGACTTCTTCCGCTACTCTGGCGTAGGACGTGACTGCTATCTTTACGCACGTGACAAGAAATACATCCAGGATATTCGCCTCACTCCAGATTTGGATAGCCAATATAAAGACGGTACGCTGAACATAGCCGTTGATCTGAAAGGAAGCGGCACAGTTGCCTTGGACTTGACAGATACTCAAGGTAACAGTGTAGCAACTGCCGACCTGAAAGGCTCTGGCAAATTAAACACTACCCTATCCATCTCCAACCCGGCCAAATGGACTGCCGAAACGCCTAATCTCTACACGCTCGTCATCAGTCTGAAACATACCAACGGTGACGTTATCGAGGCCACCGGTTGCAAAGTAGGGTTCCGCACCGTAGAGATAAAAGACAAGCAACTGATGGTAAACGGCAGGCCTATCCTCGTAAAAGGCGTCAACTATCACGAGCATAATGAACACACCGGCCATTACGTTCCCGAAGAGCTTATGCTGAAAGATTTCGAACTTTGGAAGCGGTACAACATAAACACGATCCGTACCTGCCACTACCCGCAGCAGGAACGTTTCTATGAGCTGTGCGACCAATATGGCTTCTACGTCATAGACGAAGCCAATATCGAGAGTCACGGAATGGGCTACAATCTGAACGTAGGCGGCACGCTGGGTAATAACCCGCTGTTTACAAAAGCGCATATAGACCGTACCATGAACATGTACGAGCGCGACAAGAACCATCCCTGCATCATCACCTGGTCGCTTGGCAACGAAGCGGGAAACGGTCTGAACTTCTACGTCACCTACAATACGCTGAAAGCATTGGACAGCCGTCCCGTACAATACGAACGCGCCCTGCTGGAATGGAACACGGACATCTTCTGCCCCATGTACCACAGTCCCGCCCGTATCGAGAAATACGCACAGAACCCCGAAATGACCCGCCCGCTTATCCTCTGCGAATATGCCCATGCCATGGGCAACAGCCTCGGCAATTTCCAGGATTACTGGAACATCATTGAGAAATACCCCATCCTGCAAGGCGGTTGTATTTGGGACTGGGTAGACCAGGGACTTGCCGCCAAGACCGCTGACGGCCGTAAATACTGGGCATACGGCGGCGACTACGGCGAGTACGGCACCCCGTCCGACGGTGACTTCTGTATCAACGGCATAGTATATCCCGACCGCAGCGTCAAGCCGCAGACCGAGGAAATGGGAAAGGTGTATCAGAACATCAAGTTCTTCGACTTCGACCCGGCAGCCTCTGTCGTAAAGATACGCAATGATTTCTCCTTCACCAATCTCGACAAATACGACTTCCATTACATCATCCGCCATCACGGCAAAGAGGTTTACAAAGGCCGAATCAAAGACATCAAGGCCGAACCGGGACAGACCGTCACCAGTCCGTTCCTCAACGGCATTCCCGCCACCAACAGCTCGACCGGAGACGTACGCATAGAGTTCTATGCCGCTATCCGTACTCCCGAACCGTTCCTTCCGGCGGGTACGGTCATTGCCCGTGAGCAGACCTATGTGCATACTTTCCATAAGGAAGATGCCCCGAAGCAGGCATTCGCCGGTTCGGAAGAAGACGACCGGCAAGTTGTTTTCTCCGGTCCGCACTTCAAGGCAACTTTCGACAAGCAAAGCGGCCTGCTGGTATCTTACCGATACAAGAAGCAGGAATTCATTCACAACGGACAAGGTCCCCGCCCCTTCTTCTGGCGCGCCCCCACCGACAATGATTACGGAGCCAAACTTCCCGTACGTTTGAAAGCGTGGAAAGAGGCCAGCTATCAGGAGCCGAAAGCCGAAAGCTTCAACGTAGTGCGCGACAAAGATACTACGGCGGTAAAAGTGACCTACCGCTTCCCACAGACCGATGCCCGCTGGGATATAACGTATAAGGTATACAGCAACGGCGTTATCAAGGTAGACAACCATTTCGTTGCAGAGAACGCCCAAACACCGATGATACCGCGTGTGGGACTGCGTATGCAGCTACCTGCCCGCATCACCTCGCTGACCTACTACGGCCGGGGTCCGGAAGAGAATTACCGCGACCGCCGCACCTCACAGTTCATCGGCGAATACACATCGGGTATCCAAGATATGTACGAGCCTTATGTCCGTCCGCAAGAAAACAACCACCGCACGGACATCTATTGGTGCACCCTCACCAGCAAAGCAAAAGAAGGTCTGCTGTTTGTTGCCGACCGCACTTTCGAAATGAACGTATCCAACTATCCGCTGGAAAGCCTGGATAGCGGTGACTCTATCGAGAACGGCTCTCCCCGTACCGAAAAGACCAATCACCGCCATCTCACTGACCCGCAACCGGAACTCTTCATAGACTACCGCATGATGGGTGTAGGCGGTGACGACAGTTGGGGAGCTTTGGCTCACGAACCTTATCTGATACGCCCCGGCAGGCAGAATGCCGTCAGCTACGGTTTCGCGATTGTACCGTTCGACAAGGGAACGGATTTCAAGAGTTTGATATATAGATATTAAAGCTGTCCAGCTATGAAAACGTTATCCGGCATATCCCAGATTTTATTTAACAGGTTCTACTGTATATTCCGTACCTTGCCTTGCGTTTTCTGTACTTTGGCAATAGCATCGTCCGTTTCCGCACAGGAAACGGACAATGCCATGCTGAAATACGGTTTGAATTTCCTCAAGACTCCCTACGTGGCACATACGCTGGAAGTAAATGAAGAAGAGAAACTCGTAGTCAACTTCGACGAAGTGGATTGCACCACTTTTGTGGAGTATGTGCTTGCCCTGGCACTTTCTCCCGTCAAGAATGGCACGATAGACAATGCCGACTACGCACGCACCCTGCAAAGCATCCGCTATCGCGATGGCAAAATCAACGGTTACACTTCCCGCCTGCACTACATTGCCGATTGGGTGAACAACGGTGTCAGACATGGTTTCATGGAAGACATAACCGCTGCCAACAGCCCCGATACGGTAAGACTGTCCCTCAACTTCATGTCCACGCACCCCAAAGCATACAAACACCTGGAGTCTTCTCCCGAAAACATCAGCAAGATTGAAGAAATAGAAAAGTCACTCTCCGGACAACTGTTCCATTATATCCCCAAGAACAAACTGCCCGATGAAGGATTCGGGTGGATAAAGGATGGCGATATCATAGCCATTACCACCAACATTCCCGGGCTGGATGTTGTCCACCTGGGACTTGCCTGCTATGAAAAGGGAGTATTGAAACTGCTCCATGCCTCCTCTACGCAGAAAATGGTAGTCGTCTCCCAAGAGCCATTGGCACAGATGCTGAAAAGGAATAAGAAGTTTACAGGAATCAGAGTGTTAAGAATAAAATAATACTCTCCCAATAACTGTTATCCTATCATTAAAAACTATATCTTTGCATAGTAAGGACTTTCCGTCCGACATCTGTCTTTCTTTCGTCCGACAGATGTCGGACGAAAATTACACACCTGTCGGACGAAAGAGAAACTGCTATCGGACGATTACTTCTTAGTAAGAAAAAAACAACTCATTGCAGGGATGGAAATTATTCATTGCAGTGACAAAACAATTTATTCATGAGTGCATACTATGACCTTTACGAAACTCCCTCTCCTAACGGAAGCGAGGAAAAAAAATCTCTCCATGCCCGTATATGTCCTAAAGAAACTTATACCCAAAAAGAGTTTGTAGAACACGTTGCTATGTTTCAGCATCTGCCCAAAAACATTATAGGGGCGGCACTGGACGCTTGCATCGACGAACTGTGCGACCTGCTTGCCAACGGCAACATTGTAGAACTCGGAGAGTTGGGATTTTTCAGCACTTCATTGAAATGCACTCAGGATACCGATGATGAGAAAAAGAAAATCAGGTCCGAATCTGTCCGTTTTCAAAACGTGCATTTGCGTATCAGCAACACATTCCGCAAGAAAATCAGACAGAGAATGAAACTGGAAAGGACACATTCTCCGACTAAGAAATCGAAGAAAACGGAAACGACAGAAGAAACAAGGAAAGAAAGGCTGATGCTGTTCCTGCAGGAAAATGTTTGCATCACCAAAAACGAATATATTCACCTGACCGGACTGACAAGGCATGCAGCCATCGATGAACTGAACAAATTCATCCGGCAAGGTATCCTGCGGCGCCGGGGCATAAGCCGCTCCACAGTTTATATAAATAATATTCAGCATTAACAGAAGAATGGAAACTACGGAAATGGAACAATCCATGCAGTGGTTCGTCTTTTTCAAAGACCAGCTGCTGCTGAAGAAAGAGTACACAACAAACGGAGAGAACAAATACGGTATACCTTATGGAGTAACCCCTCCTGTAACACCCGCAGCGGGATGCAAAATACACGAGGTAACTCTGACCGGCGGGAAGAAAGTAAAGGCTTGCGCACTCGGACAGCCCGTACCCGAAACCGAAGAATGGGTAACGATAGGTTTGCGCGCTTCTTACGACTACCTGCCATTGGCAGATTACCAGGCAGCGGGAAAAGCATTCCAGATACTCTACTGGGACAGCCACAGCCGTTTCTGTCCCGTATGCGGCACTCCTATGGAACAGCAGACTCCTATCATGAAGAAATGCCCGGAGTGCGGCAATGAGATGTATCCTCCCGTTTCTACGGCTATCATCGTGCTGATACGGAAAGGCAAAGAAATATTGCTGGTACATGCACGCAACTTCCGCGGCACGTTCCACGGGCTGGTAGCCGGCTTCCTCGAAACGGGCGAAACGTTGGAACAATGCGTAGAGCGGGAAGTTATGGAAGAAACGGGGCTAAGGGTGAAAAACATCACTTATTTCGGCAGTCAGCCCTGGCCTTATCCCAGCGGATTAATGGTAGGATTCATAGCCGACTATGAAAGCGGGGAAATCAAACTGCAAACCGATGAACTCAGCTCCGGCGCATTCTATTCCAAAGACAACCTGCCGGAAATACCCCGGAAACTAAGCATTGCAAGAAAACTGATTGACTGGTGGCTGGAGAATAATTGAAAGGACGGATTAATAATTAAAGGAAAAGACAAAAAAAACAGATTGCGGAAAACACGCACTCGCAAACGAACAACTACGAATGAAACGACTCTCATTCACATCAACCAATCGGCGTGCAACCGCAATCTGTAGTACTATCTGTTAACTGTAGGCTGCTGTTGCATATAAGAACAGCATTTAACGGGAATTGATTTGCCAACCGGTATAAAGAATATAAAAGAAACTTAATACATTCCGGCTTATCACCTACTTACTGCTACAAAGGGACATTCATTAAATATTACAAAATTAGCCAACTAATTCATACACAAATTATT
>ERZ826146.3204-NODE-3204-length-11025-cov-7.419599_pt1 | contig 11025 bp, 9 predicted proteins | sample MGYA00519857_ERZ826146 | MGnify/ENA primary metagenome ERZ826146 (study PRJEB31778, sample SAMEA3449222) | human gut metagenome | biome: human gut; feature: human-associated habitat; material: faeces | place: United Kingdom | collected 2010/2012 ...
TTTTCTTTACGGGTTTGAAGACTGCGTGACTGATTCCGTTCGTCGCATGGATAAGCAGGAAGAAGCGAAAAGGAATATCACCCGTCTTGCCGACCGGAAAATCTGGGACCGCCTGATGACAGATACGGGCATGTACACCTTCATGAGTTCATGCCAGCGTGATGAGTGGAACAGCCAGCTGATGAGCGACACCTGTCCTGAAATCACCCTGGACAATGTACTGGCAACATTCCGCCATCTTAATGCCAGCAAGATGCAGACGTTTGAACAGGGGCTGATTGATGTCTACCGGAAATTGTCATGGGATTACAGAACCAATAATCCCTGCCGTCTGGGTAAGAAAATTGAAAACCTGCTGTACCGCTGGAGTAACGGGCGTGTGACGCTGGACTGCAGCGGACGGGAGGCACTGGATGACCTGGTACGTCCGTTTTATCTGCTGGAGGGGCGCAACGTTCCTGACTTCAGGAACAGCATCGGGGCGCAGTATGGTGAATTTCTCGGGAACGGCGACAATGTCGGTAAGCTGTTAGAAGGGGAATATTTTACGGTGCGTGGCTACCAGAAAGGGACCGTACACATTGTCTTTAAGCGTTCTGACCTTGTTGAAAAACTGAATGATATTATTGCACGGCATTATCCAGGTGCATTGCCGCCACGAGTCTGATTAAACAGAAAAGCCCTGGTATTTATGCCGGGGCTTTTTTTTCTGTAATCATCATAATCTCAGAACACGATGTGACATTGTCACATCAATTGTTGTTCATATCGATGCCATCTTTCCTGCCTGAATCTGTCTTTTTAGGTGCTGTTTTAGAGGAAGAACGGCGGGATGGTTTTTTCGATTCTGCTTCCCGAATAATGTCACGAAGTGCCTTCTCTCCTACTTCATACCCTGCATTTTTGAGTGTGTCACGAACATCTGCCAGTGTATAACCCTTTGTCCTTACCAGGACAATAATGTCATCACGAATGGCATCAAGAAAATCACGCAATGTTTTCCGTTGAGCGGTGAGGTCTGGCAATTCCGATAAAGCAGCTTTTGCCAGCTGGATGTCATCATCTGAGTAAAATTTTTTAGACGCCATTGGCACTTTCTCTCCGTTTAATGTTGAAGCCTGATTTTATCATCAAAAACTGACTCCTGGCAGGGCTGCGCCCTGCCTCTGCCGTCTGCATAAGACTATGATGCACAAAAATAACAGGCTATAATGGCCTGAAAAACGGGACAGGATGTGGGAATGTCGGACCGCGCACGCGCACTCAGACATTCCCCACCTGGTCAGGGCTACGCCCCGACACCCTGCCAACGCTTCGCGGCACGTGAAAAAATTCCGCGTACTGCTCACCGTTCCCGAATTCGTCAAACAGAAAATCGTGGGGTCCCGCGCCTCCGGCGTGGGTTCCGATTTTGTGATTGACGATGGCACGGAAAAAACACTGGAGGAGGTGGTTGGTGTCACGGAGTGATGCCAACCACCTGCAAGACGGTTTTTGTTGTTCACAAAATTGGTGGAAAAGCCTGTGGGTGTTTTGTCGGGAAAACGCTTTCGTGGTTGTTGTTTTTGCCCTCAAAAAATCGAACAAAAAACAGGCGATTTTGCTGCTGCTTTCGTGCGCGTTCCTTGTATTTATACTTAAGGGATAAATGCGATTTTTTGAATCAGCTCTATCCCTTGCCATATCTGGCCTGAGCGCGGATTTGCGTGTAAATAGGTTTGAGAGTATTTTGTCGGGAGTGGTTATAAATTAGCCCCTGCGAGTCTTCCACCACTCCAGGGGCGCGACCACCTAGAACATGAACTGATTTGACGACAATTGGTACAGGTGATACAGGAATGATAACACGCAATTTCGTCTGTCGCTCGCAAGGGGACGGCAGACATGAAAAATCCTGAACTTAAGAATCTGACGGATTACTCTCCAGCAGATAAACCGTGGGATGAACACCGAAGCTTTTCCGACGATGTGGGCGGTATTTATCTGCGTGCTGCCGGATTTGAGCACTACGGCGAACGTGTCGGGGCTTGTAGTGGTATTTTGCGGTTTGGGTGGTCAACAAACACAGAGACCGGAGAAACGCGCCTGCGGTTGCGTGATGCACGGTTCTGTCGCGTCCGGCACTGTCCGATCTGTCAGTGGAGGCGTTCCATGATGTGGCAAGCCCGTTTCTATCAGTCCCTGCCAAAGATTGTGACGGAACATCCCGGCGCGCGCTGGTTGTTTCTCACACTGACAGTGCGCAACTGTTCCATTGACGCGCTTGGTGAGACGCTGACCGCGATGAATGCGGGGTTTAAGCGGTTGAAAGAGCGTAAGGAATTTCGCCATGTGTTGGGTTGGGTTCGTACCACGGAAGTAACGCGCGGCAAGGATGGTACTGCACATCCCCATTTTCACACTCTGCTGATGGTTCCCCCTTCGATGTTGTCCGGCCGTGAGTATGTGAAACATGCCCGTTGGGTGGAACTGTGGCGTGATTGTCTGCGGGTGGCGTATGACCCGAATGTGGATATCAGAGTGGTGAAATCACGGAAACCAAAAGACGATGAATCTTTACCTTGTGTTGTTGCGGAACAGCTGCGCGGCGCGGTGGTTGAAACTCTGAAATATTCCACAAAGCCTGCTGATATGCTGGCTGATCCTGAATGGTTCCTCGAATTAACACGGCAGGTACACAAGCGTCGTTTTGTTGCTACGGGGGGAGCGCTTAAGAACGTTCTGCAACTGGAGCGGGAAACGAACGAGGATTTAATCATGGCGGATGACATGGCAGAGGGTACAGATGACGGTTCCCGTCTGGCGTTTTCGTGGGTGCCGGTTGTCAAAAAATACCAGCGCGATCGGGCGAAAGATAAACGTCAGCTAAGTGGCGAGGATTGAGCGCGTTTCAGGCGCGAACTATTCATGCACTGGGAGAATATTCAGAAACGCGCTCAGAAGCGTTCTAACGTGATTTTCAGAAACGAGCAAGGATTTACTCGTTTTTTGTTTTGACGCACTCAGAAGCGTTTTAAGCGCGTTTCCGGGTCTCTGCTACGGCAGTCCACGGCTGACAGCTTTTCGCTCACCAGAAACACGCATGTCATGTTTAGCGTGGTGTGATTCTGCTGTCCAGTAGTCGGAGGGGGGGGGAGCGTGTTTCTACAGGTCTTCGTGGGTTGATGATAGTGGAAATGCGAAAGAAACACGCTCATCCGTTGCTTAACACAAAAGATACAAAGCAACAACATTTCCGCACATGGACAGGAAGGGGAAGTGAGCGCATTTGAGGGCGGGGTGTAACAATCCCCATTTGACGCACAGTGAATTTTAACCCCTCAGACGCGCTCAGACGCGTTCTAACGTGATTTTTGCAGGCAGGCAAGGTTTTGTTCGTTTTTTCGCGTTTGATGCGTTCAGGGGCGTTTTAAGCGCGTTTCTGTCGCATCCCGGCGCTAATACCATCCCCATGGTTAATGGGAGCTTCAGAAACGCGCAGATGTCGTTTTAACGTGTCCCGGGCAGGTTGTCGAGGGTGTCGGGGCGTAGCCCTGACCAGGTGGTAATCGTATCGGCGTGCGTGCGCGGTTATACGATTACACATCCTGTCCCGTCATCGGAGTTGTTTTTGCGGTGTTCCTGCGGCAAATTGAGCGGGCATAGCAACACCTCAAAACAACTATCATCAGGAAATTGACTTTGACGGCCCCCTGACACAGGGGGATTTTTTTTTGCCTGTTATCTGCGGTTTTCACCGCGTCGCAGACCGCACACAATCGAAACGAAGTTGAGATTGTATAAGTGCGCACTTCGTGAGATTCCCCCCGACTGCCAGTTTGTCGATCGCGCGGAACGGCTGCGGCACGAAAACGGCAAAATGATTTGCCGTCCGGTTGCCAGATCTGCGCGCTTCCGTGGAGGGCGACACGGCGCAAAAACTGCCGATATTGCGCCAGCGTTCCGGTAACACAAACTCGCAGAAATCGGGACAGGATGTGGGAATGTCGGACCGCGCACGCGCACTCAGACATTCCCCACTTGGTCAGGGCTTCACCCCGACACCCCGCATCCGTGCGTAAGTGCTCAATGTAACTTCCGGTTCTCTTCCGCTTCCTCGTCGATTCGCTCGCTACGCTCGGTCATCGACTTGCGGCGAGCGGGATCACCTCTCGCATGTTGTCGGTGATCCCGTTGTTGTTCTTTCGGGGATGAGTCGTCAGATAGCCCTTCAAACACGCTCAGAAGCTCTCAGACGCACGAAACGGGTTTAAATGCCCGCCAGGGCATGGAAGGCGCGAAAAACGCTTACAGAGGCTCTCAGGAGGTCAGGCGCGCCGATACCCCTAACCAGGGGCTTTCAGGTCGCCAGGAACCGCGTCAGCTCCCTGCAAAGCCTATTTGCACGGCACAGGCAGCTATTCGGCTGGTTGGTGGTCGTAGACCGTCGGTGTTACAGCGATGGGGGTCTGGGGTTCTCCCCAGACGGTTTCCGGTTGCGCTCAAGGCGCAGCCGGAACCGTGGCGGCGCGGTCGTTCTGGGGATCGGGGAGCAAAAACACGCAAGGGATTTTGAGGCGGCAAAAGAGCAATGCAGGATAGACAATCATGGTCAAAACGTTAACACGTAGCCCCTGATTGTCCGCCTGCCGCTGGCTCAATTTGAAAACATGGCCATGATTCGGCGCTGAATATCACCGTCTTTGTTGACCAGTGTTTTAGTGACAAACGCTGCATGGTTTTTCGTAGTGTTGTATCCCTTCCAGACTTCATGTGGATCGAGGGCATACGCACAAACCTTACCAGCAACGGGGATTCTAACTAATGCATTTTTTGATTCTAAGTAATTGAGCCACCGAATAATTGTGCTTCTGCTAACTCCAAGTTTTTCAGCTAGGAATTGCTGATCCGCAACGACAGCGCCACACGTAGGATCGATATGCTCCGCTAAAAATGAGTACAGCTTCAGTGCTGATATGCCTTGGCTATCCTTCAGCAGCTCTCGAACGCGTTCCCAACCTTTTGGGGATACCTGTGTAAACCTTGAATTCTTCTTTGCTTCTTCGAGATCCTCGGTGTTTTTCTTTGCCTCATCTGAAAGTTGTTTCAGTCGTTTTTCTGAATCAATAAACATGATTTTTTCCCTCTGAAAATCCCATGCACTAACGTTGGTTCAAATCTAAGCCATCATGACACATCTGTGCAACACCTTGTTGCGTGTTGTCGCATCCTGGATGCGACAACGTTGTGTCACCCTGGATGCGACAGGTAAACAAAAAACACACTAAAAAAACAACAACTTACAAATCGGCGTAAAAGATCTATTCTAGGCAAGGGCGTTGCGCGCAACGCAACGCCCTTTTGGGGTGTCGGGGCGAAGCCCTGACCCAGTCACGTAGCGATAGCGGAGTGTATACTGGCTTAACCATTCGGCATCAGTGCGGATTGTATGAAAAGTGCGCCATGTCCGGTGTGAAATGCCGCACAGATGCGTAAGGAGAAAATGCCAGTTCAGGCGCTCTTCCGCTTCCTCGCTCACTGACTCGCTACGCTCGGTCGTTCGGCTGCGGCGAGCGGACTCTCCTTTCTCAAAAACGCTAACCCTGTTATCCACAGAACCCGGGGATAAACCAGGAAAGAACATGTGCGCAAAAAACGAAACCCCGGGAAAGGCCGCGCCGGAGGCGCTTTTTCCATAGGCTCCGCCCCCCTGACGGACTTCACAAAACAGACACTTTTTCGGTGCATCTGTGGGAGCCTTGCGGCTCAACCATGAAATCCGCCAGCGGTGGCGAAACCCGACGTGGCTTAAAGATCATCACCGTTTCCGGTGAATCGCTCCCTCCTGCGCCCCCACGTTCCCGCCATATCGATTACCGGATACCTTTTCCGCCTTTCTCCCTTACGGGACACGTGGCGCTTTCTCATAGCTCACGTCTTCTGGTATCTCGGGGCGACTTAGGCAGTTCGCTCCGGGCTGGGCTGTATGCAGGAACCCCCCGTTCAGCCCGACTGCTGCGCCTTCTCCGGTAACTGTTCTCTTGGGTCCAACCCGGAAAAGACACCACAAAGCGCCACTGGCAGCAGCCATTGGTAAAAGTCATGTGCGAGATATTTAGAGAGTACTTGAAGTGGCTGCCGGAGTGCGGCTACACTAGAAGAACAATTTTGGTGACTCGTCTCGCATAAGACAGTTACCTGGTTAAGCAGTCTGCAAGCTGACTTAACCTTCGATCAAACCGCCCTGCAAGGCGGTTTTTTCGTTTACAGGCAGCAGATTACGCGCAGAAAAAAAGGATCTCAAGAGGATCCTTTGATCTTTTTGTTACAAACGTCTCTATTTGACTCCCCTGAGAGCGTTTTAGCGCGCCTCTGACCCCCTTGGTTACATTCCGACACCAGAAACGCTCCCGTTTTTTACGTGCATTTGGCACGGTATCGATGGAGGCCGGGGGGCAATCCTGAACAGAATGTTACTCCTCTGAGTATTTTCTGTTAAGAAAATATACACTTAGCACAGTTACAATAAATCCTACCCCCTGTAAGAATGTGAATTGTTCATCCAAAAACAACCATGACAAAAATAATGCAACTAGCGGAATAAAGTACAACATTATCCCTGCCAAATGAACTGGGAGCCAACGCAAGGAGTTCAAGTAAAAACAAAAAGCTAAAAAATATTGTAATATTCCAGATGAAAAAACAATAATCACGGATTCCAACGGAAGATAAATTGATGATTTAGATATAAAAATAAAGAGCGATGACAGTATAAGGGAGAATGTCAACTGTCCGCTCAATAATGTGATAGGCTCAAACGATTTAATAAGGCGAGACGATATAACAACATAAAATGCTGCCGATAACACACCGGCAACAACAAGACAATATCCAACAATATTATTCGATCCATTACTGATGTCTGGCAAGGCTACCAAAATACTGCCAACAATTGCACCTATAAGGAACAATATAAAATATTGCGGGGAATTAATTTTAACTGAGCAAATAAGAACAGACAACACCAATATAAACACTGATTCAAGTGAAAAAATAATTGATGCGCTTCCTGCTGAAATAAAATAAAGTCCGTAGAGTGTAAAAGTATACGCTAAGAATGGTTCAAAAACGCCTGTCGCATAAGCAAGTATCGCTTTTGAGTTTAATGGGAGTTTTTTTCTTTTTATAAAAAGAACTATCCAAGATAGTATTACTGCACTACAAATCTGCCAGAAAAACACCCCTCCGGCATCTAGTTCTTCAACTCCTTTTTTGCTCATTACGATAGCTGCCCCCCATGAGAACGCTGCTAAAAAAGCAAAAAGCATTCCTTTAATCATATTAATCATCCTCTTTCTCATAAAGGGGTTTGTTTTCAAATTTCCTTGGTTGAAAGGAGTTAAAAAACATAGATGCATCATCTACAGGAATACCAATAAACTCTCCATAATAAGGATCATCTATAGGAAACTCTTCTAATGAAACATAAAACAATACATTCCAGTTGAAGATCATTGGATCACTATTTTCTATTTCATGGAGCAATCTTTCATCCTTAGTTAATTCTCCTGGAATTAATACATCAGTATGATAAAAACCGCTGTAATAAGAACTATTACCGGTGTGCACTGGGCATCCAAAACGATCCAAATTAGATTCTGAATGCCATGTTGTAGAAATCCCTTCCGGATGTGAATACCCACCCTTACCAACAGACTGAATAGTCATGTTACGAATATCCGCTAACGCTTGTTCTTGATCTTTATAGAAACCTTTTTCTATCGCCAGCCTCATAAAATGCCCCGGGGCATTTACAGAAATAAGTATTCCCCCTGGTATTCTTCTATCATGATTTCTTGTTCTATGAGCAGAAGAGTAAAAAACATTAACACCAGCCTTATATATTTTTAGCCCATCTTTATCCTGAAATGGTACGCTTTCAGTATAAATAACATCCTCTTTTATTGGATAGCACTCTGGCATATGCAGCGAACAAATATATTTTTGTATGTCCACTAACTCTTCTGATGGACGAGCAAAGGCAAGTTGTGGATGAATAAAATAAATGAGATGCGCACTGACCTCTCCTCTTCTTGCGCGTTCTTTAAAACGAACTCTTTCATTACGCAAAAAATCAAACAAATGACCATCATCATTATATAGTTGGGGGCTATTTACAATAGATAAATGGAAATCAAGCCCTTTAATTTTCTTGCTTGCCAATTTACCAAATACACAGGGCTGATTGCCTGACACCCATTTTCTTAGTAAATCTTCAATTTTATCTTTAGAAGTTTCGTTAAAGATAAATGAATGAATATTATCAATATCTTTTCCAAATGAAAAACTGGATGATAATTGTGGTAGTTTATTTATACGTTGTTGAAGATTCATGAAAGCTCCCACAAGACACCTCATATATTTTTTTATATACTGAAACTACATTATATTTATTACCGGCGTAAAACGAAATAATTTATTATCGTTACCGATATTTTAAAAAAATCATTATTTGCACAGTGTTCGAGTTGTTAGTATCACTCCTTCCTGAAAATCCGCTCCATTTACCATAACGTCGCATTGTACGCACCGCCAAAACGCGTTCGGTGCGATCACGGCAGCAGACAGGTAAAAATGGCAACAAACCACCCGAAAAACTGCCGCGATCGCACCTGATAAATTTTAACCGCATGAATACCTATGCAACCAGATGCTACAGGCCACATTAGCCCGCCTTAATCCACTGAACACGTCATTTTTCATGGTTTCACCATCCCAGCGAAGGGCCATCCAGTGTCCGCTCCTGGATTTCCGGCTGACGCTCCCGCTCCAGAGATAACTCATGTTCGCGTTCCTGCATCAGCCGTTCATCCCTTATCTCCTGTTCTCGCTGTATAACTGGCTCAAGCGTTCTGTCCGCTCGCTCAAGTGCTGCACCTGCTGACTCAACTGCATGACTCGCCCGTTCAGCATCGCGTTGTCCCGTTGCGTAAGCGAAAACATTTTCTGCAATTCCACGAAGGCGTTCTCCCATTCGTTCAGCCGCTGCATATAGTCCTGTTGCAGTTGCTCTAATGCGTTCAGCAAATGTCTTTCCAGCTCCGTCATGCTCTGTCACTCCTGCACCAGTCTCACTGCGTTCAGTTTGCCGTTGTCCTTCGTCCAGTTCGTTTCGGCTTTCATCCCCTTCGGCAACACCAGAAAACGTCCGTTGCTGTCCTCGTGATAACGCACGCCCCATGTCTTCGCGTTCAGCTTCTCCAGACTCTCTTTCTGCTCGCGGAGAATATTCATATTCGCGTTTATCTTCATGCCCTGGTACCACAGCAGACTCCCGGTCGTGGCAAACATCAGTACTGAGACGATAATCAGCCACAGCCAGCGTTTCACGCTCATTTTCAGTACGGTTTTCCAGTGCGCGTCCATCGTATCGACGGTCGTTTTCTGATACCTCTCCAGCAGTTCTTTCAGGGCTGTTGTATGGTCGTTGATAGCGTTCCTGATTAAAGATTCGTTTGAGGTCAGTTCCCTGTTTACAGATTCTTCGAGCTTCCTGAACTCGTCGTTCAGCATTTTCTCTGTAGATTCGGCTCTCTCTTTCAGCTTTTTCTCGAACTCCGCGCCCGTCTGTAAAAGATTGCTCATAAAACGCTCCTTTCAGTCTGATATTCCTCCCGCCGTTCGGGTCTGCAATGCTGATACTGCTTCGCGTCACCCTGACCACTTCAAGCCCCGCCTCTGTGAGCGCCTGAATCACATCCTGACGGCCTTTTATCTCTCCGGCATGGTAAAGCGCGTCTATCCCGCGTGTGACGCCCTCAGCAAGCGCCTGTTTCGTTTCCGGCAGGTTATCAGGAAGGGTCAGCGTCCGGCGGTTCTCCGGGGCGTTGGGGTCATGCAGACCGTAATGGTGATTCACCAGCGTCTGCCAGGCATCAATTCTCGGCCTGTCTGCCCGGTCGTAGTACGGCTGGAGGCGTTTTCCGGTCTGTAGCTCCATGTTCGGAATGACAAAATTCAGCTCAAGCCGTCCCTTGTCCTGGTGCTCCACCCACAGGATGCTGTACTGATTTTTCTCGAGACCGGGCATCAGTACACGCTCAAAGCTCGCCATCACTTTTTCACGCCCTCCAGGCGGCAGCTCCTTCTCCGCGAACGACAGAACACCTGACGTGTATTTCTTCGCAAATGGCGTGGCATCGATGAGTTCCCGGACCTCTTCCGGATTCCCCTGAAGCACCGTTGCCCCTTCCCGGTTACGCTCCCTTCCCAGCAGGTAATCAACCGGACCACTGCCACCACCTTTTCCCCTGGCATGAAACTTAACTATCATCCCGCGCCCCCTGTTCCCTGACCGCCAGACGCAGCCGGCGCAGCTCATCCCCGATGGCCATCAGTGCGGCCACCACCTGAACCCGGTCACCGGAAGACCACTGCCCGCTGTTCACCTTCCTCGCTGTCTGGTTAAGGTTATTCCCGATGGCGGCCAGCTGACGCAGTAACGGCGGTGCCAGTGTCGGCAGCTTCCCGGAACGGGCAACCGGCTCACCCAGGCAGACCCGCCGCATCCATACCGCCAGTTGTTTACCCTCACAGCGTTCCAGTAACCGGGCATGTTCATCATCAGTAACCCGTATCGTGAGCATCCTCTCGCGTTTCATCGGTATCATTACCCCCATGAACAGAACCCCCCCTTACACGGAGGCATCAGTGACCAAACAGGAAAAAACCGCCCTTAACATGGCCCGCTTCATCAGAGGCCAGACATTAACGCTGCTGGAGAAGCTCAACGAACTGGACGCGGATGAACAGGCAGACATCTGTGAATCGCTTCACGACCACGCCGATGAGCTTTACCGCAGTTGCCTCGCACGCTTCGGGGATGACGGTGAAAACCGCTGACACATGCAGCTCCCGGAGACGGTCACAGCTTGTCTGTGAGCGGATGCCGGGAGCAGACAAGCCCGCCAGGGCGCGTCAGGCCGTTGACCTTTGGGGTGTCGGGGCGAAGCCCTGACCCAGTCACGTAGCGATAGCGGAGTGTAT
>ERZ826146.3206-NODE-3206-length-11023-cov-2.614788_pt1 | contig 11023 bp, 13 predicted proteins | sample MGYA00519857_ERZ826146 | MGnify/ENA primary metagenome ERZ826146 (study PRJEB31778, sample SAMEA3449222) | human gut metagenome | biome: human gut; feature: human-associated habitat; material: faeces | place: United Kingdom | collected 2010/2012 ...
ATACCGAGTGCGACGGATTGTGATAGCTAAAAGTATCACTCGCATGGCTTCGATGAGTTTGAAGCAACGTTGGACTTCGTCCTTCGTTTTCTTCGCTCGACAAAGTGAATAAATTCTCTTTGTACTCGCTTATCGAAAAACGTTCTTTTAGGTGGTTATAGCAGTGAGGTCCCACCTCTTCCCATTCCGAACAGAGAAGTTAAGCTCACTTACGCCGATGGTACTGCGGTTTTCCCGTGGGAGAGTAGGTAGCCGCCTCTTCAAGGTCAGATCGAAAGGTCTGACTTTTTTTTGTGCTTGTAATTTTGCTGTTCTCACCCGAAAACCGTTCGCCGATTCTTCGGGGCGGGACGAAGCCGCTGTTTTTTATTTCTTACATCTTTTATGAAATCCGCACCGGCTGCATGTCAACTCGTAGGTATTCTTGTGGACGGAGAGCAGGTGCAATGAAATGTGATGGCATTTGGAGCAGCGCAGTGTCGATAATAACAGTTCATAGTGCCTGAACAGGGGGATATTTATGCTGCTTACCGCGATGCATGACAATCCGAACCACGGGTTTTGGCAGGCAAATGCAAGGAGTAACCCGCCTGCCATTATCAGAGAAAGTAGGGCCAGTCCGGATAAGCGGATGATTCTGTTCTGCATGTGTTTCGAGAACCAGAGCGGCAGTGTGGCGCAAATACTGACTGTAGCCGGGACGAAACTGATGCAGATTAGCAGTAGATAGCTATTCATAATATCAGTCAGCCGGTCCCTCGGCGTATGTAAGTGGGATTGTAGCATAAAAAACGTGGGACAAAACTCGTATATCTGCTTTTCGAGGTCTTAGGAAACCATGTAGTACAAATATAGAATGAAGCCCACGTTGGAAACGTGAGCGTCAAACTTCATTCCTCGTACTACTTCAGAAAGTTCCTAAGTTTCGAAAAGCAAGGTATAAAGCTAACGCTTTTTATATGTGTGCCCTGTTATTTTTGAATGCGAGGGCGTAATAATCTGAATTGGAGATCTTCTGTTGTTAATTCATAGGCAGCTGTATTTAATATTCTTCTCCGCAAATATATATAAAAAATCGGAATTGCCGAAATGGAGGCCGATCGCCGGCATCGTATGGAAATTTGATTATCTTTGCTGCAACACCTGAAATTGAAAAAATGCTCGAAATTCCCGAATCTTACTCGTTTGCACGGCAAGCTGCCGATATGCTCTCCGGCCGCACCGTCACGGATGTATTCAATGCCACCCATCCCCACAAATTTACTTGGTACTTGGGTGATCCGGCCGATTACCGGGCACGACTCGTCGGTAAAACGGTTCGTGCCGCCGAAGGGCACGGAGCATTCATCGACCTGCTTCTGGACGATGAGGCGCATATCGCTCTTTCTGACGGCGTCAATCTGCGTTATCATGCGCCCGGAGCCGAGGTTCCGCCGAAATATCAGCTTCTGATCGCTTTCGACGACGATAGTTTTCTGGTTTTTACGGTCGCCATGTACGGCGGGATCATCGCATTCCGGAAGAATTTCGACAATCCGTATTATCTCGGCGCACTCTCGAAGCCCTCTCCGCTGGACGACGCTTTCGATGAAGCCTGTTTCGGCCGGCTTCTCTCCGATGCCAAGTCCAATTTGTCGGCAAAGGCGTTCTTGGCGACGGAACAGCGTATTCCCGGACTCGGAAACGGTGTTTTGCAGGATATCTTGTTCAAGTCGCATATTCACCCCAAGCGCAGGCTGGCGACGCTGGGTGATGTAGAACTGGGGCGGATGTATTCATCGGTGAAATCGACCCTGAGGGATATGGCGGATCGCGGCGGACGCGATACGGGGAAAGATTTGCTGGGCAAGCCCGGCGGGTACAAAACCCTGCTCTCTAAAAATACCTTCGCGGAGCCTTGTCCGGGCTGCGGCGGTGCGATTGTCAAGGAGGCATATCTGGGCGGAGCCGTCTATTACTGTCCTGTCTGTCAGCCGCTGATAAAATAGCGGGACATACAAAAAAGCCGCTCCAAAAGGGGCGGCTTTTCCGTTGCATGAGTGTGCCGATGCGAAGGCTGGCGTGCTGCGGCGGGTTTTATTCCGGACAACCGGTTTTATTCCGGAATGGTCGTTGCCGGACTTTTCGGCCGTTGAACGCGGGGTATCCGCTGCGGCTTGACGGCCTACTGCTGGTGTGCGGCTACGTAGGCGTCGGCTTTCTCTTTCATGCGCGCAGCGCGTTTTTCGCTGTCGGGATGCGAAGAGAACATTTTCTGTACCGTCGAGGACTTCGCGCCCTTGGAAAGCTCGACCAGCTTGTTCAGCGAATTGCCCATGCCGTAGGGGCTGAAACCGTTCTTTACGGAGAATTCGAATCCGTATTCGTCGGCTTCGTATTCCTGCTTCTGCGAGAACTGGGCGCCGGTGAAGGCCGTCACGACCTCGCCGAGCTGCGAGTCGCTCAACTTGGCCAGCGTGCTGCCCTCGGCGGCTCCTGCGGCATTGCGCGCCGCCGATGAGAGGTAGGCGTTTTTCATCGCGTGTTTTACGTCGGCATGTACCACATGGCCGATCTCATGGCCGATGATCGCCATCTGTTCGTCGTCGTCCATCAGGTCCATCAGGGCGCTGAATACGCGGATCGAACCGTCGCCGCAGGCGAAGGCGTTGACGTCCACGACATGGTAGACCTTGAAGTTGAGCGGCAGTCCGTTGATCTCGGTGATCCCCTCGGTCAGCCGCTTGAGACGTGCGCCGTATTCGGTCGTTTCGTCGGCGATGGGGTTGTTGGCATCCATCCATTCGACCGCTTCGCGGCTCAGCTGGGCAATGTCCTTGTCGCTCAATGTCACGGCTTTGGCCACGTCCTTTCCCGCTTCGAGCAGTTTTCCGGTGTTGAGTTTCCGGCCGCCGATCATATAGTTTTATATTCGGACCAAATGAACAGCTTTGTGCCTCTTTTCAGCTGGGCTGCGGCGTCGGCGGGCCACATGGCGCACAGAAGCAGGGCAAAGCCCATAAAGAAAAGTTTTTTCATTTCAAGTATGTTTTAATTAGCGTTTGTGGTTTTTTCGGGACAAATATAACGCAATTCTGCTGCGGATACAAAAACGGACCGGAATTTCCGGTCCGCTTTCGTTATTTGCTCCAGCGCTTGAGCGTCGGAAAATACTCCCGCATCAGCCTGACAGCCTCTTCACGGGTATAGCTTTTGCCGTTCTCGTCGCGGAATTCTTCGTGGAACTCGGCGCAGTGCCGGATCATCTCTTCCATCGTGCACGCTTCGGTAAAGGCGCCGTTTTTGTAGCAATAGACGCAGTAGTCCGCGCTCGCGCCGCCGTCGGCTTCCGTGCCGAAGTCGCCCGCCGTCTGCATCGGCATGCCGCAGCTCTGACAGAATTTCATCTCTTCGTTCATCGTTCAAAGGTTTTATGTCCTGCCGGAACCGATGAGACGCGGTTCAGAGAGGATCGGTTTAGTCTGTTCCGGGAATGGGATCGAATCGCGCCGGCTGAACCCCGGAGAAATTATCGCCCGAACAGTTTTTTCGCGCTATTCGATTTTTTCATCGTGGACGAAATCCAGTATCGCCTGAGCCGCCGCTTCCGGCTCTTCGAGGAATCCCATGTGTCCCGAATTTTCCAGCCATACGACCTGCGCCTGCGGGTGCTCCGCAACCATCTTTTCGGCGGCTTCGGGCGGTATGTAACCGTCTTTTCGACCGAGTATGAAAAGCTGCGGGACCTTCGACGTGCGCAGCATTTCGTTCTGGTCCCTGCGGGCGATCATGCCGCCCAGCAGGGCTACGATTCCCTCGTCTTCGGTGACGAAAACCTGCTCGGTAAGGTCTTCGATTTCGTCCCGCATGCGTGCGCGGTTCTCTTCGGCGAATCCTGCGGCGGGAGCTACCCGTGCCAGCATCTCTTTCTTCCCTGCGGCGGTTTTCGGCCTTCTCCGGCGTGTCGGGATTGGGCGTGGAGCTGAGCAGCACCACGCCGTCGAGCATTTCGGGATGGCGTTCGCAGAAAGCCAGCGCCACGTATCCGCCCATCGAATGTCCTACGAGCGTGCAGCGTCCGATGCCGAGGGCTTTGAGCGCGTCGGCGACCGTGTCGGCCAGAAAATCCATCGTGTGGACCGCGCCCGTCACCACCGAAATGCCGTGGCCCGGCAGATCGAGCGTCACCACGCGCACCTCCTTATATAGATAAGGTACGAAATCCTCCCAGACGAGCAGCGATTCGAGATAGCCGTGCAGCAGCACGACGCATTTGTCTCCGGCCTGCGAGTCGCAGACGTGCAGGGCCGTGGAGCCGGCCATAATAAATTTTTCAGTCATGATTACAGGGCTTACTCCTCGTCCTGATCGTCGAGGTAGTCGAGTACGGATTCGCGCCGGGGCATGAGTTCTTCCTCCTCCTCTTCGTCGATCGAACGGTAGAGCGAATGGCGCTCCTTGCCGCTTTTGCGCATCGGTTCGAGACGTTTGGCTTTCCGAAGTTCGTCCGCTTCATGTTCGCGAATTCCCTTTTGTGTTTTCATGGATGGGAAAAGATGAGTGGTTTAGAAATTGTCGGTTTCGAATACCCCTTTGAAGACGCGCCGCGCAGGGCCCGTAAGCCGGATATCCGTATAGGTCTGCGTGCCGGGTTCATGCGAGAAGCCTACGTGCAGTTCGCCTCCGGGCACCGTGATTCGGTATTTGGTCGTTTCGTGCTGCAAAGCGTAATTGGTTATGATCGCCGCGGCGGTAGCTCCCGTGCCGCAGGCCAACGTTTCGTTTTCGACGCCCCGTTCGTAGGTCCGCATCCGGATTTCGCCCTCGCCTGCGATCTCTGCGAAATTGACATTCGTCCCCTGCGGAAAACGCGCCGTGTCGTGACGGATCATCCGTCCCAGACCCTTTACGTCCACGCCGTCCAGCTCCTCCGTGAATTCCACATAGTGGGGAACGCCCGTATTGAGGAACCACCAGCCTTTGCCGCTGCGAATTTCCGATACATTTATCATGCCCAGCTCGATCTCGCCCGTCCGGTTCTTCGCGCGGCGTATGCGCGCGGTGTGCATGCCGTCCGTGGCGTCGAAATACTTGGTTTCGCCGCCGATGCCCAGATGCTCGGCGAAAAGCGCGAAACACCGTGCGCCGTTGCCGCACATTTCGCCCGGCGAACCGTCGGCGTTGTAGTAGCGCATCGAGCAGTCCATCTCGACGCTGCGCCGCAGGGTCATCAGCCCGTCGGCTCCGATGCCGAAGTGGCGGTCGCACAAGGCCGCGATCAGCCGTGCGTCGGCGCTGAACAGCTCTTCGCGGTCGTCGATGAGGATGAAATCGTTGCCTGCGCCCTCGTATTTTACGAATGATACCAGCATTTCGGATAGTGGTTATATCATCGCAAAAATAATAAAACTTCTAAAAGTTTTACTATTTTTGTGGAAAATAAGCGCATTCGCCCGGACCGGCGGACGCTTGTATTGTTTTTATACAGAACCGATAAAAGAAAAAATCCATGAAAAGTGTGCTTTTCAAGCATCGTTCGATACGTAAATTCTGTTCCACACCCGTTCCCGAAGAGCTGCTGCAGGAGATACTGGCAGCGGCTTCGCGGGCTTCGACCTGCGGCAACATGCAGCTCTATTCGCTGGTCGTGACGCGCGATGCGGCCCTGCGCGCGAAACTCGCCCCGTGCCATTTCAACCAGCCGATGGTGACGCAGGCGCCCTGCGTGGTGACGGTCTGCGCCGACGTGCACCGCTTCTCGATGTGGTGCGAGCAGCGCGACGCCGATCCCGCATACGATAACTTCGCATGGTTCCTGAACGCTTCGACCGACGCCCTGCTGGCGGCCCAGAACCTCTGCGTCGAGGCCGAAATGAACGGGCTGGGCATCTGCTACCTCGGTACGACGATCTATACGGCCGGGATGATCGCCGAGATACTCGAACTTCCGAAGGGGGTGATTCCCGTGACGACCATCGTGCTGGGCTATCCCGACGAATCGCCCGAACTGACCGACCGTCTGCCGCTGGAAGCCGTCGTGCATTACGAGAAATATACCGACTATACGGCCGCCGAGATCGACGAACTGTGGGCCGAGCGCGAAGAGTCGGAGCTGACCAAGCGTCTGCTGGAGGAGAACGGGCTGCCTAATCTGGCGCAGATTTTCACGCAGCGCCGTTATGTGCGTGAGGACAACCTCTCCATCTCGAATTCCTACTTCGCTCTGCTGAAAGAGAAGGGGTTCTTTAACAACTGATCGGGGGCGTGCGGGGCTTGAGTCGTATATTAGCTGTCGCCGTGCTGGGCTTTTTGTGCTCCGCGTGCAGCGTTACGCGCAAGATTCCCGAAGGGCAGTACCTGCTGCAGAAGGTGACGATCGAGTCCGACAAATCGACGCCCCGCAAGGAGCGCATCACGGCTGCCGACCTCGAAAAATACGTGCGCCAGACCCCCAACAAGCGTTTTTTGGGGACGAATTTCTATGTCTGGCTCTACGAGCAGGCCAATCCGGGCAAGCAGAACTGGTGGAACAACTGGAAACGCAAGATCGGGCAGGAACCCGTGCTGCTCGACATGAGCCTGACCGAGCGGAGCGCGCAGAACCTGAAGGTCTATATGGACACGCGCGGGTTCTTCTCTTCCCAAGCGACGTTCGAAGTCGATACCACCTCGCGCCGCAGGCGCGCCAAGGTCGTCTACCGCACCCGGCAGGGCGAGCCTTACCGCATCGACAGCATTTCGTACGATTTTCAGGACAAGTTCCTCGAACAGATCATCCTGCCCGACACCGCCAATACGCTGATCCGTCCGGGCCGGGTTTTCGACATCGCGGTGCTCGACCGCGAGCGGGAGCGCGTCACGGCTTTCCTCAAGGAGCGCGGCTATTACAACTTTACGGTCAACAACATCGACTATGTCGCCGACACGCTCGGCGGAAACCATCAGGTCGATGTGCAGGTCAATATCAAGCAGTATCTTACGGGTTACAACGAACGCGGACAGGCCGTGATGGACAACAATATGGTCTACCGCATCGACCGGATCAACGTCTTTCCGGCGTACGATCCGACCGTCGCGCGGACCGATTCGACCTTTCTTTCGCGGCTCGATACGCTCTATTACCGCGGTCTGAACATCATCTACGAGAAGCGTCCGAACCTGCGTCCGGCCATTCTGCGTCAGTCGGTGCCGCTCTATCCCAACTACGTCTACAACTCGGCGCAAGTGAACCGCGCCTATACCGACCTGATGTCGCTCGGCTATTTCAAGAGCGCCAAGATCGCCTTCGTCGAGCAGCCCCGGAGCGTCGATGTCACCAATTACGTCTCCTTCATCGGCGCCTCGGCGGATTCCACGCAGACCCGCTTTACGAAGGAGGGCTATCTGGAGTGCAACATTTTGTGCACCCCGGCGCTCAAGCAGAGTTTCAAGGTCGATCTCGAAGGCAGTACGACGTCGAGTTTCTACGGACTGAAGGCTACCGTCGGTTACCAGAACCGCAACATCTTCCGGGGAGCGGAGGCGCTGGACGTTTCGTTTACGGCGGGATACGAGTTTATGAAGGCGCCCGACGCCAAGAAAAAGCGCGCCACGGAATTCGGCGTTACCACCGGACTCACCTTCCCGCGTTTTCTGGTGCCGTGGCGTACGCGGCGGTTTCGTTCGGTGAACCAGCCGAAGACCAAGGTGGAGCTTTCGGTCAATTTTCAGGACCGCCCCTATTATCGGCGTACGCTTTCGAGTGCGGGAATCACCTACCAGTGGACCAACAACCGTTACTCTTCGTTCTCGCTGCGGCCCGTCGATATCAACGTCGTCGATGTGAATCGGCTGGACTCGACCTTCCTCGGCAAGACGACGAATAAATACCTGAAAAACAGTTTCCGCACCCAGTTTATCGGCGGCCTTTCGTTCGGCTACAGCTATAACAACCAGCGTAAGAATCTGGGCGGCAACGCCACCAATATCCGCTTCAATCTGGAGACGGCGGGCAACCTGATCGACGCGGTGGACCGGCTGTTCTATGCGCGGCCGAAGGAGGGCGAGCCCGCCAAAATCTTCGGCATCGAGTATTCGCAGTATTTCCGTACAGACCTGAGCGTCAGCCGCAAGATAATGCTTGGCGAGGTATCGGCTCTCGTGGGGCGTCTCTACGGCGGCGTGGCGATGGCCTACGGCAACTCGTCGGCCGTGCCCTTCGACCGGCAGTTCTATGCCGGCGGCAGCAACGGCATGCGCGGCTGGACGCCCCGCACGCTCGGTCAGGGGTCGGTGCCCAATCCGCACGACTCTTTCCCGATACAGACGGGCGACGTCAAGCTGGAGGCCAACCTCGAACTGCGCTTTCCGATCTGGGGCATGGTACACGGCGCGACTTTCTTCGATCTGGGCAATATCTGGTATATCCGGCGGAATCCTTCGGAGTACTCCGACGACGCCGTCTTCTTTTTCGACAAGTTTTATAAGCAGTTGGGATTCAACACCGGACTGGGTCTGCGTTTCGACATCAAGTTCGCCGTGCTGCGCCTCGACTGGGGTATTCAGCTGCACAATCCCAACAACCCCTCGGGCGAGCGGTGGATCCACAATTTCAAGTGGAAGAACACGGCGCTCAACTTCGGCGTGGGTTACCCGTTTTAACGTTCGGCTTTTACTTCTTCGCCTTGTACTGCGACGGCGACATGCCGGCATTGCGCTTGAAGTAACTGCCGAAGAACGACTGGTTGGGGAAATTCAGGTAATAGGCGATCTCCTGCACGCTCATGTTCGAATATTTGAGCAGCGTCTTGGCTTCAAGGATCACGTAGTTGTCGATCCATTCCGATACCGATTTGCCGCTGATGCGCTTGATGAGCGTGGTGAGGTATTTGGGCGTGATGCATAGCTGCCGGGCGTAGAATCCCACGCTGCGTTCGTGCTTGTAGTGTTCGCCGAGCAGCTCGGTGAACTGCCTGAAATACTCCTCCGCACGGTTGTGTATCGGGCTGTCGACCTCGGGATGCTCCGTGAGGTAGTGGGTCAGGATGTCCCCGACCTTGTAGATCGTCGCGGCGATCAGTTCGCCGATGATCTCGCTCGAAAAGTCCGTCTCGGAGCCTTTCAGTTCCTGTTCGACCATCGAGATAAAACTCCGGAGCGACTGGCTCTCGGCGTGCGTGAGTTCCATGCAGGGGAGCGAGCCGAATTGCAGGAAAAGCGGCATCATGCGTTTGGTGTCGATGTTGATGCGCTTGAGAAAATCCGGGGCGATGACGATAAGATGGGCCTTGAAACGGTTGTTGGATTGTACTTGCAGGATGTGCTTGGGGCTGAAGATGAAGAGCGAATCCTTTTTGAGCCGGAATTCCTGAAGGTTTGACGTGAGTGAAGTCTCGCCTTCGGTTCCGACGCCGATAATGAGAGCGTTCAGGCGGCTCGGGAACCGGAATATCTCCATTTCCGATGCGCTGTTTGCGGCGATGCATTCGCCCATAATTCCCGGACGCTTTTCGCCTCCGGCCATTGTGATGAGTTCGTTCAGGGTAAAACTCGATATCGGCATTTCTGAATTCGTCTGGTTCATAGTTTCGCTTAAATTTCGACAAATATAATAATGATCAGTCGGGTATCATTCAAAATGTTCGATTCTTCAACCTTATGAACACTACCGCGCGCTTTTCGACCTGCGGGTCTCTGAAAACGAAAGCGCCGACCTTACGGGTCGGCGCTCGATGCTCTGTCGGCGGACCGATCCGCATGAAGATTTATTTGGCGGCAGGTGCTGCTGCGGGCGCGTCGGTGATGCCCAGTTCCTTTTTCACGGCAGGCGCGACGTCCGTCAGCGTAGCCTCGTCGAAGTAAGCCAGCGATCCCGTCGACGTGTCGAACACGACCAGAAATCCGCCTGCGGCCGCTACCTTGTCGATGGCGCTTTTCGCCTTGTCGATGATCGGGGCGAGCAGTTCGTTCTGTTTCTTCTGGTAATCCTGCTGTGCGCGCTCCTGGAACTCGCGGGTGCGGGTCTGCATATCGTTCAGTTCCTTCTCCTTCACCTCCTTGATGGCGTCGCTGAAGGTGTTGTAGTTTTTCTGGAAATCCTGCAACTTGGTGTTGAATTCGACGTTCATCGTCTCGATGTTGTCCGACAACTCCTTGGCGAAGGTGTCCATGTTCTCCTGCATCGTCTTGGTCTCGGGCATCGCCATGATGATTTCCTGGGTGTTGATGCGTCCGAATTTCTGGGCGAAGAGCGATGTGGCGCCCATCACCAGCACAACCGCAAGGGTCAGTTTGATTGCTTTTTTCATACAGTTTTATCAGTTAATGTTTTGATGTCGGTTATTTCTTGAGCGCGTCGATCACCTGCTGCGTCCGCTCTACGGAAGGATTGGTGTAGAGCAGCGTGGGGTTGTTCGCCGAGTCGAGTACCAGGTCGGCGCCCGCCTGCTTGGCGTAGGTCTCGATGGCGTCGAAGACCTGTTTCTGGATCGGGGAGATCACCTCGATACGTTTTTTCATCAGCGTGCCTTCCTGTCCGAACAGGCTTTCCTGATACTCCTGCGCCTCTTTCTCCTTGTTCAGAATGGCGTTTTCGCGGGTCTGGCGCGCAGCGGCCGAGAGCGAGGTTTTCTGGCTCACGTAATTGTTGTAAAGCGCCTCGACTTCGGCAAACTTGGCGTCCACCTGGTCCTGGTACTGCTTGGCGAGCTTATCCAGGTCGGAAATAGCCGTATTGTAGGCGTCGATTGATTTGAACACTTTCTCGCTGTTGACGATTATGTAGTTCTGCGCCGCGAGTGTCCCTGCCGTCAGAATAAATGCCGCAATTAAAATCAGCCGTTTCATAATCCTGTTGTTTTTAAGTTAATATTCAGCCGGTTTCCCGGATTGCTGCTATAAATATAACTCTTTTCTTTCAAATTTATTGCCACGCCCCGTTTTATTTGAGCTCCCTTTGGCGAGGGGGATTCAGGGGATTTTGAATGCCGGTCCGCGGGTGCGGCCGTTCGGATCATGCTAAAATTGTTGTCCCAGAACGAAGTGGAACTGGCTGCCGCTCTTGGTC
>ERZ826146.3207-NODE-3207-length-11021-cov-33.096298_pt1 | contig 11021 bp, 10 predicted proteins | sample MGYA00519857_ERZ826146 | MGnify/ENA primary metagenome ERZ826146 (study PRJEB31778, sample SAMEA3449222) | human gut metagenome | biome: human gut; feature: human-associated habitat; material: faeces | place: United Kingdom | collected 2010/2012 ...
GAAGGCGAACTGCCCATCGAGGTGCTTAACGGCCGCCCGGGGTACATCAACTTCCTCGACGCGCTCAACAGCTGGCAGCTCGTAAAAGAGCTGAAGGCCGCCACCGGCCTGCCTGCCGCCGCCAGCTTCAAGCATGTGTCGCCGGCCGGAGCCGCCGTCGGCCTGCCGCTTAGCGACACTCTGAGGAAGATTTACTTTGTTGACGACGTGAAGATAGAGCTTTCGCCCCTGGCATGCGCATACGCACGGGCGCGCGGCGCTGACCGAATGAGCAGCTACGGCGACTTCGTGGCACTTAGCGACACGTGCGACGAGGCAACGGCCACGCTCCTCAAGCGCGAAGTAAGCGACGGTGTGATTGCCCCGGACTATACTCCCGAAGCGCTCGCCATCCTGAAAGACAAGCGCAAGGGCACTTACAACGTAATCAAGATTGACCCTTCATACGTGCCCAATCCCATCGAGCACAAGCAGGTTTACGGCATAACGTTCGAGCAGGGACGCAACGAGGTAAAGCTGGACGACCCGGCACTGTTCGAGAACGTTCCCACACAGAACAAGACTTTCACGCCCGAAGCGAAGCGTGACCTCATCATAAGCCTCATAACCCTGAAGTACACACAGAGCAACTCGGTATGCTACGTAAAGGACGGGCAGGCCATAGGCATAGGCGCGGGCCAGCAGAGCCGCATCCACTGCACCCGCTTGGCAGGCAACAAGGCCGACATCTGGTGGCTGCGCCAGCACCCGAAAGTTATGAACCTGCCCTTTGTTGACAACATACGCCGCGCCGACCGCGACAACACAATAGACGTTTACATCAGCGAGGAGCATGACGACGTATTGGCTGAAGGCACATGGCAGAAGTTCTTTAAGGAGAAGCCGGAGGTTCTGACGATAGAAGAAAAGAAGGAATGGATAGCTAAAAACACGGGCGTAAGCCTCGGCAGCGACGCTTTCTTCCCCTTCGGCGACAACATAGAGCGCGCCCACAAGAGCGGCGTTGAGTACATAGCGCAGGCCGGCGGCTCCGTTCGTGACGACAACGTGATAGATACTTGCGACAAATACGGCATAGCCATGGCCTTCACCGGCGTAAGGCTGTTCCACCACTGATAAAAAGGTGAGAAGGTGAGGAGGTGAAAAGGTGAGATGTCTCATCGTCAAGCACATCCAATCCTCACCCTCTCACCTCCCCAAATTCTCACTTTTTTACAACATCTCTCACTTTCTCACCCTCTCACCTTCTCACCTTTTATATATATGGCAGACATCGACGACATCATTGCTGGCGGCGGAATAGTGTTCCGCAAGGCAAAAAGCGACAACGGAAACGACAGCGGCAAGGTGAAGACCAAAGCCAAGAAAAAGCAGTATATCACAGGAGCGCACGGCAGCGGGTCGGCACGCCAGAAGGCAAAATACCGCGAACAGCGCGCCAACAGACACAAGAAATAATGGCCGAACGTAAGCAACGGGGCCATGATAAATGAAAAAATGCGGCACAGTATGCCGCATTTCGTCGTTATAAAAGTATCTTGTCAATTTGTTTTCAGACTGAAACCGATGTCCGTTATACCGGGCAGGATTTCACGTTTCATCACGTGCCGCACGCGCACATGCAGTGAATCGCCCTTTTGCAGGTCGATGTCTGGAAGCGCAAAACCGTACTGGTAAACACTAATTCCGTGACCAAGCACGTTTCCGTCGTCGTCATACAGGCGGCAGTCAAGCGTGTCAACGCTCACACGATGGCCGGGTTCTACAGTCTGGCAGACCTCCAGGCTAAGGCTTGTAAACGGATAAGCCGCCGCTATACGCAAGCCTATCTCCCGGATGTAACGCCCTGACGAGGCAACCGGAGGCACGTCGAAAACAGCTGTGTCGTTCTTTTCCAATCCGTCGGAAGGCATGGAAACGAACTTGTCGTACACCGTTCCGCCGCCGCAAGCCGACACTACCGCCGCCACAAACATGACCGGCAACAATATATATAATGTGCGCCTAAGCATCATTACGCCTTCACTTCCTTGCCTTCGGCTGTTCCTCCGCCACCTTTCTTGGCTTGTGCGTCGGGCTGTTTGCCGCGTCCTTTGGCTGCCTGTTTGCCGTTTTTATTCTTCGACTTGCGTTTTTTCTTGTTCTTGTCGAAGCGTGTAAGGCTCTCGTTTTCAAGCAAGTCAACGGGTCGTTCCTGCTTCTTTGCCGTACCGTCTTCCTGAAGTGACAGCGGCTTTTCACCCTGCTTGTTCATTTCTATCACCTCAAGCGCGCGCCTTGCGGTAATCACTTCAAGGTTGGCAGGCACTTTCTTGTCGGTAGAATACGTCACCATGCCGGCCAGAATGTCGCTCTTGAACAGATAATAGTCATTGTCCTGCGTCTGCAGCACAACCTCCTTGCTCGGCAACTTGCGGCTCGCCTCCATGTAATTGTCTACCTCGTAGTTCAAGCAACACTTCAGTTTTGCACACATTCCAGCCAGCTTCTGCGGGTTGAGTGATATGTCCTGATAGCGCGCCGCGCCCGTACTTACCGACACAAAGCTCTTCATCCATGTTGCACAACACAGCTCGCGACCGCACGGCCCGGTACCTCCTATGCGTCCGGCTTCCTGCCTTGCACCTATCTGTTTCATCTCTATGCGCACATGAAAGGTCTCCGCCAGCACCTTGATTAGCTGCCTGAAGTCCACTCGCTCGTCAGCAATGTAATAGAAGATGGCCTTGTTCCCGTCGCCCTGATACTCCACATCGCCTATCTTCATGTCAAGATTCAGGCTCTTGGCGATTTGGCGGCTGCGTATCATAGTGTCGTGTTCGCGGCTCTTTGCCTCACGATACTTCTCCATGTCGACGGGCTTCGCTATCCTGTATATGCGCTTGATGTCATCTGCCGACTTGATGTTTGCCTTGCGGATTTGCAGCTCCACGAGCTTGCCTGTCAGTGTAACGACACCTATGTCGTGACCCGGACTGGCCTCAACGGCCACGATGTCGCCTTTCTTCAGGTCGAGATTGTTGACGTTATGGTAATAACCCTTGCGTGTGTTCTTGAACTGCACCTCCACAAGATCCGTGCTTTTGGCGTTGCCCGGCACGTCGGCCAGCCAGTCATAAGTGTTCAACTGGCGGTCCTGCCGTCCGCAACCGCGAATGCAAAGGCCGCGGTCGCAGCCGTTGTATATCATGTATTTCCTGTTCTTGAAGTCCATATCAGAATATGTTTATATATGTAATTGCGTAAACCTAAGGTTTTCTTATCAAGGCAACGATGATGTTTGTAGCCATGTCGAAGAACACAATCTTGGCGTTTGCGTTCTGTCCGATGTCGCGTATGGCGCGGTTCATCATCGCTGAAATTTCCAAAACGTTGGCCTCGTTGATGTAAGGAGAGAAGTTACGGGCGAAGTTTTCCTCATCGCGTGTCATGTAACAGAGTTGCGGATTGCGGAAGTTGTACATGAAGTTCTCGCGCACCAGGCGAAGGAAATACTCCAACATACGTTTCTGCCGCTCACGTCCGAGTGCGGCGGCGGTGTCGCTCCACTTCTTCAAATCCTTTATCTTGCGCATGTATGCGAGGCGCATCAGCGAGATGAACATGTCAAGAAACTCCTTCTTCTCGTTCCCGGCATCAAGCTCTTCAAGTGCTCCGAGCCAGCTGCCGCCAGCCGCACGTGCCAGCATCCGCGCCCCGTCGGGGTCTATTCCGCGGCGTTCAACGAGGGCACACTCTATGTCTTCGTCGGCAATACGGCGCACATCTATACGCTGCGCACGGCTTTTTATAGTGTCGATAAGCATCTCCGGCTCCTCGCAGACGAGTATGAAGACCGTAGCCTGCGGCGGTTCTTCAAGCAATTTGAGCATTTTGTTGGCGCATTCGGCGTTCATCCGCTCGGGCAACCACAGTACAGCTACCTTGTATCCGCCCTGACTTGACTTCAAGCTCAACGCCCGTGACAGCGCGTCACTTTCCCCTACACCCATCTGTGCCTGCTGGTTGGCCGCGCCCATGCAGGCCAGCCACTGCTCTATTGTAAAGTAAGGGCCTTGCAAAAGCAGTCCGCGCCACTCCGAAGCAAAGTCCTCGCTCGACATCTTATGCTCCGAACCGGTGCCCGAAGGACGGATTACGGGATAGGAGAAATGCAAATCGGGATGAGCCAGCTTGGCCGCCATGGCGCACTGCGGGCACGCTCCGCACGCATCACCTCCGCTCCTGTCACGGCACAGCAGGTAAGAAGCGAAAGCCAAGGCAAGAGCCATCTTGCCGCTACCTCGCGGTCCGCAAAGCATTATCGCATGAGGCACACGGTCTTCACTTACCATCTGCCGCAGCCTCTGCTTAACCTCTTCCTGGCCTATAACGTCGCTGAACTTCATTCCGATAACAAGTCAAATCGGTGCAAAATTACTAAAAATCCACCTTATATTAAAATAAATGGCAGCAGAACTGACTTTTATTTTAGAAGTTAGAGAAGTTAAAGGTAGTTATCGCTCACTACGTTCGCTAAGAAGTTAAAGCCATTTGTCAAGAAGTTAAAGAAGTTAAAGGAGTTTTTCGCTTCGCTCAAGAAAACTCTCGCTCACTGCGTTCGCTTAGGAGTTAAAGCCATTTGCTTTGCCATTAAAGCCTGCGGCTGACAAGGCGATAAGCCCCAACCACCGCGACAAACACGGCCACCGACACGCCGACAGCAGGCAACCATGACAGCGACAGCAGTCCCACGAACACCTTTGTTGCGGTCAGCATATAGACCACTCCCAACACTGTGTCAAACAACCCCACCTTTTTCTTGCGGCGTTGCCTTACTATCAGCCACTCAACCGCCAACATTGCAAACACCGTATAGAGCATTGACACACCGCATACTTCCTCTACAAACAGGCCTGCCGCAAAGATAACGACAAGCGAAAGCACCTTGTCGGTAAAGCCCGTCGGCATCTTGCGCCAACGCCTTACAAACAAAACGGCTGCCGGCACAATGATGATTGAAAGATAAAATACTGTCAGAGTTGGACTCATTTGCTATAAAGATTAAAATACATATCACTTTTTCGGCCTGCGCGCCCCCATCCACGTGGCGTTATGCCACAGCTGTTCGAGCGGTCCGCGCTTATGGCTTGCAAGCCACAGGCGGCAGAATGTGTACTGCAACAGCACGAAAACAATGCCAAGGACAAGGCTCATGGCATGGCCGCTGACCGTGTAAAGGCCAAGCCCCCAGTGGTAGAAGATGAAGCCGCCCACGACAGACTGGCCGAGATAGTTCGACAAACTCATCTTGCCATACGGCAACAGCTTCGACAGATAGCGGCGCATGCGCGTGCGGTGGTACATCAGCGTGATGGAGCTTACATAGAAAAGCGTCATCGCGAGGTTTTTCCACATGTCGAGCATCACCGTCAACGACGCCTCGGCACACGGCGAAACAAACATCTGCGGCACAGTATAGCGCAGCGGACAGAGCACAGCAAAGGCCACCAACGACCACAGCATTGTGCGCTTCCACACCGCCGCATTATTCCCCTCGTCATAGAACATGCGCCGCCGCCCGAGCCAAAGTCCGAGCAGGAAAAGGAACAACGTCTGCATGAACCGCCCGTGCTCGATGGCCCACGTGAAGTTTACGGGCAGGCCGTAACGCAGTCCCGCCACTGCCACATCAAGCCAACTGCCACCCTCTTGCGCAGGAAGTATCTCAACAAACATGGCATCGGAGCCGAGATTGAGCGGCTGAAGCTGCGGATTTATCAGGCTTCCGACAAAATAAACCACCTCTATCGGCTGCAACGCAAACAGCAGGGCGAAGCCCAGCAGTACGCGGTTGCTTGCGCGGACGAGCGGCAACACCAACAGGCCGCACACAGCATAGACCGTAAGAATGTCGCCGTTGAAGAACAACAGGTCGAGCAGTCCGAAGCCGAACAGCAACACCATGCGCCACACAAAGCGCGGACGGAAGTCGTAACCGCGCTGCGCCTGGTTGTCATGCTGCACGAACAGCGTCACTCCGAACAGCATCGCAAAGATGGCGTACATCTTGTTCGACAACAGGAAGAACACAACGTCCCACACGGCCTCGTCGAACTTAGTCAGCGGAGGAAAGCTGTAAAAGTTAAGATGCTCAAGAAAATGCACGAGAATGATGCCGCCCACGGCCACGGCACGCAGCAAGTCGGCAGCGTCGATGCGCGTGTTCGGCAACGACGACGGTTGGTAATGTGTCATGGATGTCTGTTATTTTTCACGATAAACAGTTGCAAAGATACAACAAATTCCAAACATCAGACATGTTTCCGGCCATCTTTTACGCAGAAAAACATACTGCCGCACATGACATTATGCAACTCACGGCAGCCTTATCAGCATCAACATGTCATTTGAAAAATGTCCACATAAAAGCACGAAACAGAAAAACGTCACTGCAACAAACGGCCTCCCAAACAAGCAGGGAAGGCCGTTTTAAGTGCGAATACACCCAGAGAGCACAATAAAACTTGCCATTCGGCACATCAAAAGACCGCCAATGCGCACACAGAATACGGCCTTCGGCGATGCAAAAGACGGCCTTTCGCCTTCCAAAAAGCAACCTTTTGCAAAGCAAACAGCCGCGGACACTGCACACAAAAGCCTGCAAACGCCGCAACATCCTACAACTCACGCAATTACGTTTGCACACGAAAAACGGCCTTATTCTGGCCTGCGGAATTTTATTTTACGAATAACGCACCTACGGAAGCCCATCGGAAAACAATGTGAAAGCCGACATGCCAGTTGCGGTTGCATTCTGTCAGCCTGTGCAGACGTGCTGAAATTCCCTGTCGCAATACAGGCAACACACATGAAAACGACGTTAAAAACAAACATTTCAACGGCAATTTTGGTCGCATCTTCAAAATTTCTACAAAATTGGCAGATACTTTTGCGCCCGTAAAAAACAGCCGCAAGGTTATGGAAAATACAGGAAACTACCAGCTTACAATCATCATTCCAGTGTACAACGAGGCCGGAAACATTGCCGCCTTGGAGCAACGGCTCGCCGACTTCATGCCAAAATCAATACGCAGAGCATGCGTATTGTTCGTCGACGACGGTTCGACCGACGGCAGCCTCGACCTCATCGCCGCAGCGTGCGGCAGGCATGAAGGCTTTTTCTACATAGCCTTGGAGCGCAACTCCGGCCTCAGCGCGGCACTGAAGGCAGGCATCGACACGGCCCGTTCACCACTCGTGGGCTACATGGACGCCGACCTTCAGACCACGCCGGACGACTTTAACCTGCTGCTCGGACACATCAACGAGTACGAAATGGTGACGGGCATACGCGCCGAACGACGCGACTCGGCCTTCAAGAAGTTGCAGTCGAAGATTGCAAACGGCTTCCGCCGCATGATGACCCACGACGGAATGAAGGACACGGGCTGCCCCCTCAAGATGATGCGCACGGACTGCGCGCGCCGCATTCCGTTCTTCACGGGCATGCACAGGTTTCTCCCTGCACTGTTGATGCTGCAAGGTTGCCGGGTAAGGCAGGTGCCGGTGAGGCACTTTCCAAGAACCGCCGGCAAGTCGAAATACCACCTGCGCAACCGCCTTGTGGCGCCGTTCATCGACTGCTTTGCTTACAATGCTGCCCGTGATGGTGCTAAGGGACTTCTCACCTGACAACGAGCTGCGCTATCTCAGCATTGCCGACGAGGCCATCAGAAACGGAACCCTGTTCGCATTCACCAACCACGGAGTGCCATACGCCGACAAACCGCCGCTCTACCTGTGGCTGCTGATGGCAGCAAAGACGCTTTCGGGCAGCCATCAGATGTGGCTGCTGTCGCTGTTCTCGCTCATTCCGGCACTCGTAACGGTGTCGGTAATGAGCCGGTGGGTGACCGAATATTGCGGCAAAGACTGCGCGGAGACCGGCGGATGGATGCTTATTACATGCGGACTGTTCGCCGGAATGGCGGTATTCCTTCGCATGGACATGCTCATGTGCATGTTCATCACGCTGGCGCTACACACCTTTTACAACATGTTTCGCGGCCGGGGGCGGCGCCGGGTCAATGCGGTGATGTTCCCGGTGTACATCTTCCTGGCCGTGTTCAGCAAGGGCCCGATGGGCATACTTGTGCCGCTTGTCACGACGGTAACGTTTCTCGTGGCGACAGGCCGCGGCCATACGATAGGCCGTTACTGGGGGAAAACAACGTGGGCGGTGCTCGCCTTGCCGTGCATAGCATGGTTCGCGGCGGTTTATTGGGAAGGAGGCAGCGGCTATTTAGGCAACCTTCTGCTGCACCAGACGGTCGACCGGGCGGTCAACTCGTTTCACCATGACGAGCCGTTTTACTATTATCTCATTGCGATATGGTACTCTATGGCGCCGTGGACGCTGCTGATTGTCGGTATGACGGTTTACGCAGCGTGGCGCAGAGGCGTGCTTACGGACATGCAGAAGCTGTTGCTGGCGGCGGTGTGCAGCACGTTCGTGATGCTCTCTCTTGTCAGTTCGAAAATCCAGGTGTACATGCTGCCCTTGTTTCAACCTGCCGTCTATCTTGCGGCCACGCTGCTTCCACGCGTCGGACGCACGCCTTTTGCCGTGTTGTCGACGGCCTTTCCTGCCGCAATTTTCGCCCTTGCGCTGCCCGGATGGGCTGTTGCAGCGGCATTTGACGTGCCATATATGGCCGATATCCGTATCGCCCTGTCTGCCGCATCGCTGTCGGTTGGAGGCTGCGCCGCGCTCTTCCGCCTGCGCAAACAGCGTAAGGCCGACGGCGCGGTGAAGCCTGTTGCCTGCGGAATGCTGGCCGCCGTGTTCTTCACGGGTCTCGCCGTGCCGGGCGTAAACGGCCTCATCGGCTACAAGGAGCTGTGTACAGCGGCGCAGGCGGAAGCCGGACGGCACGGCACGCAGCGGTTTTACACGTGGAATGTGAAGCGCAGCGAGAACATGGACATTTACCTGAAGCAGGACGTAATCAAGCTGGACGACGAAGACCTAACGCGCAACAGCCTGCCAAGGGGTGTGCTGATGATGCGCGGAAAAGACGCGGACAGGCTGCCGCCTGCGTTGAAACGGCAAGAGAGGAAGGCCGTAGGAAAATATATTGTGACTACGATAGGACAATAAAAGACTTCATGCGATGAAAGTACTGGTTACTGGCGCCGCCGGATTTATAGGCAGCGCAACGGTCAAGGCCATGCTGGCCGGAGGACACGAGGTGGTTGGCATAGACAACATCAACTCTTACTACGACACCCGCCTGAAGTATGCGAGGCTGCGCGAGGCCGGCATACGGCAGGAGGACATACGCGAAAACCGTATGACAGGAAGCCGGACGGACACGGCTTACAGATTCGCCAAGCTCGACATCGCTGACCGCACGGGCCTTGGCAGGCTGTTCGCCGAGGAACGTTTCGACACCGTTGTGAACCTCGCGGCGCAGGCCGGAGTACGCTATTCGATAGAGAACCCGTGGGCTTACGTCGACTCCAACATCGTGGGCTTTGTCAACATACTTGAATGTTGCAGGCAGAACGGCACGTCACACCTGGTGTTCGCCAGTTCGAGCAGCGTCTACGGGACGAACAGGAGCACGCCTTACGCCGAGAGCGACGCCACAGATACACCCGTCAGCCTGTATGCTGCGACGAAGAAAAGCGACGAGCTTATGGCCTTCGCCTACGCCCGGCTATACGGCATCCCGACAACCGGGCTGCTCTTTTTCACGGTGTACGGCCCGTGGGGACGCCCCGACATGGCTCCGTTCATCTTCATGAAAAGCATACTGGAAGGCCGCCCCATCAGCGTGTTCAACCACGGGCGGATGAGCCGCGACTTCACTTTCATCGACGACATCGTTGACGGCGCGGGCAAGGCCACAGCCCTTACGCCCACCGGCGACACGCCGTACAGGGTGTACAACATCGGCAACTCGCACCCCGTAAGCCTGCTGCAATTCATCAGCGTGATAGAAAACGTGGCAGGGCACAAGGCCGTAATGCACATGGAAGGCATGCAGCCGGGCGACATGCAGTGTACTTACGCCGACATATCGCGCATCGGCCGCGAGTGCGGATACAGCCCGAAAACGAGCGTGGAAGAAGGCATTGCACGCTTTTATGACTGGTACAGGAATTTCTACGGATACCGGTGACTTTGCAAAAGGTGGCCTTTCGCATTGTAAAAGGCCACCTTTCAGCGTGTAAAAGACGGCCTTTTGGAACGCAAAAGGCCGTCTTTTGCAAAGCCGCCTGCCGCAAGCGTTGCACACACAGGCGGCAAAGCGGCGTATGACTTTGAAACAATGAATTTTACATTTGCACACGAGAAACGTGCGTTTTTCCAACAAAAACGATTATCTTTGTCGGCAAATAACCATGCAGAAGGCGATACCAAGGAAAACGTTGCACCATTAAGACACCTTAAAAACGCGCACGCGCATATAATAAACCGCTGAAAGCCGCGTTATTACTGATAACAACCTATATTAACAACATTAACAAAAAACAATTACCATGAACCAAAATCAATCAGGCAGCAAGGCTTACCTGTTCTCAATCGTGCTTGTTGCCGTGTTGGGCGGACTGTTGTTCGGATACGACACCGCCGTAATCTCCGGAGCCGAAAAGGGTCTCCAAGCATTCTTCCTCGGTGCTACCGACTTCACCTACACCGATGCGTGGCACGGTTTCACGTGTGCCAGCGCGCTCATCGGCTGTATTATCGGTAGCGCAATATCGGGCTACCTGGCATCGAACTGGGGCAGAAAGAAGTCGCTTATCTTTGCCGGCGTGATGTTCTTCATCTCCGCCCTCGGCTCAATGGAACCGGAGTTCCTCTTCTTCGAGCACGGACATGCCGACTACCCACTGCTCATCGCCTTCAACATATACCGCGTCATAGGCGGCGTAGGCGTTGGTCTGGCCTCGGCCATATGCCCTATGTACATCGCGGAGGTGGCACCTTCGAATATACGCGGCACGCTCGTATCGTGGAACCAGTTTGC
>ERZ826146.3208-NODE-3208-length-11017-cov-2.968163_pt1 | contig 11017 bp, 10 predicted proteins | sample MGYA00519857_ERZ826146 | MGnify/ENA primary metagenome ERZ826146 (study PRJEB31778, sample SAMEA3449222) | human gut metagenome | biome: human gut; feature: human-associated habitat; material: faeces | place: United Kingdom | collected 2010/2012 ...
CTGCCACAGACTTCTTCGCACTTGCCTCACAGACTGCAGTTCCTTTTTTATTTACCTGCGTATAGGTAAAGGTAATGGATTTCTCCGTGAGCTTGGTGATCTGTACTGTCACTCTTCCGTTGGTACTGTACCAGGTTCCAATATAATCTTCCGGATTAAATGCAGGTTCTCTGGTGATCACTGGCGTAGGCGTTGCTGTAGGAACCGCTGTGGGTGCTGCCGTAGGTGTTGCCGTAGGTGTTGCCGTAGGTGCTGCCGTGGGTGCTGCCGTAGGAACAACGGCAGGAGCCCTTATCGGAAAGAAAATGGACAAAGCGGCCGAACAAGCCAAACAGGTAGAAGGTGCACAAGTCGAGCAAGTTACCGACAACAATGGATTACAAGCTGTAAAAGTGACATTCGACTCGGGAATCCTTTTCTCGACAAGCAGTTCAAACCTCAGTTCATCGGCTAAATCGTCTTTAAGTAAATTCGCTAACGACGTACTGAACCAAAATCGTGATATGGACGTCACTATCTACGGATATACAGATAATCAGGGTTGGAAAAACTCGACAGCAGAACAAAGTTACCAGAAAAATCTGAACTTATCTCAGGAGCGAGCTCAAAGTGTAGCAAGCTATCTGCTGGCATGCGGAGTTTCCACGAACCAGATCAAATCTGTGCAAGGTATGGGCGAAGCCAATCCCATAGCCGACAACTCCACGGCAGCAGGCCGACAAGAAAATCGTCGTGTAGAAATCTATTTGTATGCAAGCCAACAAATGATTCAACAAGCCGAAGCCGGAACCCTTTAAGGAATAACGTCATCATAAATCCACTGACAGGTATATTCTGTCAGTGGATTTATAAAATATGAGTCCAACAACTATTTATGTCATTCGATTGTATATACGATATAAAATCAGAATGAGTTTCTCCAAACATTAATTTGACACTAAAAAAGATCCGAATAATGAAAACCGTTTATTTATTTCTCGCAACAGGATTTGAAGAAATAGAAGCTCTTACGATCGTAGATATGTTACGCCGAGCCGAAATCGATATTACAACCGTTTCCATATCGCGAAATCTTCAAGTTGAAGGAGCTCATGGAATAACTGTTACAGCCGATTGTACATGGGTGGAACTATCGACCGAAGATGCAGACTGGTTAATTTTACCCGGAGGAATGCCGGGAACAAAACACTTGGGAGAATGCAAACCGTTGGTTTCTTTATTGCAACGCCAAGCCGCTGCCAACAAGAACATCGCTGCCATTTGCGCCGCTCCGTCGGTTCTGGGTCAGGCAGGATTGCTTAACGGATATAAAGCTACCTGTTATCCCGGATTTGAGCAATTCCTCACTGGCGCAACTGTAACAGGCGACAACGTGACTGTCGACCGAAACATTACCACAGGAAAAGGTCCGGGAGCCGCCATATCGTTCGCCACAGCCATCATCACCCAAATTGCCGGGGAAGAAAAAGCCCGTGAGGTCACGAGCGGCATGTTATTGTAAATCTTCAAAACCATACAGATAAAAAATAGCCCCGGCATTGTCGGGGCTATTTTTGTCATATTACAAATTCAACTATCGAATTATCCCACAATAGACGAAACCATCTTATCCAACGCTTCGGTCAATTTGTCGGCATTCTTTCCGCCGGCTTGTGCGAAATAGGGTTGCCCGCCTCCGCCACCTTGTATCAACTTAGCAGCATCCCGAACAATCGCAGAAGCATTCTTCCCATCGGCAACCAAGTCATCGCTCAGCATAACAGTCAATAGAGGTTTATCTTTATCCCGGGTCGCGGCGACAAAAGCCAATCCTTTGGAGACTTCACCTCGAAGTAAAAAGGCGATTCCCTTAACCATATCGGACGGCATCGGACCGATGAAACGGATAAGTTTCACGCCGTCTATACTCTCGGCCGATTTAACCATACGATCTTTCAAGACAATCATTTTCTCCTTAACATATTCCTCGGCCTGTTTCCTCAATTCGGCATTTTCATCGATGGCTTTATGAATCGCTTGTAACAAATTGGGAGCATTATTAAACAAGATTCCTATCTCTTTCAACGAATCTTGCAAGGCGTTCATCGTTTCCTCCACCCGAGCTCCTGTTATAGCCTCGATACGACGGATTCCCGCAGCAATCGAACTCTCGGTTATAATTTTTATCATACCGATATTTCCGGTATTGGATACATGAGTACCACCGCACAACTCGACAGAGGATCCAAAACGAATCACCCGGACTTCTTCTCCATACTTTTCACCAAATAGAGCCATCGCTCCCATAGCCTTAGCCTCGGCGATAGGAACATTACGATGTTCATCTAACGGGATAGCTTCACGCACTTTTCGATTGGCTATCATCTCGACTTTTCTCAACTCTTCGTCTGTGACTTTTTGAAAATGAGAAAAATCAAAACGCAACGACTGCGGAGAGACATAAGAACCTTTTTGTTCTACATGAGTTCCTAAAACTTCACGCAGAGCTTCGTGCAAAAGATGAGTCGCCGTGTGATTACATGCAGTCGCCCGACGTGCCTCTTTATCGATAACGGCATGGAATGTAGCGGTCACATCTTCGGGTAATCGCTCGGCTATATGAATACTCAAATTATTTTCCCGCTTGGTCTGTAATATCTCCACGATATCATTTCCAGAAATCAACTTTCCTGTATCGCCTACCTGACCACCCATTTCGGCATAGAAAGGGGTTCTGTCCAAAACAATCTGATAAAACTCGCGAGCTTTTTGTTTTACCTTACGATAGCGCAATATCTCGGCGTCGCACTCGGTCATATCGTATCCCACGAATTCGGGCTCACCCTCTTTCAATACAACCCAGTCGCCCGTTTCTACGGCAGCCGCATTACGAGCCCGTTCCTTTTGTTGTTGCATTTGGGCGTTGAACTCGTCGATATCCACTCCTAACCCTTTTTCTTTCAATATCAACTCGGTCAAATCAAGAGGGAAACCATAAGTGTCGTACAACACGAAAGCATCCCGCCCGCTAATCTCGCTCTTACCAGCAGCCTTTGTATCGGCAGTTACTTTATCGAGCAACTTAATACCGGTTTCGAGAGTACGCAAGAAAGCATCTTCCTCCTCTTTAATTACTTTTCCGATAAGGACCTTTTGAGCCTTCAATTCAGGATAGGCATCTCCCATCGTTTCAATAAGAATGTCCAATAATTTATAAAGGAAAGCCTGCTTCTGACCCAAGAATGTATACCCGTAACGTACAGCCCGACGTAAAATACGACGAATTACATAACCGGCTTTCGCATTCGATGGCAACCGCCCGTCGGTAATAGAAAATGCAATCGTACGTATGTGGTCTGCAATGACACGCATAGCAATATCGACCTTAGGATCGTCGCCATATTTCTTACCGCAAAGACGCCCGATTTCCCCGATAATCGGTTGGAATACATCGGTGTCATAATTAGACGTCTTTCCTTGCAACGCCATACAAAGCCGTTCGAATCCCATACCGGTATCGATTACCCGAGCAGGAAGAGGTTCGAGCGAACCATCGGCTTTACGGTTATATTGCATAAACACAAGGTTCCATATCTCTATCACTTGCGGGTGACTCTGGTTAACCAATTTCAATCCATCGACTTCGGCTCTCTCGGCATCACTCCGCAAATCGATGTGAATCTCAGAACAGGGTCCACAAGGTCCCGTATCTCCCATTTCCCAAAAATTATCATGTCGATTTCCGTTAATTATATGATCTTTGGGCAAATGCGCTTCCCAATACGAGGCAGCCTCGTTATCTCTCTCCAAACCTTCGGACGCATATCCTTCGAATACGGTAGCGTATAATCGGGCCGGATCTATTTTCAATACGTCGACCAAATATTCCCAAGACCAATCGATCGCTTCTTTCTTAAAATAGTCCCCGAACGACCAGTTACCGAGCATCTCGAACATGGTGTGATGATAGGTATCCAGTCCCACCTCTTCCAAATCGTTGTGCTTACCGCTCACTCTCAAACATTTTTGTGAATCCGCGACCCGCTTATATTTTGCCGGAACATTTCCCAAGATAATATCTTTAAACTGGTTCATTCCCGCATTGGTAAACATCAACGTAGGGTCATCTTTAATCACCATCGGAGCCGAAGGCACGATCTGATGGCCTCGTTCTCTGAAAAAATCCTTAAAAGATTCACGAATCTCTTTTGCTGTCAGCATAACAATTTAATTATATTAAGTTCCACGGCTTTCTTTTTCGTTATCGAAATAGAAATCGCCAATACGGTATATTAATATTACCAAAAACAATTTGCAAAAATAGCCCAAATTATTATTTTTGTACCCATGTGCAGATAAAAAAATGCTTAGAAACATATTTTTTTACGGTCTATAAAAGCTTTTGCCAATAAGAATGAGCCGACAAATAATCAATGAGTAAAAAAATATTCTACATATACAATCCTAAAACACTGACATACGAACGGGTATATCCTTCACTTCGCCAGCGCATCATCGTTGTTTTACGCCATTTGTTCGTCGGTAGCATACTAAGTATAGGGGTCATCGTCGCATTTTATTTTTGGTTCGGTTCGCCCAAAGAAGAGCTTCTGAAAATGGAAAACGAGCAAATGCAGACACAATATAAAGTGCTTTCCAAACGAGTCGATGCAGCGCTGGAAGTTCTGAATGATTTACAACAACGAGACGACAACATGTATCGGGTCATTCTGCAAGCCGAGCCTGTAAACGACGAAATCAGGAATAACGGAATATACAACCCTAGCCGGTACGAGAATCTGTTGCAAATGAGCGATGCAGAGCTGGTTGTTTCTACCAGTCAAAAAGTAGACAACCTTGCGAGGCAAGTATATGTACAATGCAATTCCATGAACGAACTCGTCAAACTGGCACAAGGCCAAGAGGAGCGCATAAAACACATTCCGGCCATACAACCCGTTTCTAACAAAGATTTGAAACGAACAGCATCGGGATATGGTTATCGAATAGATCCGATCTACAAGACCACAAAATTCCATCAGGGAATGGACTTTTCTGCCAATGTGGGAACCCCTGTTTACGTAACCGGGAACGGCCGTGTCGTTGAAACCGGCTGGCAACAAGGATTTGGGAACACGGTAGTCATCGATCACGGATATGATTATAAAACCCGATATGCTCACCTCAGTAAAATATTAGTCCGTAAAGGACAAGAAGTCATACGAGGAGAAGAAATAGCCGAAGTAGGCAATACGGGGAAATCCACAGGGCCGCATTTACATTACGAAGTTCTATACAAAGGGAAAGCCCAGAATCCTATCAATTACTATTTCTTCGACCTTTCACCCGAAGATTACGACCGCATGACTCAACTTGCCGAAAATCAAGGGCGTGTAATGGATTAAAAACAAATCGTATGAAAGAACCTGTAACAAATAAACAAAAACTATATTACACGATCGGTGAGGTATCGGACATGTTCAATGTAAACCAATCCTTACTCCGATATTGGGAAACAGAGTTTAAAACAATCAATCCTAAACGATCCCCCAAAGGGACTCGTTATTATTCCCAAAAAGATATCGAAGAAATAAAGCTCATTCACTATTTGCTGAAAGAAAGAAAGCTGAAAATAGAAGGAGCGAAACAAGTATTGAAACACAAAAGAGAAAGTACCGTTCGGTCCCAACAAGTAGTGGAACGACTGAAATCACTGCGTTCCGAACTAATTGCCATTATGGAAGAACTGGAATAGCTTGGCTGTTAAGAAGGAAGATATTGACGATTTCAAGAAAGTTTCTTACACTTCCTAAACAAATAAGGTACACTATTCACACCGAGAATAAGCCCCAGAATCGCCCCGCAACTATTGGCGAGAAAATCATACCAGTCCGCACTTCGACCCATAGACATAGCACCCTGCAACAACTCCATCAAGCCACCCCACACAATAGCCCCGCACACGAGCAAAATCAACTTGGGAGCGGTAAACTTCGATACCCGATATATATCGAAACAGCCTATCCAAACAAGCCCCAAATACATACAACCGTGTACCAGCTTATCGGCTCCTTCGAATAAATAAAACTCCTGACTATGTACCGGATTCTTAGCCAGAGACAAATATGTAATTACAACCAATACTATAATCGTAGGGACAAACGCCAAAAATCTAAAAGGCCTCATATCTATTCACGTAATCTTTACAACAAACAAAAAGGTACAATTATCTCCTTTTTACAGAAATACTTGCTTTTGCAATCCTTTGACAAAGATAAAGTAAGCTAAGAATAAAAACAAATCACCCGATTTCTGCCAAGGATCAATCTACCTGTACCTCCTGTCACAAAGGCCTCATTTTCATTTACGACAAAACCAAATCCATTTGCATTTGGTTATATAATCTATCATTCATTTTTCACAAAAAGGATTACACTTTCATAGAAAAAGGGTTCTATTCCCTTTTTATTACGCTATTATATGGACAAATAAATTAAAATTTTATACTTTTGTAATTATATCTTGAACTAAAAATGGGAGAACGGGCAAAATTCGCGACCAAGTTAGGAGTAATAGCCACCACGGTAGGATCGGCGGTAGGATTAGGAAATATTTGGAGATTCCCTTATGAAGCCGGAATGAACGGAGGGGGAGCATTCTTAATGATTTACATTCTATGTGTTCTTATATTAGGTGTTCCGGTTATGTGTGCCGAATTCATTATCGGAAGGAAATCCAAATCCGACACGGTAGACGCATTCAAAAAATTAATTCCCGGCAGTCGATGGTACTACATCGGATATATCGGAATATTGGCCTCGATTCTTATTTTAGGATATTATATGGTCATATCGGGTTGGACACTCGAATATCTTTTTCAAGCAGCCTGTAACAATCTGACCGGAAAAACGGCAGCAGAATTCAAAGCTGAACAAAACGCATTTATTCAGAACGATTTTCGGCCGTTACTATGGATATACATTTTTCTCTTTATCAACTATATCATCATATCTAAGGGTGTACAGAAAGGAATCGAAAAAATGTCCAACATATTGATGCCTATACTGTTCATTATTCTCATCGTTTTTTGCATACGATCGTTAACACTACCCGAAGCCAACGAAGGTCTGAAATTTTTCCTACACCCCGATTTTTCGAAAATCACACCCCAAGTCATCGTACGGGCAATGGGGCAAGCATTCTTCTCTTTAAGTTTAGGTATGGGTATCCTCATCACCTACTCCTCCTACTTCAATAATAAAACTCATCTGATAAAAACAGCCAGCACGGTAGCGATACTCGACACAACCGTTGCTATTTTGGCCGGAGTAATTATATTCCCGGCTGTTTTCTCTTATGATGTGGATCCTGTCGCCGGTCCCGATCTTGTATTTGTCACCCTCCCCAATGTATTCAATCAAATGCCGGTATCTGCGTTATGGTCTGCATTGTTTTTCTTACTCCTCACTGTGGCAGCTCTTACTTCCACCGTTTCTCTTTTCGAAGTTGCAGTTGCATTTTTTATCAACCACATGCATCTGTCAAGGAAAAAGGCAACCCGGACAATGATGATCATTGTTGCCATATTAAGCACTGTCTGCTCTCTTTCTATCGGTTCATGGAGCCATATACGCATTTTTGGGAAAACCATATTCGATGCCTGCGATTACTTCTCAGCTATCATCTTGCTGCCAGTAGGCGGACTGTTGATAAGTATTTTCATCGGGTGGATACTGAAACGAAATATCTCCCGGGAGGAATTGACTAACCGAAATAAATTACACGAGCCACTATTCAACGCAATCTTTTTCTGTATCAAACACATAGCTCCAATCATCATCATTTTAATCTTTTTATCGGGATTTGGTATTATCTGATGGCACTTAAAAACGATTCTTTTTTCTCACTATCGAAAAGCGAACGCAGAGCGACTCTGTTATTGATTATCATTCTGTTAATCCTCACAGGAGCTCGCATTGCGCAATACTACTATCATTCACGAGAAAAGGTTGAAGTTACAACGGAATACGAATCATTTCAATCCGAGCTGGAAGAATTCAATCGTTCTTTGAACCATCAAAACGAAAAAGCAAAAAATGCCGAACGGCAATCATCTAAAAGTTCCCGTCCTCCTAAAAGTTTAAAACCGGTTCCCCGGGAAGAATAGTACCAAAGAAGTTTTTTTAAATCCATACCTTACTATTCAACAAAAAGAATTATCTTCGCTTAACATAACAGCAGGCCGGTATGCAATGCCTGTATCGGCAGGTCTTGTTATATGATTTCAAAACGTACAGCACTATGTTCCAGTGGATACAAAAAGAACCGTTGTCTTTAAATCTTGGTGGAGAATTGGTTTCCCTATCGAGACCATTAATCATGGGAATACTCAATATCACCCCCGACTCTTTTTACCCCGGAAGCCGTACTACGGAAGAAGAACAAATCGCCGAGCGACTGCATAAAATAGTGAATGAAGGCGCCGACATCATAGACATAGGAGCCTACTCCTCGCGACCTAATGCCGACGACATCTCACCCGACGAAGAGATGAAACGACTTTCGAAGGGACTCGACATTATCCGCAAACTATATCCCACGGCAAGAGTCTCGGTCGATACATTTCGTGCCGATATAGCCGCTCGCTGTGTCCGGGAATACGGAGTACAGATGATCAACGACATATCGGGGGGAGAGCTCGATTCTCAAATGTTCGAAACCATAGCCGAGTTGAAAGTCGCCTATATTTTGATGCACATGAAAGGGACGCCCCAAACCATGATGCAACAAATTCGATACGAGCATATCATTCCCGAAATGCTTTACTATTTCTCAGAACGTATCGCCCGACTCGAAAGTCTCGGTGTCAACGATATCATTATCGATCCGGGATTCGGATTCAGCAAATCGGTCGACGACAACTACTTGCTCATGAACCGACTTGACGAATTTACCCGTATAGGCTATCCCTTATTGGTGGGAATATCTCGTAAATCAATGATATATAAATACTTTGGATACACTCCCGAAGAAAGTCTAAACGGAACTACAATCTTAAACACGCTGGCTTTATTAGGAGGAGCCGACATTTTGAGAGTGCATGACGTAAAAGAAGCTGTGGAAGCGGTAAAAATAGTTTCAAAAACCATACAATCCGTAAAATAAAATGTTCTCATTCGGCATAAAAGATATTATCGACATACTCATCGTAGCCCTGCTTCTGTACACTCTTTACAAAATGATGAAAGAGTCGGGAACAATAAGCATATTCACCGGTGTATTAGCATTCGTGGGAGTATGGATCGTTGTAACGCAAATTCTCGACATGCGTCTCATCGGGTCTATCATGGACAAATTTATGAGTGTAGGTCTCCTTATACTCGTTATTTTGTTTCAAGACGAAATCAAGCGCTTTCTCGTACAACTCGGGTCGCACAAACGATGGAGATTCTTTTTCAATTTCTTCCTTAAACACAAAGATACCGGAGAAAAGCCCTATATCATGCCCATCGTACATGCCTGTATGAATATGTCCAAGACAAAAACCGGAGCCCTGATAGTCATCGAGCAAGGAGTTTCACTCGATAATTACAAAAATACCGGCGACACGATCAACGCAAATGTAAATGCAAGGCTCATCGAGAATATATTTTTCAAAAATAGTCCTTTACACGACGGAGCCATGATTATCGCCGATGATCGAATAGCCTCGGCAGCTTGCATATTACCGGTCTCGCACAATACGAGAATACCCAAATCGATGGGGCTAAGACATCGGTCGGCATTAGGTATAACCGAAGTAACCGATGCCCTTGCCGTCGTCGTATCGGAAGAAACGGGAAATATCTCTTTGGCTCACAATGGAAAAATAACGACCAAAATCTCAGGTAAGGACCTCGAACGTATGCTGGCACAAGAATCTATTGATTGACTTAAAACGTCTGAATCGAAACAAAATCGCTCCACGGAAATCGTTCAGCATAAATCACGCGAGAACAGCTCGGGACATGAAGAACCACTTCCGAAAGAATGGACGGATTAAAACCATCGGCCACCGCAGGAGGTATCGGAGCCTCGATATAAATATCTTTCAACCGGAGACAGCCCGTAAAAAGATGATCGCCGATACATGTCACCTCCTTACCGAAAACCACAGTCATAAGAGTCTTGATTTTGCCGAAAGAAAAATTTTCAAATTTCAAATCCCTCCCCACATAAAGTTTTTCCAAAGGACAATTATAAAACAAATTATCTCCCACCTGCAAAGGTTTATTCCCATCGACAAATATCGCCTCTTTCAAAGAAATACAACTCCTGAATGCGTACACTCCTATCGTGTTCACATCACACCCTATCGACACCACCCCCAAAGACTCACATCTATAAAAAGCCAATTCACCTATATCCCGAACTTTATCCGGTATAACAACCGACGACAAATTATAACAACACCCGAATGCTCCTTCTCCGATAGACAATAGATTTTCGGGCATTATCACCCTTGTCAATCGGGCACATTTATAAAAAGTATAATCTCCTATCTTATTATCCGAGGCACTATAATTTCCATAATAGGTATTTCCCCCATTTACAATATTTACCCCCGACAAATCCAAAACGGACAAACAACCGCCTGTCTCCTTTCCGTTTGCATCACACCCGCTCATCTCGCGAATGTATCTTAGGTCTGTGCCATTTAATTCCCCTATCAGTGTAAGCTCTACGATTCTGTATTTCAAATGAGACGCTATCAACGACGATAGTGTACCAGCTTCATTCACACGAATAACCATACTCTTGTTACTGGGCCTTAATCTTCCGATCAACGCCCTTAACGACCACATAACACATTTCAAATTTTTCATAAATGCAATAAACTCTATAAAAGAACAATTCCCCCAACAATTAAAAATATAAGAAATCGTTTGTCCACCCAATAGAATACAAACTCAGTATGACAACAACATTATACGCAACCCAAACGTAAATTCGACTCCGTCAAAAAACTTTATTCCCTCTTTATAAATAAAACTAAATA
>ERZ826146.3217-NODE-3217-length-10988-cov-13.870392_pt1 | contig 10988 bp, 13 predicted proteins | sample MGYA00519857_ERZ826146 | MGnify/ENA primary metagenome ERZ826146 (study PRJEB31778, sample SAMEA3449222) | human gut metagenome | biome: human gut; feature: human-associated habitat; material: faeces | place: United Kingdom | collected 2010/2012 ...
AAGTTTCGGTGATAGTGCAGTTGCACCGATACACTCACGAAATTATTAACAACTTATCGCACCGAAACTGTTTCCGGCGTTGTTGGTTGTATAATTATTTCACTGTTTTTTTACAATATGTTGCATTGTAATTTTAATGAAATTTGATAAGCTAAGAAGCTGTGATGAAATTTTGCATTTCTTCACAGCTTCTATTTTTATGCAGACTGTCGAAAAACCTATATAATTTTTGAAAATGGGGTTGCGGATAAGCACTTTTTTGAAATAACAGACTTTTTCTACAAACTGATTTTTATGATCATTTCTTTTTCTTCAGTGCTTTTTTCATTGTCAATTCATAGCTCATATCGACAAGCATTTTTATCTTATCATCGGGCGCACTGCCGTCAAGAGCGACAGTTATCCAGTTTTCTTTATTCATATGATATGCGGGATAAAAGCCTTGTTCCATTCTGAGCGAACCGATGAGCAGAGGGTCGCATTTCAGATTGACAACATCTATAATATCCTGAACTCCAAGCCCGAGCCTGCTTTTCGGTATATCCATTATCATCGCAAACCACTTTTTCGTATCGTTGTGACGATAAGCCTGAAACCCGGGATTTTTTTCAAACAATCTTTCAGCGGTAACGCCGTATTTATCGGTTATGTATTTGTCAAGCTGTGAACGATTCATTATCACGCCTTCTTTACCGTGTATATACCGCCTGCACCGCAGGCTATAGCGCCGCTTATCTCAAGGTCGGCAAGTATCTCGCTGAGCTCCCCGAAAGATAAATCACTAACCGACATAATGCCGTCAAGCGTTATCCCGTCGCTTTTTACGATAATTCCGAGTATTTCTGCGGCGGCACTCGCATTTTCGGGATTTGCCGCTACACCGCCGCTCTGCTCTGCTTTGACATCATCGGCAATTATCGGAGCTGACATATCCGCCGGATCTGCCGATTTCAACGGCTGTACCTCTGTGCCTTTTATTTCGGCAACAGGCTTGATCTCTGTTGTTTGCTTTGTTGTTTTTCTGCGCTTTTTAAGCACATTTTCGGGTGTCACACGGAAATAATCTATTTCTTTTTCTTTGTCGGCGATACTTGTGATCTTAAAACGCGGCGCATCAGCCGCTTTCACTTTCTTCAAAAGTATATTCTCATTTTTCACCATTGGTGCAGATGCCGTTTCCGTATCTTTTTCAACCGCCACGATTTTCGTTTCGGGTACGCATTCATCTTTTTCCCTATGTATCACAAAGCTTGTCAGCTGTGCCTTGTCAAGATATGTATCGTCTATCACATTGCTGTAAGTCGGATAAAACTCGTTAATTATGTCGTAAAAATCAAACACAGGGTGAGCACCGTCACGCAAATATCTTATAACCCGACTGTAACGCCGGTCGAGCGTATCCTCCGGAACTGTGAAAAACAGCTCTCGATCCTGTTCAAAAGCGTGATTTGCAGTTAGCAGACTACCGCTTTGATTATACGAGCCTACAACCGCAGTCCCGTGTGAAAGCCCGGATATTATGCGGTTTCTGAACTTAAAATAGTCTGAGTTGCACGGAGTATCCGGCAGAAGCTCGGATATTACCGCACCGCCGTTATCGGTTATCTCTTTTCTGAGCCCGAACGAGCCTTTCGGATAATCAACGGTTATCCCGCAGGCAAGTACGGCAACTGTCGGTTTTCCGTGACGGATACTGTTATTATGCGCGATCCTGTCTATTCCCTTTGCAAAACCGCTTACAAGTACAATATCACATCTCGCAAGATTATAACAGATATTCTCCGCCATTCTCACAGCCGCTGCGGACGGCTCTCTCGGACCTACTACCGCTACAGCAAGCTTATTGTCAAAACAGCCGATATCGCCGGATACAAACAGCACTACAGGCGGATCGAATATATTTTTCAGATTATCGGGATATATCACGTCATCAAGCGTCACTATCCCGATATTATTTTCTTTGCAATAGTCGATAATAGCCTTTGATCGTTCAAGTGTTGCTTTGCGTGCAGCATCCTGCCTGTTAGACGGAATAAGTGACATATCTCCGCCGCTTATACGCTCATACGCCTTGCGCGCATTTCCGCATGCTCTTATTACCTCATGTATCTTCGGGTTTCCGCCGCCGAATATTTGCAGCAAATAGATGTAATATTCCATAGGCCCTCTAAAGCTATCGCCGCAAGTATTACCCGCGGCGAAATTTATCATAAATTGTTTTTCTTGTTATCCTCGTTGCGAATTTGAACCCTTCTTATCTTGCCGCTGATAGTCTTCGGCAATTCTTCGACAAATTCAACTATTCTCGGATATTTATAAGGTGCAGTATTCTTCTTAACATAGTTCTGAAGCTCTTTTTTCAGCTCTTCAGACGGCTCATATCCTCTTGCAAGCACTATAGTCGCTTTTACCACCTGACCTCTTATCGGGTCGGGTGCACCGGTTACCGCACATTCAAGCACCGAAGGATGAGCAATAAGCACACTCTCTATTTCAAACGGTCCTATGCGATAACCGCTTGCTTTGATAACATCATCGTTTCTTCCGACATACCAGAAATAACCGTCCTCGTCTTTCCACGCTGTGTCGCCTGTGTGATAAAGCCCGTCATGCCATGCCTGGTCTGTAAGCTCCTCATCACGGTAATAGCCGTCAAAAAGTCCGTCTTTACCGCGCTCGGCACGTACAACTATCTCACCAACCTCTCCGACAGGAACGGGATTTCCGTCATCATCAACAACATCAACATCGTAAAGAGGTGTAGGCTTACCCATTGAACCCGGCTTCGGTGTCATACCTACAAGGTTTGCAAGCAGAGCGGTAGACTCAGTCTGACCGAAAGCTTCCATCAGCTTTAAACCGGTAAACTCAAGCCACTTGTTGTATACCTCTGGATTGAGCGCCTCACCCGCGATAGCCGAATACTTAAGACTTGAAAGGTCATAATTTTCAAGTCCCTCTTTTATAAAGAAACGGAACATAGTAGGCGGCGCACAAAATGATGTGATCTTGTAGTTCTGCATTATCCTGAGCATATCTGTCGGAATGAACTTATCAAAGTCGTATACGAATACACAGGCACCGAGCGACATCTGACCGAACAGCTTGCCCCATGCGGCTTTTCCCCAACCCGTATCGGAAATAGTAAGATGAATACCGTCCGGGTCAACATTCTGCCAATGCGCCGCAGTCTGTATATGAGCAAGTGCGTACCTGTGATTATGGATAACCATCTTCGGATAGCCCGTTGTACCCGACGTGAAATAAAGCAGCATATGCTCTCTTGTATCGGTTTGTACACGCTCCATAGTTTCGGGCATATTTGCGACCTCGTCATCAAATGACACCCAACCGTCCTTGTGCCCGTTAGCTATAAACTTGATAAGCCCGTCGGCGTGTATCTCTTCCTGAGCCTCGTCAACGTATTTTGCGATATCGGGGTTATACCCGGTACATACTATTGCCTTAACACTCGCGCGCTCAAAGCGATACGTAAAATCGTGCGTTGTAAGCAAGTGCGTTGCCGGGATCGCTATAGCGCCAAGCTTTATAAGACCGATTATTGCGATCCAGAACTGATAATTTCTTTTAAGCACCAACATTACGGTATCGCCCTTTTTGATACCGTATGAAGCAAAAAGATTAGCTGCCCTGGTCGACAGCTTTGACAGCTGTGAATAAGAAAAATCGTGGCGGTTCTCCTGCAGATCGATATGAATAAGCGCTTTTCTGTCAGGATCTATCTCGCCGAATTTATCTATGATATCATAACCGAAATTGAAGTTGTCGGGGCAATCGATCTCGAACTTATTGAGAATGCCGTTCTTATCAAAGCCCTCTTTAACAAATCTCTTATAGTAATTTTTAACCTGTTCCATTAAATCTCTTTCCGTTCCTTATTTTATCAGATGAGTATAGCAAGGAACTTACAGTCCTTACCTTCTATGGCGATCATACCGTGCGGATTCATACTGTCATAATAAATACAATCACCTTCATTGATTATTTCAACATGATTGCCTATCTGAAATTTCATAGTTCCCGATATTATGTAATCCATCTCCTGACCGTCATGCACGGAAAGATATATCGGCTTATTCTGCTCTTCCTCATCATAAGGCGCTGTTACAAGCAACGGTTCGATCTTTTTATTCTTAAAAAGATAAGCAAGATGCTGATATGCAAACCTTTCACGGCGCTCAATAGGAAGTCCCTTATCCTTGCGTACGATCGAATATGTGTTGAGCTTCGGCGTTACTCCGGTAAGAAGCTCTATAAGCTCGATCCCGAGAGCATTGGCGGCTTGATTAAGAAACGAAAGTGAAAAATCCTTTTCTCCGTTCTCAAGCGAAACATATTCTTCTGTCGAAACGTTCGTCTTGCTTGCCATCTCTCCGACAGAAATATCGAGATATTCTCTTGTGTTTTTCAGTCTGCCGGAAACATCTTTGATATTATAATCCATACTGACCTCCATAACGGATATATTACTTGATTTTTAAAAATGTATTCATGCTTTTCGTGCTTTATTTATCATATTATAACAAAAAAGCACTTTAAAATCAATAGTTTCTGCCGCTATTCGGCGCATTTCACACTGTGAATTTATCAGAAATACTGTTGTATAACGTTATGCTCATACCCTCAACATCAAGCAGTTCGCTTACCGAAGTAAAATCTCCGTTATTTTTCCGGTAAAGAATAATGTTTTCAGCCAGTTCCTGTGTTACTCCCTCAACCGCCAGAAGCTGATTTATCTGCGCATTATTGAGATTGACCTTTGCAGCGCCGTATGACTCGTTTCGGTTGTAGTAACCGGAACTGCCGGTAACGGTAAACTGCGCACACAGTATCTTATACACATCATCATTGACAGCGGGTATAGATTTCAGCTCATACATAGAAGAAATTTTCCCGACCTTATCGCGATAGTTGACTATGTCATGAGCTATCTGTCTGCCGACACCTTTTACCTGCATAAGCGTATCAAGATCGACTTTGTTGATGTCTGTCTTTTTCGTGTTAATGTTCTCGAATGAGGACGACACCTCGGCCGCAGAATAGATCCATGCGTTATCACGTTTTGACTTATCTTCATAATAATATAAAACAACAGTGAGCATTACGGTAAGGACAAGTACTCCTGCGCCGATGATGACCGCATTACGCACCTTCCCTTTCATAACACTCACTCCAAGCCATTATATCATTTTTTACCCGAAAAGAATTTGCAATACGCACCAAGCCTGCATTTGCCGCACTGCGGTGCTCTCGCGCCGCAAACAAGTCTGCCGTGCCATACAAGCCTGTGACAAAGCATAAGACCGTCTTTCGGGGGTATCACTGCTGAAAGCTGTTTTTCAACCTTGAATGCATCTTTTGTGCCGTCCGTTAATCCGATCCTGCCGCTGACCCTTATAACGTGTGTATCACACACAAGCGCAGGCTTCCCGTACAAGTCGCCCACAATAAGGTTTGCGGTTTTCCTGCCCACTCCCGGCAGCTTAACAAGCTGTTCAATGGTATCCGGAACTCTCCCGTCAAACTCATCGCGTATCATGCGACACATCATAACTATATCGACAGCCTTTGTCTTATACAGTCCGCAGGAACGTATATATTCTTCAACCTCGTCAGGCTCAGCCGCCGCAAAACTGTCTACATCAGGAAACCTCGCAAACAATGCCGGAGTTACAAGATTAACCCTCTTATCCGTGCACTGTGCCGAAAGCCTTGTTGCTATCAGCAATTCGTGCGGTTTTTCATAATTAAGCGCACATTTTACATCGGGATAACACTCAGCAAGCACATCAATAACAAGCCTTGCTCTTTCCTTTTTGGTCATAAATATCTCTTTTCTCGCGGTTATAACTATATATTATACGATATCGACACCGTTGTCAAGTTTTGTCGACAATTTTTTTGTAATTTTCTTTTGGAAAAACGGAACCGTTTCGGGACACCCTGCCTATAATCATTGCTAAAATCACATACGCCGATATACAAAAAATCCCCTTAGCAACTGCGTAAATCCGCATTGCTAAAGGGATTGTTGGTGAGCCACCCGGGAATCGAACCCGGGACACCCTGCTTAAAAGAAAAAAGCATTATGAATTGATTATCATATCTAAATGGCTCTGATGTTTACGTTGCAAAAGCTTTTTGTTTTCGGCGAGATGTAAATACATCATCGTAACTTGCAAGTCTGAATGTCCCATAAGCAGACGTAGAGTTTCCAAATCTCCGCCGTCAACAAGATAATTGGTCGCAAATGTATGTCTTAAGAGATGTGCGTGTAATCTTAAAATTCCAGTTTGCTTCTTAAGCTTTTGGAATACTTGTTTAACCGTATTTATCGTACACTTTTCTCCAAAGCGATTCACAAATACAGGTTCCGACTCTTTAGCCTCATTCCGATATTTGTGAATGTAATTTGACAATGAAATTTTTGATAGTTCTCCTAATGGAACAAAGCGTTGTTTATCTCCTTTACCGGTTACTATCATAAATCCACGTTCGAGGTGAACGTTTCCGATTTGCAAATTGATAATTTCTCCTCGGCGCAACCCAGAATCGCACATCAATATAACCCAACATCTATTTCGTTCTTCAAGCTCAGAATCGCCGAATGCACTGATCAATGTATGTATTTCATCGTCATCAAGCGGAAATTTTTCTGATTTTCTTATCTTGGTGGCTTTCAATTTTTTGCTAAAGTTAGGAAGTAGATCTTCTTCGATACAATAATTGTAAAAGGCCTTTACTGCTCTGACTCTGCTATTTACACTACTACTTTTCAACGGCTGTCCGTTACACTTGACATAATCATGCTGAAGAAAAGTACAATACAATTTATAATTATCAACTGTCAGACTATCAACATTTTTATTTTCGCCTAGCCAATTAAAAAATGCTGATAGATTTTCATTGTACCAAATCAAAGTACGTTCACTATTGTTGCGAAAAAGTTGTTCATTTATAAACATCTTGTTTTTTATGTTTTCAATCTTTCCGATCTGTGCAGATGAAACGTGCATTGCCTTTGCAATTTTTTCGCGAAGTCTGCCTTTGATTTCAACACCGTCAGCTTCAAGCTGTGTAAATATTTTTTTAAGTTCTTCATGTTCTTTAAAAATATCTGCGTCACTGTATTTCCGCTGTGTGTGATTCAACATTATCAGATCAAGATTCATTTCAGCCTCCGACTTCTTTGCCGTAATCACATAACAAGGAACGGTTCCGCTGTTCCATTTTCCTTTTTCACTTAAAAGTTTTATTGCAGATAATCTTCTGTGTCCACTGATAAGTTTATATGTTTGTTGTTGTAAAAAGCGATCATTTTCATTTTGTAAACCTCTTCTTTCTGTTGCTTGTACGCAACACATAAAAAGCCTCTTTTTAAATAACACCGGGAAAGGACGGCAGGCTTACTTTTCCGTCCTCGATGTAGCTATCATCGCCCGATGTTGCGGAACACTTACATCCCCATCATAAAAACTACCTCTTAATGCTGTGTTCCGATGGTGAGAGCCGGCAGAGTTGCACTGCCATAGGATGCTGATGCTCTCATATAGGCGCGACACCGTGTCGCACCATTCAATTAACGTTAATACTGCATATACTCTTTTTTCTTTTCTTCTTCAAGTATCGCTACATACTGTCCGTAGCTCATCTTCTTGTCAAGAGCCATCTTCTCGACTTTCGATATTTCAATTTCGCTTTCGGTTTTACGCTTGTGCGGCGCTGTAAAATCAATTATTTTTGCAGGCATTATCTCACCTCCTTAAAAAAATAAAGCACAGACGAGTTGTGCAACAAGTTGATATCTGACTATTATTATTTGCTACAATTAGAATTAAATAAATAATTGTAGCAAATTTCGACAAAGTATGATATAATTCTATCGTAAAATCGCTTTTAAAAAAAGGAGTGCTACTATATGAACACTAAAAATGTAACTATCCATGAAGCATACAATGCAATCGATTCTGTTAAAGCGGCAGTTGAAAGTGGTGATCTTTCAATTTCGACTGCAAATGAAATCGCAAAGCACAATACCACAAAACAACAGGAGATTATATCATCACCGGCAAAAAAAATTAAAACGGCTGATGTCCGTAACATAAACAACAACAAAGCTAAAGCAAAAAAGTCTAAATGTGATGAGCTGAATAATGACAGCACATCTGGTGAAGCTACCGAGATTTATCTGACAATTGATGAAATAATGTTTATGAAAAAGAACCTCGACAGACTTGGATTTTCATATCTGCTTTCTGTTTCTTCTGACAGTGACAAGCAGATCATCGAAAATATAATATCCAAAATAAAAGGAGAAAAAGCGAATGGCAAGAGATGTTAATACACTGATAAGCAAATGCGAAAATGCTATAACACAGGAAGAAAAAACAATATCAGCAGCTAAAGAAAAAATCAGAAAGTTACGCAAGGAAATAAAGAAACTCAAAGCCGAAAAGAACAATCAATTTGCCAACGATTTGCTTGCGGCGATTATGAAAGACGGAGATATTTCTGATGAAAAACGAAAAGAAATTCTTGCAATGCTGAGCAATTCTGAAACAAAAAATTCTGACAGTCAGAATGAAAAAAATTCACAGCCCGAAGAAAAAAACTTTAACGATAATGATTCACAAAATGCACTCAGTGAGCGTAGCGATTTTTAAAAAACAAAATCACAAATTTGTTTTTCGGGGTATTAGGGGGTTCACCCTAACAAGCGAACGAGTGCACCAATCGGGTGCACGTGTTCTGTGCTTGCCACTATGTGATTTACTGCGTAAATCGCATAGTGCAAAGATGATTACACTGATATTAACGATAAACTCAGCGTAATCGCAAAAGAGCTTGATGAAAAACAGTGACCGCAAATGTTAATTCATTAATGAATTGACATTTATTATTGCTTATGTTAGAATGGAGATTAGAAATGTATACTAAAGAAAAAAATACAGAAAAACCAAAATTAACCGATAATGCCGAAAGAATAAATTGCGAAGCTTGTTATGAGCCGTGCATATTTGAATTAAAAGATACTGTTCATACTTTCAATATAGGTTTATTGGACATTCTTAAATGCGTTAAATTTGCTGAAGAAGAAGGAATCGTTCCAAAATTGCCTGATGAATGGTGGATTTCCGTCTCACAACAATTCGGATATTTCGATGAGGGATAATAATGAAGATTTTTAAACTAAAAGTCGGAAGCAGCAAAATATATGAGCTCAATAAAAATATATTTGAGCTTCAGACAAAGCAAAAAAAGCCTTACTACACTTTTAATAATTCCAACGAGCAAATTCAATATGCGGTTTGCCCTGCTTGCGATAATCCTATTCAGATAATCGGATTATATAAAAAACTTAAAAATACCGATAAACCCTACGGTCGACATTGCATACATAGTGTAGCGAGACTTGCCGAATATAATCAGCAAGCTTATGATTTTTGTCCCTATTCAAAAAAATCTTTTAATGTTAATCCACAAAGCAGAAAAGGCAAATTAACAGAACTTGAAAAAAATATTTATTATCTATTGCGTGATCAATTCGATAGAGTAATTTATATTTTAAGGCAGGTTCTTGATATTTATATAACAAACAAATCGGCAAAATCTATGTTAGAGACGTTCGTAAAAGGCAAAGGATGGTTATATTCATGGGGTACATTGAACAATATTCCGTGGATATTATGCCATCTATCCTGGGCAAAGACATTACTCGGTCAACCTATCAGAAAAGATTCAGATGTTTACAAAGCTATTATGAATAACTGCCATGAAGCCTTATTTTGTACGGACGAACGACATAAAGGTTATTCGATTTTAACTAATAAACCGGGTGAATTTGTTGATATCAGTTATTGCCTTATTCAACATCAGCGTGAGATAATAGACGATAATTTAATTGAAACATTTGAGCTGAAGATTTCAAATAGCAAAAATGAGGCTTTTTTCAGTAAGCAAATTAAGGTAGATGAGATGTATTTCTTAAATTTGATTAACAAAAATAATGAGCATTTTCGAAATAAGACCTTACTGGATATTGCTCAAAATTTGATGCCTGACTTATAAGTAATATCATAAAGCGACTGACTTCAGTCGCTTTTTGCTTTAATTCTGAAAGTTAATCAGCATTTCTATTTTGTGCTACAGGTAGCACAATAGGAAGGGAGTAAGTACATGGAAATATTAGCAATATTAGTATCATTCGTGTGTATATTAGGTTTAATAGGCGGCGTTGGCATAAGTTATGGAATAAAAAGCAAAAAAATAAATGACAATCTTTTGAAATTGCAAGACAGCTATATAGGAGTAAAGGACGGCGAAATGTCGCTGTCAAAACAAATAGGCGTAATCAGCGGAACTGATAGTAGTTTAAGCAACCAACATAAAGATATTGAAAAATTTCTGAAGGAAGATATAGAATTTAAACTGAAGCAGACAATGACATATTCTTCCGATGCTTATAGGCTCATAGAAACCGAAAGGCAACTGCGTGAACAGAGAGAAAAACTGCTTAATTGTGATGAAAGTAAGCTATCACAAGCGATAGATGATATTTCTGCATTTAAAAATCTATGGGTAGAAAAAAACTACCGTATTCAACAATTGAGCGAACAAGTAATACAATTGCAGGAAGAAAGGCAGTCACTTGAACGTACGATAAATGAGAAGAATAATGAAATTAACAAGCTAAAGGAACAAATTGAAAAATATCGTTATTCAAGAGATGACAAACAAACTTTATATAGATAGCGTGGATAGCACAAAGCGACTGATTTCAGCCGCTTTTTCTTTTGTGCTACCTGTAGCACAATGTAACAAGTTTGTAAAAATCGGCGAAACGCATAAAAACAATACTATATTTTGTATATGTTTTTGTTATGTTTCGCTGGACTTTTGTCCGTTTTTATGGTACAATATACTTGAGGAAATAGTACCGAATCGAAAGGAGATGCACAAATGGCAAG
>ERZ826146.3223-NODE-3223-length-10972-cov-4.546121_pt1 | contig 10972 bp, 8 predicted proteins | sample MGYA00519857_ERZ826146 | MGnify/ENA primary metagenome ERZ826146 (study PRJEB31778, sample SAMEA3449222) | human gut metagenome | biome: human gut; feature: human-associated habitat; material: faeces | place: United Kingdom | collected 2010/2012 ...
AAGGCGTGGGTCTGCAACACCCTGATGCACCGGTTCAAATCCGGTCTGCGCCTCTTAAAAGAAGATTCCCGGAAACGGTTTGTTTCCGGGAATTTTTGCGTTGCCGGATATACGGGAAAAATCAGGAGATTTTTTAGTAATATTTTAGTCACCGGATAAACGCTGAGTGATCTCAGTAACGTTCAAAAGAAGAACGATCCGGTAAAATCTGTTCAAAGGCTCTTTGAATCTCTTCCTTTACTTTCAGATAAGGGATTTCCTGATTGCTGTCATTCATACAGACAACAGGACTTTTCTGATGGATAATGGTATCAGTCAAAGTAGGATTCGTCTCTGCCAGATTAAAGTACCGGCAAAGCTTTCTTACATTTTTCGGGATAAAATTTCCGCTTAATTTCTGATATTCCCGGATAACGTACTGACTGACGTCTTCTCTGTGACGGAAAGGATGAGAGCATACCTGATCCAGATACTCTCCCTCCAGATTCCAGAGAGTTTCATAAGTACTCTTTTTTAACGGAGATGGTCCATGTACGGTATAAAATCCTGTAAACCGTGGAAACATGATCTCCAAAAAATTATAGAAAAAGTACATCGCAGGATAACCAATGTGAAAATAAGACCCAGGCTGCTTTTTCATATTCTGCCGCTTGTCAAAATATTTAGCCAGAAGCATGGCATTGTTCAGGTAGATATATGGCATAGTTGTGTCGTCCACATTAGTTACATCGGGCTGCAGTGCAAGCATATCAACGGGTTTTCCATTTTTGAAAAAATCCGTCGGCTTCACTGGTTTTAACAGGAGCATATCATCATTGAAATAGATAAAATTTTCCGATAAGCCTTCAATACGATGGAAATTCCATTCGATGGGATGACTGCTAAAGGTAGGCAGGTATTTCGCCGGAATAAAGTCTTCATGGTTTACAATATGTAATTTCGGATTACTGGAATCCAGCCATTCAGGCAGATGTCCAAAGGTCACAAAATGGATTTTACGAACCCATGGAGCAAAGTTTTCAATGCTTCGGAACCAGTAATGCATCAGATCCCAGTCCCGGTAGCGTTCTTCCCGGTCATCACTTTTGACGGATAATCCCTGCTGTCTCATACGTTCCTTTTTCTTTTCGCGCCATACAGGGTCAGAGCCGTCTACCCAGGCCAATACAATATCAATTTCTTCAGTCTTCATGATTTATCCCTTCTTACAATAGAGTGTTCCAAATAAAATTAAAAATATTTCAAAATGCCGGAAAATAAGAAATGTCTTTGCTTTTTGAAAAAGTCCGGCTTCTTTCAGCCTATAAAAACGTTTATAATGATCGATCCGGAACTCCGTTCTGGCAGACTGTAAAATCCGGTATTTTTCTTTTAAAGAAAGAGTACAGGTAGGGAGACACAGGTTATAGACCAGAGAGGCATACCCATCTACATATTTTTGAGACATAATCTCTTCCATCTCCCGCGAGGTCAGTTCCAGAGATTCCAGAAAATGACGAGTCTCCATGAAATTGTTCCGGTAGCATTCGACCAGTTTCGGCTGCCAGCGGTATGCGGCAGAGCCGGCACGGACATTATAGTGGTAATCACAATTTGCAGAAAAGTAATAAGTCTGGGCTTTTGAAAGTGCCTGCATAACGAATACCGCATCCTCTGCATAGGGAAGATCTGGATTGAACCGGAGATCTGCAATCAATTCTCTGGTAAAAATATAGCTGAATACATTGACGTTCAGATTTCCTTTTTGTGCCAGGATGTAGTCTTTCATCTGATTTTTAGAAAGAACTCCTTCAAAGGACGGAATCCCCTTGAGAGAAGAGGAAACTTTTCCGCTTTTCCAGACATCCTTTTTAAATCCATGATACAGTACATCCGTCTGTCCGGTCTCTATTGCTTTTATACATTCAGCCAGCAGGGATGGCTCAAGCAAGTCATCAGCATCTGCAAAAGTAATATAATGGCCTGCGGCAAGAGCCAATCCGGCATTTCGTGCAGTGGAGACTCCCTGATTTTTCTGATGGATCACCTGAATCCTTGGATCGACAGTCTTGTATTGTTCGCAGATCTTATTACTGGAATCGGTTGATCCGTCATCAACTAAAATAATTTCAAGGTTAAGATAAGTCTGATGAATAATAGAATCTAAACATGCCGGTAAATAAGGTGCAACGTTGTATATTGGTACGATAATACTGATTTTTTCCATTATAACCTTTCAGCAGTAAGTACTGCGGGGAGCAAAATATTCAGAGTAATAATAAAAATTACAGAGAAAGAATGCATTCTCCTCTACATAATCGATCACAAACGTAAAGGCATCAAAGTCGGGGGGGGTTTGACCCCGATATCATTTTATTATACCATATTTGACCATCAAATTGAAAGATTTGTCCGTATTTGCACACGAAAGGAACTTCGGATCTGTATGAAGGAATCGTAAGTCTGGATGACGGAGTCTTTTGTATCGGAGAAAAATTGAATTTCATGGAGAAGTTATTGAAACTGTTCGGACTGTAAAGGGATGAATACAAATTGAGCAGATGACAGCCTGCTCAATATCGTGCAACAGAAAAGGAGAATCTGCTCACAAGGGTTTCGTGAGAGATTCTCCTTTTCCATTTCTATTTCTAAATCCAGTAATTTATTTCTAAATTAATTCCATTTTTTCTTGTAGATCAGGTAGAGCGGAAGTCCGACGCACAACATACCACCGATCATATTTCCCAAAGTAACCGGGATAAAATTCTGCAGGCTGTGCAGAGGTGTCAGTGTAGCAATCTGTTCTACGGTCAGTCCGTAAGCGTCCTTTGCTTTTGCCACATAATCCGGGTTCATGGCAGCCATGATACCGGCAGGAATATAGAACATATTGGCAACGCAGTGTTCAAAACCGCCTACAACGAAAGCACAGATCGGGAAGAAGATCGCCCATACCTTTCCGGCAATATCACGTGCAGAAGTCGCCATCAGTACTGCAAGGCAGACAAGAATGTTACACAAAATACCGGAGGTGATGCCCTGTACCGGTGAGATCGCGATCTTGCTGACAGCAACTTTGATCGTATAAGCACCGAGAAGACCACCGGAGTAATTTAAGTTTCCGCTGAAAACGATCAGTACGTCCACGCAGAGGGCACCGATCAAATTGCTGAAAAATACGATGAAAAGGTCACGGAACAGTCCGGCCCAGGTTACCCGTTTGTCAAATACGTCCATAATGATCAGACAGTTTCCGGTAAAAAGTTCTCCACCTAAGAATACGATCAGCATCAATCCGACCGGAAAGATCACACCTGCCAATGCTCTTGCCACTCCGACATTTTCTACTGCGTGTGCCGCTGTGCTGCTTGTAGCACCGCCCAGTGCGATAAAAACCCCTGCCATAATACCGAGAAGGATCATTTTCCCGACAGGGAGTTTTGTTTTGTTCTCACATGCTTTGATACTCAGATCTACTACTTCAGCCGGAGTATTAAAATGGTTTTCCATATGTAAATTCCTCATTCCTGTGTATTCTGTTAAATAATTAACGCAATTATTTTATACTAGAAGAGTATGGATTTCAAGTGTAAGGGGAGATGTTTTTTTATAGATACAATGAAAAGTTTTTTGTGTTTTTGTATGTTATATATTTAGATTTTTGTCAAATTTTGACCGATTCTATTGAAAAATTACGTTTTTTGGCATAAAATATATAATGTGTAGTGATAAGTTCGCTTTGAGGGGAAGTATAATTTGATGTGAAAGGAGAGATGAAACGCAATTTTTTGAAGTTTTTGAAGTGAATTTGTTGAGCATGCTTTCCATTCAGACCATTGGTCTGAAGTAACTTTTCACTGGCTATACAGGGCCATCCTTAACCTGTAAATTTGAATATGGAGGTTTTCTTATGAAGAAGATGAAAAAGCAATTCCTTTCGCTGTTCGTGTTGTTGTGTATGATAATTTCCATGTTTCCAACAACTGCATTGGCAGCAAATATTATTGATGTTAGTGGCAATGTAACAATTACCAGATCTGATGAGGAACTAACGTGTGCTGATAATCTTTACTACGGTGAAGTTAATGTCAACGGTAGTGCAACAGAAAGTAAAACCAGGTTGACGCATCCGGTGTTACCACTTATCCAGTGGCAGTATGGCAATAATACCTATCAGATCATTCCTTCAGCCTATAAATATTACGTTTACAATATTAACGATCCCAACCATATCCTTGAGGGGATTGAAGGCAGTGAAGGATCAAGCACGCTTTCGGGCTGGCCGGGAACGTATAAATGTTATCAGACGGTGGTGACAACTGATGGTGTGACGAACGGAACAGCTACGTTTGATATTGATCTGATCTATCAGTTCAGCAGATTAAATTCGTCCATAGGTTGGACCTATGCCAGCAATTGGGGAGGGCGTACTCTGCATTTTACTATCAAGCAGACCGTGGCTTATACTGTTACTTACACAGATGGAGTTGAGGACGAAGAAGTCTTCGCAGATGAGGTACACGAAAATCTTTCGTCAGGAGTGGCTACCCCGGCATTCAGTGGCGGAACACCGACAAGAACAGGGTATGTATTTAAAGGCTGGAATCCAGAAGTCGCTGCAACAGTAACAGGAAATGCGACCTATGTAGCAACGTGGGGAGAAGATAAAAATAATAACGGCATTGACGATAACGAAGAAACGAAATATACGGTTACGTATACAGACGGAGTAGACGGAGAAGAAGTCTTTGCAGATCAGGTATACGGAAATCTTTTGCCGGGAGTCGATACACCTGCTTTCAAGGGAACACCGACAAGAGAAGGATATGTCTTCAAAGGCTGGAAGCCGGCTGTTGCTGAAAAAGTAACAGGAGATGTTACTTATGTAGCTGTTTGGGAAAAAGCTAAAGATAACAACGGAGATACAAAACCTGGAGATACAAAACCGGGTGATACGAAGCCGGGCAATACAAAGCCAGGCAATACCAAGCCGGGAAATACAAAGCCAAATACAACAACGAATAGCAGCACCAAGGCTGGAACGTCTGCCAGGAGTCCGAAGACCAGCGATACAGCAAATCTTGCTTTGTGGATGGCTCTGCTGGTTGTCAGTGGCGGATCAATGGTTATAAATAAGAAGAAAAAGTACAATAGATAATCAGAAAAGAAGAACAGAGGGTTGTAATAAACCCCACAGACAGTAGAAAAGCCTCGCTTTTGGCGGTGCAACAAAGGGATTTCTGTAAAACGAGAATTTTTGAGTGACACCTTCAAAGAGTGCGGCAAGAAGAACACCCACGCAAGAGTAGAAATGCTCCTGTGTGGGTGTTCTTCTTGCCGCAGATTAAGAATTTACGATCATCTTAAAAAATCATGATCAGTTTAAAATTTTACGATTACCTTAAAAATTTATGATTTTTATAAACTTGTAGCCGCATAGAAACCGTCGCGTACAGCTTCGCCTATTTTACCTAATTTATTGCTGTCTCCGACAACTCTCGTTTTGAGATGATATTTTGCTTTGACAGCATCTACTGTTGTAAGAACAGGTTTCATTCCGAATGCGGAAATGACTGTGTCGGCGAGGACTGTCTCTGTTGTTTTGTCCTGCTTTTCGACGATCAGACCATTCTCTTCAATGGATACGACTTTTGCGTTAGTCATAAGTTCAACGCCGTTTTCAGCAAGTTTGGTAAACAATGTGATTTTATTAATAAAGAATACGTCTTTTCCACATTCCGGCAGCATCTCTACGACTGATACTTTCTTGCCCATTTCAGAAGCGATTTCGAGTGCTCCGTCAAGACCGGAAGCTCCTCCGCCGCAGATTACGATCTTTTCACCTTTTATGAGGGAAGGATCTCGGTGTGCGTCTAAGATCGATATGACATTGTTTCCGTCAATTCCCGGAATAGGAGGAGTAACAGGAACGGCACCGCATCCGATAATGATGTTGTCGCATTCTTCAAGGATTGATTCATCGCCTGTTATTTCTGTATTTAGACGGACGTCTACGCCTAGTTTTTCTAACTGTACGGTGTACCATTTTGTGAGTTTTTTAATATTATTTTTAAATTTTGCAGTACAGATATCCCCCATAACTCCCCCGAGTTTTGAGTTTTTCTCGAACAGGGTCACTTTGTGCCCTTCTATTGCGGCAACTCTGGCTGCTTCCATTCCGCCCGGACCTCCGCCGATTACGACAACATTTTTCGGGGAGTCTGTCTTTTTGATCTCAAACCGAACTTCTTCCATTGCCTGTGGATTGATCGCACAGCTAAGTTTTGTATGTTTATTCCAAATGCGCCCGATACAATATTCGTTGCAGCGAAGGCAAGGTCTGACATCTTCGGGATGTCCTGTCATCAGTTTGTTAGGAAGATACGGATCGGCGATCAATGCACGTCCCATGTTTACAAAGTCAACATTTCCGCTTTCGATCAATTCAACTGCGGAATCAGGATTATGAGCTCCGGCATTAATAAGCGGTACGCTGACAGCTTTTCTTGCTTCTGCGCATACATAAGACATGCAGGATTCTCCTAAATAAGACGGAGGGAAGATATAATCCAAAGTCTCATAACATCCGGCGTCGATGTCAAAGGCATCTACGCCTGCAGCTTCTAAAACTTTTAAAAGTTTCATGCTGTCTTCCAACGTACGTCCGCCTTCAAATCTGTGATCAAGAGAAATTCGGAAGATGACAGGCATACTGTCACCGACTACGCTTTTGATCGCTTCTACGATTTCCTTCGGGAAGCGTGCACAATTTTCAGGAGAACCGCCGTATTCATCTGTTCTTTTATTCCATACAGGAGACATAAACTGATCGATCAGATATCCGGCGTGTGCATGGATTTCGATAGCGTCAAACCCGGCATCGCTTGCAACGCCTGCGGCAAATTTGAATCCTTCCATCATCTGAGCGATTTCTTCTTTTGTCAGTGCGTGGCAGATTACGTCGGGATTGAATACAGACCGAAGCGCTGATGCAGAGATCGGAGGGTTTCCGAATGTATCAGGAAATGCGTTTCGTCCTGTACCAGGGCTGATCTGACAAACAATTTTAGCGCCGTATCTGTGGCATCCGTCGCACACAGATGTCAGAGAAGGAAGGACTGTATATGTATCAAGATAACCTTCCATAGAACCTTGTGCGATCTGCTCGTTTAACATTTGACATCCCATATAAAGGATACCGGTTCCTCCTTTTGCTCTTTCAATGAAATAATCGATTTCCTGGGCGTCTTTTCTTCCGTTAGTAAATGCTGAGTTTGTTCCCATCGGAGACAGACCGATACGGTTTTTTACTTCCATGTTTCCGATTTTAAAAGGTGTAAATAAACTTTCATACCCCATAGTAGTTTTCTCCTTTTTAAAATGTTTTTTGTAAATATCTGTTTTTTTAACGGTGTAAGATCGAAAAATAATTAAATAGCTGTATATCCTCCGTCTACAGCAATGTTTTGTCCGTTTACGTATGAGGAAGCGGAAGAAGCAAGAAACAGAGCACAAGTATCCAATTCTCCTTCATTTCCATAACGCCCTACAGGGATTGCCCCTTTTGCATATGCTGTAAACCAGTCGGAGTCAAGAGTTTCTTTTGTAAGCGGAGTTATGAAATATCCCGGGCAGATAGAGTTCACCGTGATTCCTTCCTTGCCCCATTCTGCCGCAAGAGCTCTTGTCATATTGACAACGCCGGCTTTTGCAGCATGATAAGGAACACATGTTGCCGCCATATTTCCCACAAGACCGTACATAGAGGCAATATTGATAATACGTCCGTAGTGAGCTTTGATCATTTCTTTTGCATATTCACGAGCACAGATGAATGAACCAAAAAGATCGATTTTTAATTCGTTGTTGAATTGTTCGTCTGTGATATCTACTGCCGGAGCGACCGCACCTGTTCCTGCGTTATTGACTAATATATCTATCCGTCCGAATCTTTCCATAGTGGCTGCCACTGCTGCTTTTACTTTCTCGGTATCCGTAATGTCGCATGTATACGGAAGAACCTCTACACCAAATTCTGCTTCGATGGCTGCTGCATTTTCTTCAAGCAGATTTTGACGTCTTGCGATCAATACAAGATTTGCTCCCTGACTTGCGAATGCCTTTGCCATCTGAACGCCTAATCCTGTAGATGCACCTGTCACCACAGCTGTTTGTCCTGTTAAATCAAAGTAATTTTTCATTTTGTCCTCCTTATTCATTTCCAATGACATTTCTTTCGTGTCTGTTTTATAGCTTGATTGTATAGTTTTTTAACAATCTTTTCATCAGATCCTTGCCTGAAATTGCAGAGTGGTTTTTGTGCAAATGCACAATAATATAAAAAATAATCTCAAAATTCGAGGCTTTTTACCTGATTTTGCAGTATAATATGCTTGTTCGTATAAGGAAACCGTAAACTTGACGAATTGAGATAATGGGATATCCGGTTTTAACGTACGTTTATAATGACGATACATTTTGACAGGGAGTAAGACATCATGGAAAAGAAAATTGATTTTTTGGCATTGTATCAGAGATTATTTCAGACACTTTCACACGGAAAGATGCAAGAATTAATGGATGTATCTTATGAGATCACGGGAGTTCCGATCCTTGCCGTGGATATTGCATACAATCTTTTCGGAGCTGTTCCGAAAAATAAAACAGGTGACTATTACTGGGATTATCTTGTAGAGCATAAAAGATATGATATGGACATGACCGTGCAGTTATATACTGATGGAATTATGCAGTCGGTAAATGAAAAGGAAGCACCTTATATAGTTGACTGGGGAGCGGCGACAGAAGAATTTCCGAAGATTTTAGGGGTTATAAAGATTAACAATATCGTAGAAGGTTATGTTGTCATGCAATGTAAAAAGGGGGAGATCACGGAGGAACGGATGAAGGCGATGAGCATTATCCAGGAAGCGTGCAGTCTTATGTTAAAGGGGAAAACTTCGGAAAACAGCATGGAATCGGTTTATCTTAAAACATTTATCAATGAATTGTTTAACGGTAGGATCGTATCGGAGAAACAGTTAGACTTGTGGCGGAAGAACTGTCGTTTCTTTCCGAAACCTCCTTACCGCATTATTACAGTAAATACGAATTCATCTTCTGAGAAGAACGTGCTGTCTTACATCAGTAAATATTTTCAAAACTTATTTTCCGACCAGATGCTTTTGATCCAAGATCGTGTGCTTTATATATTACAGTATAGTCTTCTTCCGAAAATGACGCAGATGGCTTCTAATGAATTATATATTTTTTTGTGCAAATTTAACGCTCACTGTGGTGTCAGCAACTCGTTTGAAAATCTGCTTGATATCGGAGATTATAAAATACAGGCGGCAGACGCTATGTGTATCGGAAAAAGACTAGACGTGCATAGCCGAATCCATTTTTATAAAGATTATTATCTTCCGGCTATTTTGATGCCGCGGATAAATGAAATGCCGCGAAATAATTACATATCTCCGGTTATCGAAAAACTCAGGGAATATGATAAAAAGCATTCAACGGATTTTCTGGATACATTGAAAGTATATATCCGAAATTTATGTAGTACGTCTGACAGTGCGGCTCAACTGCATATCCATCGTAATTCATTTTTATATCGAATCAATAAAATTGAAGAGATTACCGGCGTCGATCTGCGGGAATATCATATGTTTATACATCTTGCGATCAATATTTACATAGAGGAGATATAGAGGAAAATAAATTAACAGTTCATAGGCAGTTTATGCACACCTATTGTAATTCGGAGGATTTTGCAGTACAATAAGTTATCTAAAAAGTGAAACAAGTTACGGAGAGGTGGACTGTATGGTAAAAAACAATATTGAGTTAGATGTAAAAGTAAAGTGTATAGAGAACGGCACCACTCAAGCACAGATAGCGGAAGATATCCAGACCACCAAATCATATGTGAATCGTATCATCAAAAAGCAGGACGGTGTGGTCAATAATACTTTCATTAAAATGATGGAGGCTCTTGGATACGATATTGAACTGACCTATGTGAAACGTGAAGTGTAGAATGTGACGCAATCTATAATAATTTACAAACAGGTGTTGTAGATATCTATGGTATCAACTACTATAGTCCATCATTGGCAAAAGGCATTAGGGAACGTGTAATTTCTGAAAAAACAAGGGATTACGAAGAACTGGTTGCATGGATGGAAGAAGCTATAACATATAACGGATTTTATATTTTAGGGATATAAGTTTCCAGTTTTTACTCGTGATTTAGTATTAAAAAGTGTCACCAGTGGTGACACAATCTAAATAATCGGAGGTGGTTGCGTTGGCAAAAAAGAAAAATGAAATAACGATTCATAGCTCAGCAGCAGAATAACTTACCTATGTTGCGGCTGTTGGTGATAGTGCTGACAGCATGGAAATGCGATATGAAGAAGAAAATATATGGCTAACGCAGAAGATGATGGCACAGCTTTATGATGTGGATGTTCGCACAATAAAAAGATCTTCCTTACGGTCACCAATCGCGGAGAGGAAATCCCGAAAGGTGAGGAAGAGAAGATCTTTGAGAGATTTTATCGTATCGACAAATCGCGAAACCGCAGCGAAGGTCGTTATGGCCTTGGACTTGCTATCGCAAAAAGCATCGTAGAGCAGCACAAAGGTCAGATCAGCGCTTCTTCTGCCAACGGCCGGACCACATTCTGCGTTCGATTTTAGGCGGACTTTTTACAGCTCCATGATGATGGCGAAGATCGGGATCGTGATCAGCGACAGCACGGTGGAGAGGAGCACGCTCTTGGTTGCAAAGGCAGCTTCGCCTTTATATTGCTGGCTGAAGATGGATGCTACGGCACCTACCGGCATAGCAAAACCGATGATGAGTACTTTTTCCAGCATGGAGAAGTCTCCTGCCCACAGCTTGACCACCAGAAGTGTCAGTACCGGAACGATCAGCAGCTTAACAAAGCAGATAGCATAGACCTGGAAGTCTCCTGCGATT
>ERZ826146.3231-NODE-3231-length-10948-cov-2.802075_pt1 | contig 10948 bp, 18 predicted proteins | sample MGYA00519857_ERZ826146 | MGnify/ENA primary metagenome ERZ826146 (study PRJEB31778, sample SAMEA3449222) | human gut metagenome | biome: human gut; feature: human-associated habitat; material: faeces | place: United Kingdom | collected 2010/2012 ...
GCCAGTACCAGACAAAGGATTTAATCTTCATGCAGATTCATCCTCCCTGCTCATTTCCGGGAAGAAGAACTTCCCAATCTCGTCCTGCTGAATGTCCAGCAGTTCACACATTGCCGCGATCTCTGCGCTCGTCCACGGCTGGTTCCCGTGCATCCTGCCGCTCATGGTGTCACGGCCAATGCCGATGTACTCAGCCACTTCCTGATCCCGGAATCCGCAGCTGTGGAACCGGCCCCGCAGCTTCCAGTATGGGATCTGCTTGAAAGTGCCGCGAATGGTTGATGTGTTCAACATTTTATTCCTCCTTCTTGGCGGTCGGCAGCCCATCCAGCAGGCTGTCCATCAGGGCGGCGTAGAACGGATAGCCTTTGGCAACGATGGTCAGGCTGTCAATGGCGTTGGTAAGGAAGCTCTGGGAGCCGCGCACCACGTTCTCCATGGTGCGCACCGTGTCGCAATGCTGGCCGTAAATGGCCTTGAACTCGCCGCACAGGGCCTTGACCTGCATATACTTGGCCTTGCTGTCCTCGCGGTTCTTGCGGCACTCATCCAGAAAAGCGGTGTTCTCGTCCAGTTTCTTCCGGGCTTCGATCACCCGGTCGATGGCGCTCTGGATGTTGGCGTCCTGCACGGCCTGCTGCTCTTTGTGCTGCGCGGCCAGCTGCTTCTCCACCTGGTTGAAGGCCTCGATGTACTTGAGCTTCCACTGCACGGCTTCCTTGCCGGTAAAGCCCATGGCCAGCAGGGAAAAGCCGTCGCGGTTCATCAGGTACATGGTGGCCTTTTTGTTTTGAGCAGTGGTGTACTCGGTCTTGTGGAACATTTTGAGGAGAGCGCAATTTTGCGCCGTCAGATTTTTGATGGAGCGGAGCACATCTTTATGCTCTTTTCCGAATCGTTCGGCAACGTCCCGGCTGGATGCCACCGGTTCGCCGTTCTGGGTGGATAAGATAATTTCGTTCATGGTGAATATGTACCTCCTTGTGGGTGACTCCCTTCTGCGGTAGAATAGGGCAGAAGGGAGGTGATAAAATGCAAAATTTTTACGAGTTGAGCTCTGCAGCTCAGACGGCAGCATACCAGCTGTCAGAACTCAGCAATTATGTGTCCGAAGCAGCGAAAATGGCGGATTCTGTTCGCATGGTGAGCAACCAGATGAAATCGATTTACCAAACCGCAGAATGGAACAACATGGCGTACCGCTTAGCGAAAGATGCCAGATTATGTGTGCCAGAGTATCAACTATCCAATCTCGCCAAGAATCTGGCTGGTCAGGCCAGAGCAGATCTCAATTTCACCAATCAGATTTCGGCGCTCTACGGATCGGCAATGGAAAGTCCCGCTTTCCGGTTATCGACAGAAATGCTGAATTCCAATGTGCTAAATCTCACCACCGCACTCCGAACAAGCAACATTACAAATCTTTACTCAAATGCTGCGGCTTTTGCGGATCAGTTAGACTCGATATGGAGCGAAAGTACTTACAGCGAAAAAGAATCCGAAACCGTGCCGCTGGCAAGTACTCAAGCTGTTCTGGATGAAGTCGAACCACTTCTACCTACAGAGGCGGTTGAAACTATCAACGCCAAAACTCCGGATAATGCAATCCCCCAAAAAGACTGGGTTGGAATTATCAGCATCATCGTTACAATTCTTCTGTTTTTGGCAGGTCAGGCATTGTCCAGCGAACATGACAAAAAGGAAGAATCTTCATGGTCTGCAACGGCAGAATATCAACAGGAAATGCTCGAAATACAGCGAGAGGAAGCAGAAAGGTCAGAAAACTTCAGACAGCGCACGGAGGAGCATTTCAAAATCGTTGAGGATACGAATGAGCGAATCGCCGAGGCTTTGGAGATGCTCGCCAACCAGAGCGTTGAATTGGATGATCGAGGTCAAAGTGTCCTCGATTCGGATGATTCTCAAGATGATGCAGAGGATCAAGATTCCATACAGGCCGCTCAGCAGGAACAAGCCGATGCTGAGGATTGACCTGCTCCGTTTAAGCTCCTGAACTTCCTTTTCTATCTTCACCCAGCGTTCCTCTTCCACAGGTTCGCTGGGCTTTTTGCTGTTGTTCATGTGGATTTGTACCTCCTTGTATTCACTTCACTTTCGCTGTAAAATAAAAAGACGGAAAGGAGGTGAATGGAAAAATGATTTTTGAAAATTTTTTAAGAATGCATGGTCTGAATATGCAAATTGAGCGAGATGGTGAAATTATTGCAACCGTTCCAGGTTTGCCAAACCGAGAAACGGCAACGAACCGTCAGTACGTTGGATTTCGCCCAAAAACCGATATTAAAATAGACGATGTTATTATCACTCCGGCCAATGAACGGCTTTATGTAACGGAAACGCAGGCATCGTTCTTCCAAAAGCAGCAGGAAGAAATAAAAGCGTTCTATATGACCGAAGTCGAGAAAAAGCGAAAAGAAACCGAACAGCGTCAGAGTAATATTTATAATATCGGTACAGCTTACGGTTCTGTAATTGGAACAGCCAATACAGCGACCATCAACTACCAGACGAATTTTCAGGAACTGCGGGAAAGGGCAGAAGCTGAAAATGCACCGGACAAAGAGCAAGTCCAGAAGTTAGTTGATCTTGTTGAAATGATTGTGAATGAGCAAATCCCTCCACAGAAGGGGTTGCTGTACAAGTTTTCGGAAACGATGGAACGGCATTCATGGGTTACAAGTGCGATTGCCTCTGCGCTTGTATCGTGGTTGACACAACTTCCGCATTGATCTCAATGCTTAAATTTAGCAGCGCTTTCCCGTTGCTGGATTGAGCGAACGAGTAGGCTTTCACATTCTGGATAACCGTTTCATCTATTTGGCAGAGAATGCGGTCGTCCAGCTGTGAAAGGTGAATCTCCTGTGCCCAGCGTGCCTCTTTCACAGGTTCGCTGGGCTTTTTGTTGTCATTCACGTTGTTCACCTCACTCTTTTCTGTTACTCTGCATTAGGAGCTTGTCAATCTTGCTGTCAATGCTCCTCATTCTGTCCTCCACTCCGTTCATGGAGCGGAAGAAGTCTTCACGGAGTACAAACGTGGTAGCAAAATCACCCTTTATATCATTGAGTTCCTGTTTGATGTTCGCTATATCCCGGTCTGTCTCCTCTTCCAACTTGTCAATTCTCTTATTTACTTTGTCATCATTCTCTTTAATCTGCTTTTTTATCTCCTCTGTGCTGCTCTTGAGGTTGTTGAACCACCCCTTGATGAAGAAGGTTATCACTCCAAGCCCAAGAGTGATAACCCCTGCCATCACATCAGAGAACGTGATAACATAATCCATAGGCTACTTCTTTCTGATGAGCTTTTCTGCAAGCTCTGTGACCCTTTCCCATCCATCCATTGACACCAACGCCACAATGAAGGCAGCAATGAATGATGCAAATACCATGAACCACTCAATGGCTACCCCATAATATGCCGCAAGTCCCAACAGGCAGACCGGGCAGAGGATGAGGGACAGGATGATGACCGTCAGGGCTGTAGGCACCTTCTTGTCAAACCATGTCCACTTTTTGAGTGCCTCCGTAATGATGGAGACGATAAACGCCATCACACCGATAAAGAGGACAATCTGTGATACATCCACTGTAAAATTCGTCATACAAACCACTCCTTTTCTGTCATTTTTTTTGAGAATAATGCACAAAACAATAAGAGCATGTACTAAGTACATGCTCTTATCTTATACTCATTATGAAAGACTCTTTAGGGGAAACATTTTCGGAAAATCAATCATCATTATTCATGTCAAAAATGCTCATCTGTCCTATCATTGGCTCATCCTTCAGTATGTTTCCTATCTGCTTGGTTGTCAGATTATACTTCTCTGCAAGCTCCTTTGAGTTGTATCCGTTCCACTCTTTCTTGATACGCCTGTTTCTTGCCGGAGCTATGATGTTCTCTGTCTTTGGAAAATAGAGCTCATCTCCTTTGGCATACTCACTAAGCTCAATGAACTTCTCAATCCCTATGATGTCCACCACAGGGCGGTAGCTCTCTGAAATATCCTCTAATGTGGTCTCTTCAATGAGGGTTCTTGTTAGTTCATCTGCTACCATTATAGCCTCCTTCCTACTATTATGAGGCTTTCTTGGTGTATGAGAGGCTTATCCATCCGGCTCCGGACTTCAATCTGCCCCATCCGTTCTTTTCCTCCACAATGGTGTACTTGTTCTTCTTTCCTGCCACTTCACGGATAGCTCCTACCACCTTGTTATCCGTTCCTGCACCGGAGCGGATGTTCAGCACATCACATGTGGTTGTGATGAGATACTCCTTGAAGTCATCATCCTTCTTGGTCTCATCCGGCTTCGGACTTCCATCTCCTGCCTGACTGCTTCCGGTTTCCTTAATTGCATCCAGTATCTTCAGTATCTTTTCACCATATCCAGCTCCTGCCGCCCATCCTTTGCTCTTCGGGTTCTCCTGTATTCCAAGATACTCCACATAAGGAGCACATCCACGGGATACAAGGTCAAAGCGTTGGTCAACACATTCCTGCTTCAGCTTCGTTGTATTGGCGTATGCCTTGAGGTGTTGTATCTGTGCCCGGATGCCAAGCTGTGGCGTTTTGAAACTGTTTCCTGTCTCTCCGTTCTGTGTCACTCCCATACCACAGAAATTATTCTGTGAGAGCTCCACAGCACTTCCGGAGAAGGTGAAGTTGCCTGTCTCAAGACAGCTCTGTGCAAATGCAATGTCACCACGGATATTCTCCGCTTCACCTTCAGACAGATACAGAGGTATCATATCAAGTACGCTCTGTGCAACGCTGCCATTCTTTGCCTTGATGTATGCTGTCATCTGCTCCGCTGTAGCTTCAGATTTTCCGGTTATCTTGGTCATGCTGTCCTTCTGCTCTGTCCCTCCTGAAATAGCTTTCTTGAAGGCATCCCATGTGTGCTTTGTCGAATTATACACATACGGATTAGGACATATCTTTCCGGTCACATCATGGTGACGGATAACATTGGAAGCAGGAACTCCATACTTCTGCATCAGATACTTAGTCAGTTCAATGGCAGCATTGACAGTTGCCTCTTCAAAGTACCAATCCTTGCTTTCCGCTGACTGACTTCCTTTGTTGCGGACACACATCTCAATGCCTATAGAGTTGCTATTCCTGCACTCTGCATGTTTATAGCTGCTTGCTCCACAGTGCCATGCAATGTCCTCATCCTCAACACTCTGCCATACCTCTCCATTAAAGCCTACAAAGTAGTGTGCTGATGCTCCAAGATACTTACTTGCATAATACTTACAATTTGCCTCTGCTCCTCCAAGAGCCCCTACATAATGGATAACAATGTACTTGATACGCCCTGCGTTATCCTTATTTGTGAAATTGTACGGGGTCAGGAGCTTCTCAATCTTTGGTGCTGCCATTTCTACACACTCTCCTCTCCAAAAAATCCCATGCTGTCAGGGTCTAAACTATTGCGGAACTCTTTGAGTTCCTCTTCCGTCATGTTGCTCACTTTCTCCTGAAGCTCTGCTCTCTGCTCCGGAGTTATGTCCTTGGTGTATTCACTAAGGATGTCCTTGCTCTGTTCTGCCATGATTAGTCCTCCTTTTCCGTGTCATCATAGTCTAATGTGATGGATGTCTTGGTCTCCACAAAGATGCTCTTCCGGATGCCCTCAATGATGGCATCAATCATCTCTTCCGGAAGAAAAGCTTTGATGAGTTCCCCGTTCTTGATACGGTAGATGTACCACAGCTCCACGTCAAAGTCCGGAACTGTTTCCCCTTCAGGAACCAATACAGAGATGAGAGTCTCCTTGTCCTTCTCAAACTCTCCCTTCAGTTTCTTCAGGAGGAGCTTCTTCTGCTTGTCATCCGGCTTGATGCTCATTTCATCAAGGAACTCCTCAAGTGTGGTCTCAAAGGTGTAGTCACCTGTGAAGATTGCCTTCATAGCCTTCTCAAATTTGCTGTCAAATTTGTAGGTTGTCTTGGTCTCCTCTTTGACCTTCATCTTGTATACTCCCTCACCCACAAGCTCCTTCAGCTTGTCCGGGTTCAGGATGTCAAGGCTCATGCTGTCTGTGATGGCAGCACTACCCTCATCACCGTAAAACTTCACATACTTCACATTGTGGTCTTCCATGATAGCCAATCCTCTAGCCTGAAGCTCCGCCTTGCAGCTGTTCATCATAGCCCGGCTCTTCTTCTGTTCACGGTCAAGCCACACACATGCTCCAATGAGCTGTTCATTGGTCATGCTCTTCACTGTCTGCTGTTCCATTACTGTCCTCCTCCTAACTTCTCAAATGCTTTTGTTGCACAGGCTTCACAGATACCCTTCCCATGAAACTCATGCACATCCTCTGTCGTTCCGCAAAAATTACAACGGAGCGTGTACGGTTTTATTCTGATTTCACCCTGATGCTCTTCCACAATCATAGGGTCTTTTGGCTCAATGCCAAGTTCTCTCCTCATTGCCACCGGGATACTGATTGACCCGTGGCTTGTCATCTTCTTGTAAGCTGTACTCATTTGTCTGCTCCTTTCTAGGCATCCAAGATGTCCTTGATATAGTTGTACTGGTCAACCAACTTGTACTCATGCTCACCCTTTTCCCTGACCTCTTCAGAGAACTCACGGAGCCTGATGGCAAGCTTCAGAACTTTGGCAGCTCCTACAGCCTCAAGTGAGGCTCTTGAGCTCATCCCTTCTCTCTGACAAAGCATGTAGGAGATGGCATCCATGAGGTAATGCTCCCATATAAAGCAGTCACTACTTCTGCCATTCCACTCTTCCCTTGCTTCATCAATGAACTTCTTCCGGTTCAGCTTCGGCTTATCCGGAGGAAGCACCCCTTTGTCCTGCATCCTCTTCTTGAGCTCTGCCCTTGCCTGCTTCTCCTTATTGGTCAACCGTTTATTCTTCGCCACTATATACCACTCCTTCCTCTTATGAGCTGTCATCCGGGTCAAGTTTTCCTGCCCGGAGCTGTTCCTCTAGCGTTTCCATTGCAGCAAGATGGATGTCAAGCATGTTGTTCTTCACATCATCCATATCCAGTCCACGCTTCAGACCTTCCATGCCAACGAACACCTGAAGGAAGCCTGCTATCTGTGCCAACTCCTCAACACTGATGTCCTGTCCCTCAAAGTTGACCTTGTCATCCCTGACTGTCACTATTAGCTTGCAATCCCTCATCCTGCTCCTCCTTCTCCTTCTGCCTCTTCAACATACTCTTCAGAGCTTCAATGAGCTTTGAGCATTGCTGATAGTTCAGCCACTCAACCGCACTGACACCAAACATCTTCTGACACATTCCATTGACCCTTGCAGGCTTGTCCCATCCAAGCTCTTGTGTGAGCTTGTATATCTTCTTCCGTTGGTTCTCTGTGACTTCACTTCCGCTGTATCGGTTCCTTCCACGCTCTGACTTCTTAGCAGAGTCCTTCATGTTACCAAGTACACGGATGACAGTCTGAAGCTCCCTTTTGTTGAGAGCCTTGATACTGTCCTTTCCTGTATGTGCCTGAACAAGAAGATGCAGCTCCTCATCCGTGAGCTTCAGCTCCGGACTCTTGGCAATCCCCCACACCCTCTTGATACTTGGCTGTGATGTATTTCCTGCCATACTATCCTCTCTTTCTCTTATCGTTCCCATTCTCAATGACTCCGCCTCTTGCATACTGCGTCAGGAATGTAGGTATCTGTATATCCTTTCTAGGCTCCGGGATAGTATCTGCACACAGATTGATGTCACAGTATCCATGCTCATTGATTGCTTCATATACGCTCTTCATAATATGTTGAGCAATCTGCTCTTCCTTCTCTCCACTAAGTGCAATCTTAATCTCCTTCATAGAACTCTCTCCTTCCTACAACATCATCATGTTGGATGCTTCACTCACAATCTTCATGGTTATACGGGTCTCACCCTTCTGCTTCAGGATACGGAGCACGTTGTTGAGCGTTCTGTCCAACAGACGGAAGCATCCGCTTTGTGTGTTGGTTGCCCGGCTTATCATCTCACCCATGGCAGCCTCATCCACCTCATATCCTTCAAGGTAGTCAACTACTTCATTCTTTGACAGTCCCTTCAGCTTGTAGTAGAAGTCCATCCTGTTAGCAAACCGGGCAAGATTGCCCTTCAGCTCTGTCTCAAGTCTCGGCTCTCCTGCTATGACAATGCCTACATTCGACTGGTCAAAGATACCACGGAGTATCTCCATCTTCTTCTGTGTGTACTTGTTGATGAGCTTGTCTGCCTCATCAATGATGAGTAGGAACCCTTCATTGGTATTGAAAAACTCACGGATGCGGTTGACTCTGCTCCATATCGTTCCACCGTAACCCTTTGGGAGTCCTATACCGTTCTCAATGGCTTCCACCAAGTCCCGGCAAGCCATTGTGTCATCACACTCAATGTATGCCACCCTTGGAAGCTCTGCATATTTCTTCAGGGCGTGTGTCTTTCCCTGACCGGACTTTCCAACGATTATCCCAAGCCCCATGTACTCCTGACATGCCTGACACACACCAATGGTCTGCACAAAGTCTCTGCTCTCAAAGAACTCCACCTTCTTCTTGAGTGTGCCTGCTCCTGTAGGTACGCTGTTCTCCGGTTCCTGACCTTCAGCAACGCCTCCGGTAGCGGCAAGAAACTCTCTGACCTTCTTCTCAAGCTCTGTAGGGTCACTTGCATACTTCCCATTGAGGTACTGACTAAGTGCTGCTCTTGAGTAGTTCATCTTGAGAGCTGCCTCTGCCTTCGTCATCTTCATCTCCGCCAGTCTCTCATTCATCTGCTCTGCCAATGTCTTCTCTGTTTTGTAGGTATTCAATGCTTCCATGTTTACAACCTTCCTTTCCTTCAACCTTATTTCATATTTTCCAAGTACGCCGCCGCAATCGAAAATGCCAACCACGCCAATTCAACCAATGCTATAACTGCCATAACCACAAGGGCAGCTCCAATCAATATCATCCTGACCATATCATCCTCCTATAGCTCTAAGCTTCTTGAGGGCGTTTTCTGCCTGCCTGCTCATGTATTCGCTGTCCGCTTCAGGCTCTTCTCTCTTCTCGGCTCTGAAGCCCTGCTGATAGGTTCTGTCTGTAGGTATCGTGATGACCTTTGCAGCCTTCTCCTGCTTCTTTCCACCTATCATCAGCTCAATACCACCTGTAGTCTCATTGAAGCCAACATACTGCTCATTGAGTTCCTCAAACGGTCTCCTTGCCTCTTCAAGTCTTTCCCGGTCACGCTTCTGCTGTCTCTTCTGCATCTTCAGGTGCTCCTCAAGAGCTTTCTGTGTAACCTTCGGAGCTATCTGAAGAAGCTCCTGACAATATGCTTCACAGATACGCTTGCCCTTTTGGTCAAAGACATACAGGACAGCCATATCATCCGGGTCATACTTGATGTCAACCTTCCGCCCGATATAGTCACAAAGCTCATCAGAACGGTACTCATATCCCCACTTGGTAATGCCAATGTTACGGACAAGCACGTTCTCTGACTTCATCATCAGCATGGTTGCATAGCTCTTAGGCGGTGCCGCCTTGAAGTATCTGTCCTCATTCATAAAGCAGTCATAAGGCTTCTTATAAGTCTCTCCCATCTTCTTCAGTCCGGAGTGTTCCGTGTGCATGTAGACCGTTGTGAGCCATTCATGCCACTTCTCATAGAACTCTTCCAGTGTCAGGAGTTCTCCTCTCTCAAGCATCCGCTTGATGTCCTTATCCACCTTGTCAGAGGTCTTTGAGCCTGTCAGTGTTCCGGTGTATGACTTCATCCAACGTGTGAACTTATTGCACACGGTACGGAAGAACCTCTCAATCTGACCTTTGCTCCATGGCTCATAAGGAAGAGCCCTGTGGTCATCCTTGATGCCTATACTCTTGTAGAAGCCCATTGTCTCATTGTCAAAGTTCATGCCGCTCCGGTCATTCCTGTCTCTTCCTGTCATGGTCTTGGCTGTGTAGTCCTTACCATTGTCTATGTAGAGATACTCCGGAACTCCGCCCGGCTCTGAATATATCATTTTGAGTAGGCTCTGCTTCAGGATGTCAGAGTTGGCATCCTTGCACATCACATCTCCCATGATGACCCTGCTCCTCATGTCTACCCATGCAGCCAAGTGTGGCTTGATGGCTATAACCTTGCCATTAGGCTGCTTGTAGCTCACCCAACAGTCAAAGGTATGCTCATCACCCATGACAATCTGCATCACCTGAAGCCCCTTGGTGTCTCTGCTTCCTTTCACCATGACCTTATTCTTGTACTCACGGGTACCACGGGATGCAAGGAACCAAGCGTTCCTCATCCCCTCATCCTCCATGAGGTAACTGATGTACCTTGTCACCGTCTGATAGGATGGTATCTTCTCCCACTTGTTGATATTGGCAATGGCTGTCAGCTTCTCATACAGCATCTCACGGGTTCCTTGGTTTCGGGCAAAGTCCTCATTGAACCATATATTCTTGATAACCTGTTTGACCTCCGGCTTGATACTTGGAAAGCATCCGGTTTCTTTTGGCTTCCGGCACAGGCAGAGAACCTTGAAGAACTCACGCCCTGCTCCGTCTTCCTTCTCAAGCTTGTCCGCCCATGCGGATGCTTCAAGGTATGCCTTGGTGTATCGGTAGAGTGTTCTCTGACCTTTTCCAAGATACTTCTGTGCAAACTCTTCAGCGTACTTTGTCCGGTCTCCTTCGTCATACTGAAGGAACTTTCTGACCACGTTCCCAAGCTCCACAGCCTTGTAGTATCTCTCCTTGTAGTTTTCAATGTACCAATCAACATCTGTATTCACATACCATGGAACTTCCGGCTTCTGCTCATCCTCTTTCTTGTCCGGAAATTCTTCCGTGAAAGATTTCAGCTTCTCCCGTTCCTTCCATGCGTTCCTTGCCTGCTTTGAAAGTGAGGAGACCGCCACAAGTACCACATCTTTTCCGC
>ERZ826146.3232-NODE-3232-length-10939-cov-2.507993_pt1 | contig 10939 bp, 5 predicted proteins | sample MGYA00519857_ERZ826146 | MGnify/ENA primary metagenome ERZ826146 (study PRJEB31778, sample SAMEA3449222) | human gut metagenome | biome: human gut; feature: human-associated habitat; material: faeces | place: United Kingdom | collected 2010/2012 ...
CGGCTGTCGGGACTACGGAATGTGCGAGCCCCATGAGCCCCATCAGGGCGTTGGCCGCGGCCGAGACGATGAGTCCCGTGGCCATGAAGCGCTTGATGTTGCAGTAGTCGGCGATGAATCCGTTGACGAACTTGCCGATGGCATAGGCGAAGAGGAGTGCCGAGCCGATGACTCCCAACTGCGATGCGTCCAAGGACCCGCTGTCGAGAATGGGTTTCTTCATGACGTTGAGACTGGTGCGACAGACGTAGTAGAGGCTGTATCCGAGCGTTGCGGCGACAAATGCCTGCAGGCGCAGGCGGCGGTAGTACTTGTCGCGCGATGCTTCGTCCTGCTCCCGGGCAGGAGCCGCAGGGCTGATGCGGTAGAATTCCGTAATACGGCTCATGGCGTCAGTCGTGCAGTCCGCGCGAGCGGAGGTAGGAGATCAGCAGTTCGGGGCGGTCGGTCTGGATCATGGTGGCGCCCATATCGACCAGTTTCCCGTACACCTCGGCCGGGTCGCCCTCTACCGCGGCATCGTCGCAAAGCCCGCCGTTCAGGGAGGGCCACAGGGAGTTCACCCACAGTTTCGAGCCGCCGGCGATGACTTCGCGCATGCAGGTCTCGACCTCGGGCGTGTATTCCGACCAGCAGATTTCGTAAGCCAGCAATGGATATTTCAGTCGTTCATAGCTTTCGAGAATTTTTCGGTACGATTTCTTCCCGAAGTTTACAATGGGCATAAAAAGACAATTGTCGTCATATTTCGAGAAAGTCGCGGCGGCACGGTCGGCGGTGACATTGCTTTTGATGAGCACCTGTTCCAGCATGCCGTATTTTTCAAGCAACGGATGTATCAACCCGTAATATTGAAATCCTTTGTCGATATTGACGACAATTTTGTCTTTGCATAATATGAGCGCCTCTTCGAGCGTGGGTACTTTCCAATGTGTGACCGCATTCTGCCCCGCACGCAAATTCACCCGCCGAATGGAATCATAAGTAATTTCCGCAATAAGTCCCCTGCCCGAAGTCGTCCGGTCGATGGTGCGGTCGTGACAGAGTACCAGCACGCTGTCCGAGGTCAGCGCCAAATCTATTTCTACAATGTCGACCCCCATTTCGATGGCGCTGCGGATGGCAGGGAGTGAATTTTCAGGATAGTTGCGCCAATCGCCGCGATGGGAAGCTACCAACACCTTTTTTGAGGCAGGGTCGTGAATCTCTGAAACAACCCGTTCGGCACGGGTGCCGGAAACGGATTCGGAACTCGCACAAGCACCAAACAGGAAAAGGGATGCAAGAAAAATCAATAATCTTATCATCATATTCGGGTTATTTGTTTTTTACTATTTCGTATTGTTCGTAATCGGTCGGAAGCACCCAGTTCGACTGTTCCCACGGAATGATCTCCCCGCTGACGGTCCGTTCGTAAACGCTGTCCTTTCCCGGCTTGTCGTAGGGATAGCGATCGAATACGTCGCCGTCGCCCGTCATCCGCGGATCGCCCTGCCCGCGCAGCGTCCGGAAAAGCTCGGCCCGCAGTGAATCTGCCAGAATCCGGCATGAAACGTCCCCGATCCGGTTGGCGAGGCATTCGCGGTCCGTTTCGACATGGTACAACTCCTCCGCCGGACGCTGTCCCATCGACAGGTCATAATAACGACGATCCTGCCCGCTGCGCCGCAATTGCAGAATGGCTGTTTTCGTCGGGGAACTGTCGATGTCGCGGTAGCCCGTTTCCGGATTGCCGCCGGGCAGCAGCCACGGTTTGAGGTTGCACAGATAGAGCCAACCGCCCCGTACAATCCCCCGGATCGGATAACCCTGGTCACCGGGGCGTCCGTTGTCGTGCCGCTCGCGGCCCAGCAACGCCCGTTCGCGCAACGCTGCACAAGGGTCCGGTTCATTCCGCAACAGCGGCACGAGGCTCCCGCCCGGAAGCGGCGCCATCCCGGCCGCCGAAGGGTCCGTTCCGGCAATCTCCAGAATGGTCGGTGCGATGTCCACGAACGAGACGTAAACCGCCTCCCGGCGTCCGGGACTATTCACTCCTTGCGGCCACATCATGGCCAAAGGCATGTGATGAGCATACTCGTACTGCGTCCCTTTGGCACGCGGGAACGGCATTCCGTTATCCGACGTGACAATGACAAGCGTGTTGTCCAACTCCCCGAGTTCTTCCAGCCGGGCCAGCATCAGCCCCAACTGCCGGTCATAATGTTCGATCTCGAACCCGTAGTCCAGCATGTCGTTACGCACCGTCTCGTTGTCGGGCCAGAAAGCCGGAACACGATCGATCTCTCCGGTCGTCCGTCCGCCTTTGGCCGCTCCGCTGCCGTATTCATAGCGGCGGTGCGGCTCGCGACAGCCGAACCAGAAGAACCACGGCCGCGACGCATCCTCACGCGAGGAGAGGAAGTCGGAAAAATTCGCCGCATAGTCCGTGGCGAGCATCTCGGATGTCGGAGGCGTCAGTTTCCGATTCTGCCACGCTTCACCCGTCAACTGCCGTCTACGGCCGTTCTTCATGCCGGGATTGCCCGGAGCCCAGCCCTTGCCGGTAAAGGCCACGTCGTACCCAGCCTCTTCGAGCGCCTCGGTGAAGACCCCGACATCCTCGGGAAAATGACAGATGTGATTACCCGCCTCGCCCAACTGCCACGAGTAGCGTCCCGTGAGCAGCGACGCACGCGAAGGCGCCGATTTCGCATTCGGAGTGTAACAATTCTCGAACAGCACACCCCGTGCGGCCACACTGTCGAAAACCGGCGTCGAGACCCATTGGCAGCCATAAGCCCCGAAATGAAGCCATGCGGCATCGTCGGCGATGCAGAACAGAATATTCGGACGGCGCATCGTATTATCCTGCCCGTGAACAGGGACCAATCCGCCCAATGCGGCGGCTCCCCAAAATACAAAATCACATCTCATAGATCACACATTGTCTATTGTAAAATCCCCGGCGGCCCGGAACGCAGGAGAGGGGTTACCAACTTACACTGGCAGTATAACGGTTGCCGAACCGATCGGTTGTCTCGATCGTCGCCGAAGTGGCACCTTCCGACGGTTCGATACTGAACATATGGGGTGTCGTGGTGTATGCCAATACCGTATACTGATCCTTATACTGCTCGTAGAGTGAATTGGCGTAACCGTCGTGGGTCTTGTCCTTGCTCATCGCCACCTTCGTTTTACCGCTATCCGAATAGTAAACGGGCCCCCAGTGGGCGTCGTAGTTCCAGACGTTGACATAAACTTTCCCGGAAGTGTACCAGCCCTGCTCGTTAGGCGCATAAGCACGGAGCTGCCAGTCGGCAGGTAGGTTTTCCAGCTTTTTGCCCTCCTCATAACCGCAGGCCTTGAATTTCCACGTGATGTTCTCGCCGTCGACATCGATCACCAGATAACCCCGCGGGCCGCCGTCGGACGTAACGGACGCATTGAGTCCCAACATACCGGTCGAACGTCCCAGGATATGCGACTCGACATTGGGGTATTTCGGACTGGTCTCCTCGGCGGCATAGGCATAGTTATAATAATCGTGGTTGTGCCCCGCCCATGAATGCACGAATTTGTAGGCGGAGAACAATCCCGTATAGACGGATGCATTCAGGTCCGACACCGACGGATCGTAACCGATCTTCTTGTAAAACGAGGTGTGTCCGCAAACCATGAGGATCTTGTTTTTGTCGACATGCGACAGATGACCGCACAGCCATTCGACAGCCTCTTCGGAAAGCCCGTTCTTGTAGGCGCCCGTGGCGCTGGCCGTGAGTGCGGAATTATCCGCCATTTCGATATTGTCGAGGAAAATGTAGTGAACTTGTCCCAGATCGACGGCATAATTCGTCGGCCCGAGGTATTTTTCATATTCCGCCACGGCCAAATCGTCGTTCGCAGCATTCTGAATGTGGTCATGGTTGCCGATCACATGAAACACCGGGAACGAAAAATCCTTGAGGCCCTCGCAATAGTCTTCCCACAAACTCATGTTGTTGTGCACCATGTCGCCCAGGCAAATGCTGTATACCGGACGGTCGGTGATCGTCGCGGCGAGCTCCTTCATGTCTTTGCACATGTCCTCGTAAATGTCGATCGAATGGAACATGTATTTGTCCGTTCCCGCGGTCTTGGCGCGGATCTGCGGATCGGCCGTCATCAAAATCGTATACCGATCGCCCGAGCCGGCGCGCTTCATCAACGTAAAATCGGCCTTGAATTGCTTCTCGTTTTCGGGAATCCGCTGCCAGAACTGGGGAATTCCGTTCTTCGACGGAACTTCATAACCGGCCGGAATCGTGACGAACACGAACCGACGAAGCTTCAGGTCGCTGAACAACTGCCAATTGCCTTTCGCATCGGTTTCAGTAGTCTGCATGCCGTCACTAACAAGTACGCCCGCTATCGGTTTGCCGTAGTTGTCCTGAACCGTACCATAGAGCGCGGCCTCGCTGTTAAATTCTCCCTCGGACGAATTTCCGTCCAAATTGATTTTTGTGGCGAAGTCGTCCGCACAACCGCACAGACATAACGCCCCGATAATGAATAGAAAAATAAAAATACGCTTGTTCATTGGTTTCAATTTTAAATGGATAAAAACGGCCCCGAAAGATCACCCTCCAGGGCCGTTTTACAAACATGAATGAAGGGTTAGTCCGCCAGAACCGGGTAGGTGCCCGAACTCTTCCAACGGCGGAGTACCACGCCTTCGGGTTTCTGGCTGAACGTCGCACTGTTGAAAATATCCACGCCGGCATTCAACGCCTCGACGAAGCTGCCGTACTCCGTGTTATTCGAGGGTACGCTCACGCTGCCCGACATCATCTCTCCGAGCGAGAGGGCTCTGGAAGTCTGCGTCGGCCATACCGAAGGAACATTGCTGCCGGTGTTTTTCGCTCTTCCCACAGCGACGCCGACCGCTGAATTGCCGTAGATGTTCTGCAGGTTGCTCTTCTTGACGTATCCGACAGCTCCGCCGTACATGCCCCCGGAGACAACGGTCGCCGTTGTCGTATAGCAGTTGACGGCAAACGAGTCACTGCCACCGTAACCGATGATGCCGCCGGTATTGGGCCCCGATGAAACGAGCGACTCCATCCAGCTGTAACAGTTGATGACGAAGGCTTTTGCATTGGTGTTGCCGCCCGTGATGCCGCCGGCATTCTCGCCCGATGACGAGATGTTGCCGCCCAACACTGCGCAGTTGACGATAACCGAGTTGTTTTCGCCCGCAATGCCGCCGACACGCTTCACACCCGTGAGCGTGCCTTTCACGAAGTATACGCCGTCGAGCGTTCCGTTGTTGCGCCCGGTCATGCCGCCGATCCGGTTGCCGTTCGAGGTGAGGGTAGCTTCGATTTTGAGATCCTTGACCGTACCCGAATTAATGCGGATGACGCCGAAGATGGCAGCATCCGCGTCGATGTCGGCCTCCGCAACCGTGCGGGTCGCCGTAATGCCCTTCAGCGAGTTGCCGTTGCCGGTGAGCTGACCGGAGAAGCTGTCCCATGAAGTTCTTACCGCTGAAATCGATATCGTTCGTCACCAGATAGTAGTCCCCGGCTTTATAATCGCCCGGCTGGGTGCCGTTGATCGACTGCGCGATCTCGTTCCATCGGTCGGCGGTGGCAATCTGCCACGGGTCGCTCTCGCTGCCGGAGCCGATGCCCTCGTCGCCTGCTACGAAGATTTTCTTCGAAACCTCGCTGCTTGCACCCCGGTCATCAGTCACCTGAAGCGTCACATCGAACGTGCCGCCCTTCGTGAAGGTATATTTGACCGAAGCTTCGGTAGAGGTCGTATTATCGGGAAGGGTCCACCGGCGGGCGACGATCTCGCCATCGGAATCGACCGATGTGTCGGTAAAGGTTACTTCGGTATCCACAACCACCGTTTCCGGAGTATACGTGAAGGATGCCGAGGGCGCCAGATTGGCGGCCTTGACGACAATGGTCCGTTTGGTCGAGCTGCTGTTGCCGTCGGCGCCGTAGACCGTCAGCGTAACGACATATTCGCCGGCCTCCTTGTACATGACAGGGTCCGGAGCAGCCTCTTCCGACCAGTTTCCCAGTCCGGCGAATCCGAAATGCCAGAAATAGCCGCTGATCTCCGTGCCTTTGGCCGTTGAATTGTCGGTAAACTGTACGGCATCGACGCCGGCGATAATCTCTGCGCCGTCATCGAACGTGAAATCGGGGGTAAGGACCGAATCGAAAATCGGCCCCACCTCTTTGTCGTCGGAACATGCGGTTATCAAAACCAAACATGCGACGCATAGCAACGATATGATTCTTTTCATGGTTTCAGTCTGTTAAAATTTTTCAAATGTCTAACGGGTTGCCTCTCTACGACGGATACCCGTGCAACCGAGCAGGAATGCCTGAAGAATTAACGAGAATCTTTTCATGTCCCGAACCGTTTAATTGCTTCCGTATCCCGGATTCTGATAAAGGCCTTCGGGATTGAGAATCCGTTCGTTGTAGGGAATAGGCAGTAACAAGTCTTTCAACGAAAAATTGGAATTGATCGCGCTGAAGTGCTCCAGCATCTCCATACGATCGTACATACGCAGCAAATCCTGCCAGCGGAGCCCCTCCTGCATGAATTCGTGCAGGCGTTCATCGTAGATGCCCTGACGCAGGTCGCTCCCCGACCAATCGCCCAGCCCGGCACGCTCACGCACCTTGTTCAGCCAGGTTTTCGCCAATGTTTCCTCTTTCGACCAATAATAGGCTTCAGCCAGCATCAGCGCCACATCGGCATAACGCAGCACAATCCAGTTGTTGCCTCCATACCCGTTGGCGCCGCATTCCAGATCGGCATACTTCATGGTGTGATAGTAAGTCTGCCCCGCCTTGTTCGTTGCCCGCAGGAAAGAGCGGCGGACATCGCCCGGCTCGAATGAATCATAGACAGCCTGTATCGTGACGTTCTGCATCTCGCCTTTTCTCTGCGAGGTGACGCCCGCTCCCTCAGGACCGTACATATAATTCCACACCGATCCCAGGTCGGCGTTCCCCTGAATATAGTTGACCTGGAAAATATTTTCCGCACACGACTTCTGCGTAGAGAGGTCCCAGACGGAGGAATAGGAAACCGACGAGAGTTCGCCGAACTTGCGCAGATCCCAGGCAGCAGTCAGTTTCCCGATCGCCTGTCCGAGCAATTCGGATTTCGAGCCGATGAAATCTTCATCGCAAGCCTGCTGCAACAAGGCTTTGCCCCAAAGTGCCCATGCGGCAGCCTTACTGACCTTGCCGCATGCCGAGGCAGGTTGCACATCAAGCAGGGGGCTTTCGGTCACATATTTCAGGTCGTCGAAAATGGCCTGGTAGATTTCGGCCTTCGGGCGGCGGTAATTGTTGGCCCGAACCTCTTCCGTACTCTCCAGAACCTTGAGCACCAATGGCACGTCACCCCACTCGGTTACCAGCCAGTAGTAAGACAAAGCGCGCAGGAACCGGGCTTCGGCTTCATACGTATCGCGGGCCGAAGGAGTAGCATAACTGACATCCCCCAGATGGGCGAAGAGCGTATTGGCGCGCGAAATGATCTTGTACAACTGCGAATAACGGTTGTAAACATAGACATTCTCCTCGGTAAGCGTATAATTGTAGAACTGATAGGGAATGCCGCTGTTGGCGCCGCTGTTGGTTACGACGGTCGCATTGGCGCGCACATCGGTAAAATAGTGATAGTTATCGGCAACATAACTTTGCGTCAGCGAGGTGTAGACGCCGTTAAGCGATGCGACAATGTCCTCTTCGGAAGTATAGTAATTGCCGACTGTCACTGAATTGGGATTATATTCGTCGAGAAAATCGCACGCAGTCAGCATAGCCGACGCTGCAAGAAGAATAAACAGATGACTGATTCTCATAACAGAACGGATTAAAACGTTAAATTTAAACCTACCGAGTAGATACGCGACAGCGGATAGCAACCCCAGTCGAATCCGGGCATCAGGTTGCTGCTCTTGTACGAAACCTCGGGGTTGTAACCGCGGTAGTCGGTAATAGTGAAGAGGTTGTCGCCGCTGACATATACCCGGCACGATTCGACCCCGATCTTCCGGAGCAGACGTTTGGGCAACGTATAGCCTAACGTAATGTTCGAGCAGCGGAAATAAGAGGCGTCCTCCACATAGTACGAAGAGAGTTTGAGAGATTGGTTCGTCACCGAGATCCGCGTGGCGATGGGTACGTTGTTGCGCCCCGGATTCGTATCCGACACATAACGGTCGGCGGCAATCGCATACTGGTTCGACGATCCTTCCACGTTGAACAGATAGTAATCCTGGAAATTGATCACCTCACCGCCGTACGAGTAAGTGAAGCTCGCTCCCAGATCGAAGCCTTTCCACGAGAGGCTGGTCGAGAAGCCGCCCGTAAAGTCGGGATAAGCGTTCCCCAGAATCGTTTTGTCGTTCGTGTCGATGACGCCGTCGCCGCTCACGTCTTTCCAGATCGTATTGCCGTAGGACAGATCGTCGAGCGCATAGCTGGGTACGGCAGGCCCTTGCAGCGTGTAGCCGGCAGGGAACTTGCTGCCGTTGGCCAGATAAACCTCCCGGTCCTTCAGCGCGTTCTTGTAATCGAGTTCCGACATGATGCCGACGGCCTTGTAGCCGTAGAACGACCCAATGGGATAGCCTTCTTTGGTAATATGCGATTGCACGGAACGCTCCGATGTGGAGAGAATGTCGTCCAGTCCGCCCAAACTAACCACTTTGTTACGGTTGATCGAAATATTCGTGCTGACATTCCACTTTACCTTGCCGGTCAGCAATCGGGCGTCGACCTGCAGGTCGAAACCACGGTTGCGGATCTTCGCATCGGTCATGTTGGTCGTTGAAGAGGTGAACCCGGAAATCGCGGAGATCGGTGCGTTATAGAGGATGTCGGTCGAGATGGAGTTGTAATAGTTGGCAATCACATTCAACCGGCTGTTGAAAAATCCCAGGTCCAGACCTATGTTGGTCTGCGTCGTCGTTTCCCATCCGAGTTCCGAATCGGCAAACCCGCCGAGACGGGAAGTGGATACGGCCGTCGTGCCGAAAGCATAACTTCCGGTCGAGATACCTGCAATGCTGGAATAATTGCCGATGTCGTTGTTGCCGCTCTTACCCCAGCTGGCACGGATACGGACCGTAGCAATGTTTTCGAGCGCATCTTTCAGAAACGGTTCGTTCGAGATCGTCCAGCCTGCCGATACCGACGGGAAATATCCCCAGCGGTTATTGACGCCGAAACGCGACGAACCGTCGGTGCGGAACGTTCCGGTCACGGTGTAACGGTCGTCGAACGAATAGTTCAGACGCGCCAGATAGGACATCATCGACCAAGCCGCTTTGCGGGTTTCATAAAGCGATACGTCCGAATCTTTCGGGCCGTGGGCTGTCACCTCGTGGATGCGGTCGTCGGCGAATCCCGTAGCCTGGACACCGAGTCGGTCGTAGGTCTTGCGCTGAAGCGTATAGCCGATGAGCGCATCGACGTGATGGCGTCCGAGCTGTTTCTTGTAGCTTGCCGTGAACTCCCCGAGCCGGTCGATATCGTAGGTCGAGCTCGAGCGGGCGATATTGTAGGAGGCCAGTTCGGGCCCATAGGCGGGCGTGCTGTTTCGGCCTATGCTCATCGGCCGGTAGTAGAAATAGCGGTAGTTGTACCACTGCTGTCCCAGTCGCGCCGAGATCTTCAGATCGGGCAATGGTTCATAGACCAGGTTGAAGTTCAGGTTGTGGCGCGAAGTCTTCTCCGAAATATCCAGTTCGTTGGCGATGACGAGCGGATTTTCGGGGAAATTGATGCCCCAGTCCGTCACCATCCGGATCATGGCGCTACGAGCGTAATCGCCGTTCTCCTCATAGGCCGGCAGGTTGGGCAGATACATGAGCATACTTTGAATAACACCGTCATTGATCATACGCCCTTCCGCCTGTACCACTTTGTTTTTGACGTCGTACATCGAATAGCTCAGGCTGGCCGAAAAGTGCTTGGTGATCTGTGCATCGAGATTCAGACGGGCATTAATGCGATTGTGATTCGAGGGGGCGATAATACCATCCTGATCCATGTAGCCGACGCTGGCCATGTAGCGAATAGCCTTGGAACCTCCCGTCACCGAAATGTTGTGGCGCATCATTCCGGCGTTGCCGAACACCTCGTCCTGCCAGTCGGTATTGTACTGCTGTTCGACAGGCGTCCGGGTCGTAAAATCGTAGAACATGGGGTGGATACCGACATCGGCGAGCGAAAATCCCTTGGCCGAACGAATCGTATTGTCGTCGTTGGGACTCCACGCAATGCCGGCGGCCGTCGCTTTCCGGCGATAGGAATCGTTGCGCGAAGCAATGTACAGGTCCCGGAATTGGTTCGCATCCAACAGATCGACCTTACGTTCGAGCTGCTGAATACCATAAGAGAAATCATAGCTGATCTTGGCGCGCTCGCCCTCTTTGCCGCGTTTGGTTGTAATCAGCACGACGCCCGAAGCGCCGCGCGAACCGTAGATTGCAGCCGAGGCGGCATCTTTCAGAATGTCGATGCTCTCGATATCGCCCGGATTGATGTAAACATCCTCCGAGGCAGGATAACCGTCGACAACATACAGCGGATCGCTGCCAGCCGAGAGCGAGTTGACACCCCGCACACGTATCTGCACGCCCTCACCCGGCGCGCCGTCGGCCTGCCGGACCTCCACGCCGGCGACCTTGCCGGCAAGCGCCTGCGCCATGGTGGGCGTCGTTGTCGTCAGTTCGCTGGCTTTGACACTCGCTATCGAGCCCGTAAAGTCGCTTTTGCGCATGGGCGTATAGCCGACAACGAGCACATCCGAGATTTGTTGGCTATCCTCTTTGAGCGTAATGTCGAAGCGAGTGGCGCTGCCGACCCGAACATCCGCCGGGGCATACCCCAAATAGTTGATTTCCAGAACGGCCTGCGAAGCGGGGGGG
>ERZ826146.3238-NODE-3238-length-10915-cov-3.245856_pt1 | contig 10915 bp, 18 predicted proteins | sample MGYA00519857_ERZ826146 | MGnify/ENA primary metagenome ERZ826146 (study PRJEB31778, sample SAMEA3449222) | human gut metagenome | biome: human gut; feature: human-associated habitat; material: faeces | place: United Kingdom | collected 2010/2012 ...
TTGAACAAATTACGTGACGAAGCTTTTGAAATAGCAAAGGCTCACGGCTGGCATGATGAGGAGTTGCCGGACGAAACTTACCTGATGTTAATAATAACGGAGATAGCCGAGGCGGTGCAAGCCGACCGAAAGGACAAGCACGCCGATGCAGGACTGTTCAAGGCCGATGTTGAAACACTTGACATGGCTGACGGTTACGACCGTGACGTGTGGAAGCGCGACTTCGAGATATACATCAAGAACACGGTGGAGGACGAGCTTGCCGACGTGGTAATTCGCTGTTTAGATTTAGCCGGATTGAAGAAAATAGATTTCCGCTATGCGGATATATTGCTTTCAGAAGGTGCAAGGGAAGTGCAAGTTCCTTTTCCAAAACTGATGTACATGGTTTGCGAGGAAATCACATATCACGGTTACGACCTTACAGAAAGGCTGAACGATATTGTTGCCGGTATCATAGCTTACTACAACAAGAAAGACATTGACATCGAGTGGTTCATCACTCAGAAAATGAAGTATAATAAACTTAGACCATACAAGCATGGAAACAAGAAATACTGACGAATATGCGCGCGAGCTTCTCTACGAGGCCGCGCGTTTGCTTTCAATACACTGCCCACGATGCGCACGGGCGAGGCTCAGGCGCATTGCACGGCACGACATGGAGACTACGGGAGCGGATTATGAGGAAGCGTTGAGACAAAGGGTTAATGAGTTGAACGAATTGTTTTATTGACATGAAAAGAAATAAAGTAGACTTTGGGATTATATTTGAGGTTACGCTGGTAGTAGCAAACGTCCTTGTCGGTGTCTTGTGCCTGTTCTACGGCGATTACCTGTCATCCATTCTATACTTGGCGTTAGCTTTATCATGGATTTTGTTGATAAGCAGGGAGAAATCCATAAACAGCTTGTATAAGATAATCGACCTGCAAAAACAATGCGCGGCGGAGAACGAAAATGCGTTCATGTCAATGTGGAACTATTGTGCCGAAAACGCTTGGATTAGCGTCGATGACGAGCTACCAGAGCCGAATGTCTACGTCAACGTCCGCTTCGCCAACGGCCAATATTCCGCATCCTGCATACGCAAGGACACCTGCACGTGGGCATTCGGCCTGAAGCCTACGCACTGGAAGCCGATAAATAAGGACAAGGCATGACAGGCAACATGAAAAGTAAGAAACTTAAATTATATGACATTGTACATCCAACAAAAGAGTGGAGTGATGAAACCAATCTTGCTCCAAAGTTTTGTTGTGAAATATCTGCTCAATTAATCTGGCATGATTTTACTAAATATAAAGGGATTGTTGAAGATATAATGGACGGGAAAGCGGATGTAAGATGGTTGGACGATAATATCCCTAACGAATTGTACGATGCGTGGTGGAACAAGAAAGATTTAGTCGTAATAGGCAACCTGGAACCCGATAAAATTGACAAACAATGACGATAACTAAACAATCCATGACGGTAAAACGAAAATTAATCCTTATATTTGCATTATGAAAAACTGCATAAGCGAAAACTTTGACTGGTACGTCGAGAACCTTGGCATACTAAGCGATTTATATCCAAATAGATACGTCATAATCAAGGACAAGCAGGTTGTTTGCGATTGCCTGACGTTCAATGAAGCGGTTGAAACTGCACATGACCGTGGCCTTACTTGCGGTACATACAACATCCAGTTCTGCGGAGGTATCGGTAGCGAACGAAAAGTGTTGAACCCCTTACGTCTTGTCAATGAAAAAAATTGAAATAGATTATGGTAAGTTCGTACCGTACATTGAAACTCCTGCAATAGTCAGGGCTAACGGAAAGAACGTAAATGTTATTGCTGTATGGGATACAGGTTCGACACACACTACCATCGGCGCAGATATTGTGAAGGAATTATGTCTCAATCCCATTGGAGGCATTTATGGTAATACACTGGGAGGACAGCAGAAATATCAATGGAGTAATGTTTGCGTAATTCTCGGAGGTGGGATTAGCGTTTCCGGGGAAATGCTTTGTTCCGACAGGTGTGTTTCAAATGACTGCAAGAAGATAATTCTTGGCATGGACATAATAAGTCTTGGTGATTTTTCTGTAAAGTCGTCAGGCGGTAAGACTATAATGACATTTGAAGTCCCATGACTGACAATGAAGCCTCCAAGCGTACCTGCCCCAAGTGCGGACGCACAGTCCACCTCCCGTGGACGCTCGTCTGCCCGTACTGCGGCGCACAGCTAAAGTAAGCCTTACTCCGTCCCCAAGTTCCAGTATATCACGCCAAGCAGGCGGCAGAAGTCGCAATACTTCATGCCGTCCGCTTCGTTTATCAATATGTCTACTATATCCATTTTCATATTCCAAGCCCTTTCCTGCAATGCTCACAAATGAATTTCCTCGCCACCGGGAACATCCTCTGCCCGATATCCCCGGCAAGATAAGCCGCTTCTTCCCCGTATGGACTTATGCCGCACGCCCGCTCCATGTGCCTCGACAGGTGGCGCATCTCGTGAAGCCACGAGTTCAGGAATTGCGCCGGGCTGCTTGTAAGGCCTATCACCATTACGGTCTCACCTCCCGCCGTATTGGAATAAGTAATGCCGGTGTTCAGGTCGCCACGCCGTAGGCTTCCGTAAGCCCTATGTAGCTGCCTGCCGTCACATCCTACACGCTCCATATCGTTTATTATGCGCTCCGCCCAGTAGGTTGTCACGGCGTAATATACCCTTACGTGCCAGCCGTATTCAGGCAACTCGAAATCCTGCACAATCATAGTACGTCTTCCCAAATTATAGGCTCGCCCTTGCCTATACAGTCGGCCATATAGCGTGTGAGGGCTATGCCGTCATATCCGTCAGGGTCGTCAAGATAGTCTTTCACGAATAATGAAAGATGCTGTTCGTCGGCGATGGAGCTTTTCATGTAGTCGGACTTTGCCATGTGCCACACATAGGCCACGTCGTAACCTTTGTCGTTCTCTATTTTCACGCCGTACTTTTTCAGCGTCTCGTCCACCGTTTCCTTCTGTGTCATCTCCACCGGCTCTTTCTTGCCCGTGGCCTTGTTTATCGTGCGCATGGCCTTAACAGCGCACTCGCACAGTTTCTTGGAGAAATGCCATCCGTTGCGCGAAAGGTATTCTCTCATTCCAGCCGGCAGGGTGTCGTATGTATCAAGTCTTTGTCCCATAGTCTTATGCGTTTAAGAATATCCGCAACCTGTAAAGAATACTTGCAGGTTGCGGATTGTTTGTTAATAGAATTGCCCGTTTGAGCGTCTGCGTCTGCGCTCGCCCATTTCGTCATCACCACGATAGCCCATATAAGGACCCTCGGGCAGGTAGCCGGGCATACGGCGTTCGCCGTAAGAACCGCCTCCACGGTTGCCGTAACCTCCACGCTCGCCGTAGTCCTCATGGTAGCCCATACGCTCTCCCATGCTGCCTTGCATTTCCCTCATAGCTTTCATATAGCCGTGGCGGCAACCTTCTTTGTAGGCTTCCTCTTCAGGATCCATGCCCCTGAAGCCCATGTCGCGGCCATATTCGTCACGGCCCTGCTCTATTATTTCCCAGCTTCTCATGTCTTTTTACTTGTTTTTGCCGGATGTCTCAGAAATTCCGAGCTGCTCCATCAGCTGCCGGTTCTGCTCGGCCAGCATGTTCATGCTCCTCATCATCGACGTCATCTGTTCCTTCATCGTTTTCAGTTCCTCGTCCTGCTTGCGTTTTGCCGCAATCTCGGGATTGAGGTCGTTCAGCATCTTGTCGCAACAGGTTATGACGTTCTTGTGATAGTCTATGCTGTTGAGTATGTCCAGGCTCTTCTGTCTCATCATGGACACTTCGCTGTTTACCGCCTCTTTCGAGCATGACACTATCACCGTGCCGTTGTCGTCTATGTCGGCGTTGGCTTTCAGGTCCTTAAGCGGCACCTGCTGACCGCCTATGTTCACCGTGATGTCCACCACCATCTCCATTTGGGGGAATGTCCCCATTGGAGCCGGAGACATGGGATATTTGGGCTTGGGAGCGGTTACGTTTACCACTGTCCCGTATTCAACGTATGGATTGCCGTCCTTGTGCAGTATGAACAGCTGCGAGTTTGTCCGTAAATTCTGAAACATCCTTGTGTTGGTTTAATTGTTTATTGTCTGAAATCGTCAAAGGCTGCTGTTTTAGCTTCCTGAGCAGCCAGTGCTGCCTGCTGTGCGTTGGATGCTGCCGCTGCCGCCGGCCTGTAGCCTGCGTTCACGAGATACAGCTCGTTGGTGTAACGGTTGTAGTGTATCTCGTATATGCCGGCTCCGTTCAGGTTGTCCGCCGTTACCGGCACACCCTCCGTCGCCATGAGCGGCAACGACACGCCGTTTGAACTGATGTTCACCGGCAGCGTTCCCGTGGTGCCTGCCGGTATGGCAGTGCGCAGGTTCAGGAAAAACGAGCCTACATAGTTGCGCCTGTACAGCGAGTGGTTAGGCAGCTCTATCGTAACAGCCTCCGTACTTACCGTGACGTTCGCGCTCGGTATGGTGTTGAAGTTGTTACGCCCAAGCGACGGGAAGTTGAAAGGAAGTCCAAAGAAAAATTCCCACATAGTCGCCTCCTTTCCTTGCTTAACCCCAGAAACCGTTACCGTAACCGCATCCGCAACCGTATCCTGCGTAACCGCCTGCTGCCGCTCCGTATGCCGCAGCACGTGCTACTTCGGGATTGTAAACCTGCAACTGTGGGTATGGCACGCTTACCGTGTTCGGCAGCTTGCACTTGATGCCGTCCACGTCGCTCTGCAATGCCTGCAATGCGGCAACGATAGGCGCGTTCTGCTGTGCCACGCTTGCCATTATCGCCTGTGTCTGGTGCTCGTTGTTGAGTTGTGCGGCCAGTGTCGCGCTCTTCTGACGCTCTGCGTCGAGCTTGTCCTGAAGCACACGGGTCTCGGCTGCGTCGAGCTTGGCGAGTATGGCCTGCGTCTGGGCCTGCGTTGCGGCCTGAAGGTCACGGGTGTTGTCGTTCATCTCACGTGTCAGGGTGTTCATGTTCTGGCAGTTCTGAAGCTGCGTTGCCGCGCCTTGACGCTCCACTGCTTGCAGGATGTTGCAGCAGCACGTTGACAGTTGGTTTACTATACCGTTGTCTCCGCTCTGGATGGCGTTGACAATCTGCGTGCCGGTCAGGCCGATGCTGTTCTGGATATTGCACAGCGCGCTCTCGATTTGCTGGCTCGAACAGTTGAGTGTCGATGCAATCTGCTGGATTGCACTTGCGTTGCCTTGGATTGCCTGCATCAGCAGTTCACGTCCTGCGTTGCCTGCAAGCTCTGCCGGAAGTCCGTTGCCGCCACGTCCTCCGAAACCTCCGAAACCGCCGTTGTTCCACCCGAAGATGCTTGCCACGATGGCAAGGTAAATCACTCCCCAGATGCCGTTCTGGCCACCGAAGCCGCCGCCATTATTCATCAGGGCCAACAGTCCGGGGTCTATGCCCCTGTTACCGAGCATTCCCGGCAGCATGGCGTTGATGTCATAACGTGCACCGCCCGAATTGCCGTCACTGTTAAAAACATAAGTTCTGTCCATTTTGTTTAGTTTAGTTTTTGTGTTGCGGACAATATCGTCCGTGTCGCAAAGGTCGTAATTATAAGTGTACCCATGAAAAGTTACTTTCCGATAAAACGGAAATTGTTTCCGAAAAAGAGGAAAATGCAATCAAGTGTGCTTATATTCTTTTCCGTTTTCTTTTTCCGTGTGGTTCAATATATAAGAAATAGTCCTTATGCAAAGTCCCGTTCTTTTTCTAATCTTTTCATATATGAAATTTCTTGGTAATAATTGAGAATATTCCCCAAGCTCATTACACACTTCATCATAGACCTTATGCACCAGATTATCGCGAATAATGGTGCTTGGTCTTCTGTTTTTACCCGAAAACCTTGCCATAATTGAAAATATTTTATACCTTTGTATTGCTCAATTCACTTTATATAAAAAATAATACACCGTAGCGGTCGGATGACTTATCCCCGGCACTTACCGCTATGGTGTAAAATCATAAGTATAAAGTTGAATTGAGCAGCAACTTTTCGGGTGCCGGGGTTTATTATGCTCTTCCCGACAAAGAGCCATTATTTACTTCTTCCGCAGCTTCTTAACGAGCCACACCACGACGAACGCCAGCACGGCAACCATCGCCACGAGCACGGGGAATGAGTAAAGCCTCGTCTTCTCCCACCAGCCTAAGTCCTTCTCTACAGGGTAGGGCACTCGCACGCTGTCAACCCTGACAACAGCCACCGTGTCATGCCTCAACCTGTCTTTGTACTTATACTTGGTGACAACCTTGTCAACATACACCGTGTCGCCCTGCGTCCATCTGTTTACAAACACGCTGTCATGCAAATACACACTGTCCCGTAGCCACCTGTCAACGTAAACGCTGTCAACGCTCACCGACGGCACGGGCACGTACTTCGTCGTAGTGCAGCCAACAAGCAGCAGGCAAGACAACAACCCTAAAATCCAACATCTCTTATCCATAATCACAATTTTAAACCAAACAAAAAAGCGGCAGCCCCGAAACCGTGGGACTGCCGCTATATTGTCTGTAAATATAAAGAAGCTACATGTGTATCAAATCCTCGTTAAGAACTGCTGAAATCTTGGCGAGTGTTTTCAGAGTGAAGTTATGGGTGCCGCCCAACCACCGCGACACCTCCGCTTCCGTCTTACCCATTTTACGGGCAAACTCCTTTTGAGTGATACCGAGTTCTTTAAGTCTTGCATCTATCTTGTCAGAAATAGAAAAAGACCATTCTACTTGCAAGGAAACGTCCTTCGGTATCGTTGCAAGAGCCTCTTTGTAAACATTAGTTACGTTCATAGGTCAAATTCTTTCTTTTCTATTCCTTGTATGGATTTCTCTTCTATAATGATGTCCCCCTTACGGACGGCTACTTTTATAAGTTCGTCGAGTTTTTGGAGACTTATCACATAGCCACTTAGTTCTTCACTTTCATTATACGTCTTTGTTGTCTTTTTCCCTCCATTCCCTACAATCAGTACACTATCCGATAATCGTAGGCAATATAGGCGCAACCTACCACTTTCAATAGGAAGGGCACAGACATTGTCCCTTATTTTGCCTTCAGGCCTAAAATACCTTTCAAGGAAACCACTTGTCCTGAGCATGTGCTGTAAAGCAGATAATATAATCTGCAAATCACGCTGACAATATGCGTCATCTTTGAATTTTGTTATAAATTTTTCAAATTCCGACTGGTTATCGTTCGTAAAACAAATTGTAAACAAACCTGCTTTCTCTGTTTCCTCAACAGAAAGTATTTTAAGCCTCTGCATATAGATATATATTTTTTTCAATGCAAAGATACGGAAAAATTACCTTATATGCTAATTCTTGGTACTTTTAACTCTTAATTAACAGATATTTAACATTTAACCATATTATTATCAAAGTAATATCAAGAACAGTCCCACGATGTCAAAGAGCGCCCGACCGTTGCAATTTCTGCACCCGTCGTCGGTTTTTTCATTTTGGAAAGAAGTAAGCGGCTCGGCGCGGCCATTATCAAGTATCATGGTAGTTCACGCCGCGCTCCGCCGCCTCTTGTTTTTATTCCGCCCACCGCTGGGCTTCCCATTCTCTTCTCTTGACCAAGCCTTTCAACACCTTGCCGCCGGCATACACCCATCTGCGGAACTGCTCCTGAATGTCCCCCGTAGACGCACCGGCCTTTATCTTGCGAAGCAGCGTTGACGACTTCAGGTTACCAAGGCCAAGATTATAGGCGAAGTCCACCAAGGCGTCATACTGCCCCTGCGTCCTCACCTGCTCGATGGTATTAACATACGCTTCCACTGGCGCAAGGTCTTCTTTCAGCCACTGCTCCGCCTCTTTGCAGGTGCAAGTAGTCGTAGCCGTCACGCCCGACGTATGGCCTATACCACAAGTCCATTTGCCTGCGGGACAACGGTACGCCGTGTTCGAGAAGCCTTCAAATTCGGTTATCTTCTTAATCAATAAATCGCTCGCTTCCATACTTACGCCTCCTTTCCACTCATGTATCCCAAAAAAGAATAATGCCGTCTGCCTGCCAGATATTGCATGTCGTCTTGGTTGGCGTAGGCCTCACGCTCGAAGCTTACCGCTCGATAAGCCTTATGCGCCTTGAACCCCGTGGCGATAAGTCTTGCGAGCCATTCCATGACGTACCACAGATAAAAGCCCACATACAGGGTCTCCTTCATCTGCGCCGTATGTACGGCCTCGTGATTGATGTCTATGTCGGTGAGCGTAGCGCCGTTCCTTACAAAGAGAACTCCCAGCAAGTTCACCACCTTGAAACCCGTAAAGGGAATGATGTCGTTGTAGATTATCTTCATTTTCTTACCTCCTCGTTGTTGTTTATTTTCCTTCTCCTTTCACTAAGAGCCTTGTTTATGCCTCCACCGGCCATGAAACCGCCGACGCACAGCAGGAATATGCCCATCCCGTCAAGGTCGCTTTTTATATAACCATTGGTGCATACATCCCAAACGAGGCAGAAACACACGCACAGACCTATCAGCACGCCGACACCGACGCTTATCAGCATCACGAAGCTCTTTGAACTGTCAAGGCTGTTCGCCCTCACGAGGCTCTTCAGGTATTCCGTTATCCTTACCATTTTCCGTTACTCCTTTCTTCATGTCATCGTCTGTAAGTATTGCACCGGGGTGGTCTTCGGTGTAAGCACCACGCAAAAGGCCGACAAGACGGCATTTCACGTTGTCGTTGAGTCTTTTCAGGCACTTGTCGTCAGGCTGTAGGCAGATATGTTTCTCGGCTTCCTTCAGGGCCAGGCGCAACTTGTTGTTCTCGTCCTTCAATATCAACTTCTCGTTTATCAGCGACATCTTTTCGTCTTCAAGTTTCCTGACACGCTTGTATAGGTCATCTATCATCCTGTCATACTTGTCGAGCTTTAGCGCCTGTTTATCTACTTCCTTCTGTACACGTTGGTAGTCCTCTATCAACGCCTTGTATTCCTCCCTGAATGCCTCCGCCGCCGATATGCGCCTGTTGGAGTTAATGTTTAAAACATACCTAACGAACTGCCAGCCTCCAATGGATGCAATGAGGGCTATCACAAGCTCCAAATATTTATTCATAATTGTTGTTATCCGTTATCCTGAAAACCTGTCAAAACACCTTACAAATATAAGAAATTCCGCTGTCACCACAAAACGTTTCGGTATATTTCAGATACGTAACGCTATTCGCCTGTCAACGCTCCTGATATTACATACCAGTTACCGCCTACAGCTATGAGCCTTATTATCATGTTCGGGATTATCTTAAAGTTCCGTCCACCGGTTAAGACACTACTGACAGTCTGCACTATCACTCCATTAATAAGAGATGTGCTGTTTGAATAATATATATTTTGATTGCTATTAGCTGTCGCTATACGCACCGAACCCACTGACATTGTTGTCATTATAGGTTGAAATATATTCAGCTCAAGCCCCTCATAAGTGTCCGCGTCCGGAAGGTAAACCCAACATGTATCTACTGCAATGGTAGTTACAAAAAGTGTGTTGAATGCTTCCTCCTGCGGATTGATGGTATATGACGATAAACCTACAATGCTTTTCACCGACGAGTAGGTGAGCCTTGAATGAATAATACCGCTTACCTCGGCGTTCTCGGCGTACAGCCCGCCTTCATAGCTCACCCTGAACGGTGCGTTCGACGGAGTTTCCGAGCCCACCCACAAAGGGTAGTCACCACCGCCCATGCCCGCCGCCACCTTCGTGGCGTCCTCTTTCTTCATCACGAGCAGCTGATTGGTCTGCGAGAAACGGAACACCGCGTACTCCGCCATTATCAGTGGAGTGTACACCGGGGCAAGCTCGTTGAACTTCTGCCAATAGGAGTTATTGCCGCTCGAAGGAGGCTTGTTGCTCTGCGAGGCGGTGTGCGTCTGGAGACACTTGTACGCCGAGAACTCGCCCGGCGAGCTTCCGCTCACCACGGCTATGTCCAAGAAGCGCGTGCCCTCCGTCAACGCCTCGTCGTTGCGGTACTCCACGCCTTCCACCCATTCGCTTACCCTCGATATGCAGCCGTCAAGCCCCGTGTCCCCTTTCCCTCCGTTAGCCACAAAGGATATACCTACCGTACCGTCAATGCTACGCTGCGTTCCCTGCATGTCCGTGAACGTCACCGTGAAGGGAATGTCGGAAGAGGCCGAAAATAGTGCAGCTGTCAGCAATGCCGCGCCGTAGTTGTCGCTGCTCGACGTAAACGTAATGACTCCCTTGCCGTCGCTCACGCTTCCCGTGACGACACCGTTCGTTCCGGTGTTTATGGCCATACCGGTGACCGTCAGCTCCGTGCTGCCTTGGTACACCGTGACCGTGGCTTGTTTTGACCACGATGACGTTGCAGTGAAGCTGGACTGGTTCATGGTCATGGGATTACCCGATATTGCCATGGTAATTCCGTCATTGCCGTCGAACACGGTGGAGACGTGCAGATTCCTTTCGTACTCAACCCGCCCGCTTGAGGTGCGCACTTTCACCGTGAACGGCACTGTGCCCTTTACGTCGGTCTTCTTGACGAGTATCAGGGTGTAGCGAAACGTGTAGGAGTCGTCTACCGAGTATTCCCAATACACGTTGTTGTCAAGCAGGTAATGGCTGTCCGACAGGGTGGAGCAAGTGAAAGATGGGTATTTGTCCGGGTTGGTGGCGTCATAATATGATATAGGCGTAGTGCCCTTGCATACCGTCACCGTCACCTCTACCGCCACTGACGTGTCCGTCAGGATGACGTTTTCGCCGCCTACGACTACATTGATGGCGTCCTGCCCCGGCTCTCCCGGATTGCCGTCTTTGGGCGCGCGCCTTACCGTTA
>ERZ826146.3239-NODE-3239-length-10913-cov-6.794345_pt1 | contig 10913 bp, 8 predicted proteins | sample MGYA00519857_ERZ826146 | MGnify/ENA primary metagenome ERZ826146 (study PRJEB31778, sample SAMEA3449222) | human gut metagenome | biome: human gut; feature: human-associated habitat; material: faeces | place: United Kingdom | collected 2010/2012 ...
CCTTGGGAGCCTGCTCTGGCTCCGGTGTCTTCTTGGGCATGTTTTTTCATCCTTTGGCAGATGGAACGGTACTGGGCGATATAGCTGTCCTGCGACGCGGTGTAGTACCCGCCTTCGCCGAGGGCACGCAGGAAGAGTTCGGAGTTGTTGGTGTCGATGGCCTTCTGGTAATTGGCAACGCGGGTGTAGTTGGACTGCTTGTAAAGATGCTCACACCGGTACTTCATGTACGAATCATCGTCCTTGAAGACGGCGAAATCCGCGTAGGTCTTGTAGGCAGAGCCGGAAGCACTGTATTCGGTGGTGAGCATTTTAACGGAACCCGTGATGAGTCCGCCGTAGTCATAACCGGCATATTTCACGCCGCCGTAGTTGTGGTACAGCCGCCCGAGGTCGGAACCGGAGTCCGAGGTGCCGTTCTCAATCATCATCTGGCCGAGGAGTGCCGAAGCGGGATATCCGTACTGCTCGTGGGCGTTCAGGCACGCGAGCACGAGGTCGTAGGTGACCCATGCTGGCATCCCGTCAAGCGATGCGCTCTTTTGTTCCTCATCGGCGGCACCTCCACCGACAACGGAAATCAGGCCGAAGGCCAAGATGAAGGCAATGATGAGTGGAAAGAATTGGGAGACGGCACCGGCAAGTGATGAAAGCATTCCCTTGATGCCACCGGAAAGAACCGTGAGCGCCTTTTTCTTTCCGGCTTGCGCCGCAGCATTCTCGTAGACGTTCCTATGGAAGTATTTGGAGAACTGCATCCGCTTCTGGGCAGCTTTCTTATCCAGTTTCTCGGTGCGGTATTTCTTTTCCGAGAGGGCACCGAGAGAGTCTTTCTTTTCAAGTGCATCCTTACCGGAACGAAGGTGCTTTCTCGCCTTTCCGGCAAGTTTCGCGCCGGTGTGCGTGGTTGCGACCAAATCGTCCGTGCCTTCCAGCTCGGAGTCTTTGAGAGCGTTGTGGGTAGCTTTTGCGGCTACACCCTTTGCACCATGTTTCAGGCTCTTATTCAGATTGTGGCGAGACTGCACCTTTTTCGTGAGGGCATTTTTTCCGGTTAGCTGGCTACGGGATTTTCCGTCAAGGGCATCTGCGGCGGAAGTCTTCTTACGTTTCCTTGCGATGGCATCGAGGGCGGTACTTCCCGCACCGTGCGTGCCCTTCTTGCCGACGGAATAGAGGTCACCCTTTAAGGCTTTGGCGCTCTTGTCTGCCTTTTCCACCAGACCGGTATTGACGGCATCCGTCTTTTCGGTCTTGAGGAGATTACTCATGGCTTTCTCACGGTCGTTTCCGCCGGTCGTGAAATCCGAAGCCTTCATCTGACGTTCACCGTCCTTTCCGGGGTCTTCTTACTGGGTTGCTAGATAACGGGTTTTGCATCTTTCTTGTCCCCAAGCCCCGTCTTCTTCGTCTCATTGGGGTTCGTGGAGAACAGGTCATAGAGAACGTTGCCGGACGGGAACTTGCCGCGAATCGGCACGCGGGCGTTACCTGCGATGAGCAGGCCGTCACCCGGCTCTGCGGACTCGTCGATGCATTCCTCCTCCTGCTCGGACAGGTTCAGAAGTTCTGCCCACTTCATACGGTCGAGCGGGGACTGCTTGAGAAGCATGAGGAAGTCCGCGTTGAAGACGATATTTCGCGCCGCTTCGTTGGCGAGCATCGCCGTGGCGTTCTGACTGATACCTGTCAGCAAAAGTCCGAATTTTCGACCCTCATTCGAGAAGCGGGAGAAGTAGTTCAGCACCGTCGGGTACGCGAACATACTCTGCATCTCCTCGACGTAGAGCCATGTGCGGACGTTTCGCTTTGCATTGAAGTACATGCGGTTACGGACGGCTTCGCAGACATTGATGAGGGCGAAGACCAGCATGGAATCCGGCAGGTCTTTCAGGTTGAAGTCCACGATGCGGGTGTTGAAATCGACGTTGCTCTGATGGTTGAAGAAGTTCATGGAACCCTTCACGAATCGCTCGTAACGGAGTGCGATGACCTGTGCCTGCTCCTCCGGCTGCTCGTTCGCGGCATCGTAGAAGTCCTGTAAGGTCGGCGGAAGATTGTCTCCGCGCTCTGCGGCCTTCTGGAAGGCAAGCTCGGTGCAGCGCTGTACGAGTGACTGGTCAACCTCAGAGAAGTTCGACCCGGCTTCGGCAGCGGAAGCGCCCGCCTGAGCTAACATCGCGTCCACCTTGAATGCAATCTGCTCGTTTCTCGTCATGTGTTCCACGGATACCGTATCGAAGGGGTTCAGATGGGTTCCGGTACCCACGCCGAAGTGGTAGGTGCTGCCGCCGTAGCGTTCGGCGATAGCGGTGTACTCGCCTGCGCGGTCGATGACGTAAATCTCGTCCGTCGGATTGGAGAAGATGGTGCCCGTCATCTCGGTCTTGGTGAACATACCCTTACCGGAGCCGGTCTTGCCGCAGACGAAGCCCATCGGCGAGGTGAGCTTCTTGCGGTTGCAGACCACGAGGTTGCGGCTGTGCTTGTTCTGGCCGTAGAAGTTGCCGCCTGCATCGTCAAGCTCCTGCGTGGCAAACGGAACGAGGATGGAAACCTGCGCCGTGGTGAACATGCGGGAGATTTCCACGTGGTTATGGCCGAGCGGGAGGATGGAATTAAGTCCCTGACGCTGGCGATAGTCATAGGTGTCAAGCTCGATGGAGTTCTGACGTGCCGTGGAGATGATGCGAAGTACCTGCGTATCCAGTGCTTCCTTGCTCTCCGCGTAGGTGTAGACAAGCCCCGTGAAGACATAGAGACGCTGGTTCTTGTTCTGCAAGTGGTCGAGCACGTCCTCCGTCTCCTCCTTGGAGTATTTCAGCTCCTGCGGGAGGATGGAGAAGTCATAGCCTTTGTTCACTGCCGAGCGCTGTTCCTCGATGATTTCCTTGTCAATCCATGCGGAACGGGTGCGCACGTAATTGATAGCCTTGGATTTATCCATGGGCTGCACGTACCACGTGATAGCCATGGGGATAGGAAGGTCTGCCATGTCGGCAAGTGCGCGGTCGGAAAGTTCCGAGCCGAACTTCTTCATCACGAGTACCTGTGCGTAGACCCCGTTATCGAGTTTTACGCAGTCGTTATAGTGGCCGTCCGGGCGGAAATCAATCTGCGTCGGTGCGATGCAGTCCTTGGTAGTCTGTAAGCGCTTGGCGGAAATATCGCGCTGGTAATCGAACAGGAACGGCTTATAGGGGTTCAGGAGTGAATGGATGACAGAAAGGCGCTGGGTGCCGTTCATAAGGTGTGCCTTGCTGCCGATGGAGTTTAGGATGCGGGAGGACTCGACCTCGATACGGGAGAGCTGACGCGCTGCATCTTCTGCGGTGTCCGCCGTCACGGAATAGGTGAGGTAGCGGTTCCTGCGGATGTTGCTGACCCCCTCCTTCACCTTATCGTTCAGGATGTTGTTGAACACCTGCGCGTCGTTCCTTGCAGCATCGTTTGCCTGACGCTCCGGGTCGAAGAACTTGCGGTGACCGACCTCTTCCTTGAGGAGCGGCGTGTTGATGACGCTCATCTGCACGAGCGTATCCGCACCGAACTGGTCGTAAAGGCGGGTGATGGCGGAGAACATGGCTTTCTGCTGCTCATCGCGCACCGAGTGGTAACTGGTGTCATCGAAGGCGATGGAAGAGGAAAACATTCCCTCCTCCACCTCACAGATGCCGTCCTGATACATCTTGTTGTAGCCGATGTAGTTCACCACGTCTTTCGCGGAGTCACGCTTCTTTCTGGCATCGGCCATCTTATCGGACAGCTCCTTGTCCCTGTCCTTTAACTGGGACTTGATGGAGCTGTAGGTCTTTTTCGCTTCCTTCTCGGCCTTCTTGGCTTCCTTTTTCCTGCGCTTCATCTCGCGCTTGGCGTGCTTCTTCTCCTTTCGGGTCAGCTTTCCGGCACCCTGCGTGACGTGCGCGACCTGAGAGATGGCATCCATGTCGATAGCGCCGGTATCGGAGCGCAGGGGCGCGGTGTTCCCGAACCCGTCACCGGATGCGTGGACGAACGCGTCCACGTCAAATGCGGCGTTAAGAGATGACCCGTCCTGCCCTTGGGGAGTAGGATTCGATGCCGCGAAGGTTTCCCTGCTTTCGGTAGTGTTTTCCATAGATAGTTCCTTTCTGCTTGCTGTTTTCCGACTCAGAGAGAAGTCCCGCAAGACGCATGGACGGCTTGTAGAAGATGCGGTCGTTCGTGAAGTTTGCCTTAAGCCAAAGCGGCGCAAACTGCTCGAAGGGCATCCCGCAGGGCTTCACGAAGCCCACGCACCAAAACGGCAACGAGACGGCGTAGATAAAATAGGTGCAATCGCTGACGTTCAGCCCCAAAACGAAGTAGATGTAAAGCCCGGCAAGTACCGAGACAGAAAGCGCACCCGTGATGGATACCAGGGTGCGCATGGTCATCTTGCCTACGATTTTGGGCTGATACTCGGCGATATCCTTGTGTACTGCTACAGAGAGCATGTTAGATATCGCTCCTTTCTAACCCGCGAGGGAACCCCAGTTGATACCGGTCTTGAAGTACACGGCAGCACCCACGACGATGGCACCGCCGATAATCATGGCGAGGGCACCGGAGAGCTGACCGCCGCCGCCCTGCATACCGTCCTTGATGGTAAGGCCAAGGTTCACAAGGCCGAAGACGATGAGGATGCCGCCGAGGGCGGTCACACCATCAGAGAGAAGGTTTTTCACGTTTTCAAGCATGTCTGATTCCTTTCTTGTTTACTTGTTTTCTAGTAACCGTACAGATGGGCAAAGGCGATACAGGTAAGTCCCGCGACGATGATTGCAACGGCTTTGCGTATCTCCCCGCCCCCGCCGCGAAGAAGTCCCGCGAGGGTCATCCCAAGATAGATGATTCCCACGACGGTGAATGCGCCCGCAGCGGTTCCTATCGCCGGGGCGGCGAGTTTGACGAGTGTTTCCAAGTTCCTTCCTCCATTCGTCCCCTTTCTGCCTTTTTCGCGTGGCATTTCTCTTAATTATAAGTGACTACCGGTTCAGCAATTTGCCCAGAAGCCCCTTCCTTGATTTTTTCCATGCCGCCCATTTCCATGCCGTGAACTCCGCACCCGTATCCTCATCGGGGGTGTACGGCTCGCATCCGTTTTTCAGATACCGCTCGAAATCGAAGGAGTTCTTATGCAAACGCTTCCAGTTGCGCTTATCCACGATATAGCGGTATCGCTTATGGGCGTGGGGGTCGTACTTATCATCCATGAGCGGGTTGGTACCGGCGATGAGCAGGATTGCCTTTAAGCGGCTCATCTTTCCGATTTCTGCTGCGTCGATAAGGTCACGACCCTGAATCTGCAAGTTCTTACTGGCGCTTGAGGACTGCCCCGTAGACTCGTTGTAAGTCATCTGATGGATGGTCTGCTTGCCAATCATCTCCGCAATCTCCTTGTTGGTGGAGTTGGACTTGCCACCGAGGAAGAGCGTCGAGTCGCAGCAGTCGATGATGGTCTGCGCCTTCTTATCGTATTTGCTTTCCAGCTGGCTCATGGATTGCAGGATGATGGTGATGCCGATGTTACGGGAACGGGTGACCGCGATGGTCTCCTCAATCTGCGGGATGGTGCCGATGTTGGCGAACTCGTCGAAGATGAAATGCACCGGGGTCGGGAGTTTCCCGCCATAATCCGAAAGGGCTTTTCGGCACAGCTGGTCGATGGTCTGCCACATGAGGATGGCGAACAGGAAACTGAGGGTCTTGTCGGTATCGGAGAGGATGCCGAAAATCGCCACCTTCGCATCCGGGTCACCAAGGGTGTCAATCTCCATCTCGTCATAGGTCAAAAGCTCGCGCACGCCGTCCGTCGCGATGGGCGCAAGGCGCACGTTGCAGGAGATGAGGATGGATTTTAAGGTCTTGCCTGCGGCCACCTTGAAGTTCTTGTAGTTCATCAGGGCGAAGTCCTCGTCGGCGGAAAGTCCCCCGCAGTCGGCGGGCTTCACGCCGTCGGAGTTGCGCTTGAACTTACTGGGCACCCAAGACCAGCCGTTATCTGCCTGTTTGGTGCCAAAGCTCCTTGAGAGACCGGCATTTCCCGCAGCGTCAGGAGAAGAGCCGTCGTTTTGCTTGTACTTCTTGCCCTCCTCGATTTGGAGGAACATCAGGTCAAGTGCGGACTTGAAGTTCTCATCGTTCTCACGCGCTTCCGCAAGGGAGAGGAGCGTGAGAAGCGAGGACATGTTGTAGTCCTTTGCCGGGAACCAGTCACGGAGAAGCGCGATGAGCGCCGTGTAGAGCATCTTCTCCGCGTTCTCCCAGAACGGGTCACCGCTCGATTTCCCCTCGGGGTTCGTGTTCATAATGAAGCAGTTTACGAAGGAGAGGATATCGGTATCCGTCTTCACGTACTTTAACGGGTTGTAGTGCATGGACTCATCAAGGTTGATGGTATTGAAGCTCTTGAGCTTATAGCCGTTGTCCGTGAACAGGTATCCGGCATCCTTAAGAAGGGTACCTTTTGGGTCGGTGACAAAGTAGCTGGTGTTGAGCTGGCAGATGTTCGGGGTCACGTAGTTAAAGGTCTTACCGGAACCAGAGCCGCCGACCACGAGGACGTTTAGGTTACGGTCATATTCCGGGTCGAACTTGGGACGGTGCAGGGCAAGGCCGAAGTTCTTGGTGAAGAGAAGATTGTTATCTTCGGTCTGCAAGTCCTTGAACTTCTTTCCTTCCTTCACAGTGCCCCAGCGGGCGGAACCGGATTCTTCGCCGGAACGATAGTTTCCGATGAACGCCACGTAGCGAAGCCAAATCATCCAGATAATGAGAAAGCAAGCCCCGCCAAACAGCAGGGAGTTACTGGTCATATCGAGGGCAAACGGTGCATCCTTTATGGTCTGCCACATGGAAAGGAATGCATCGCTCAAATGGTCGAAAATCTGCCCCGGATAGGTGACGAGGGTTTCGGCATAGCGGTCACCGAGATAGAAAAAGACCGTGGCGATGACGAGGGTGCCGAGCGCCGAGGTGGCAATCTTCTTATTGATTTCCGGGTTCGCGCTATTTGCCATATGCATCCTCCTTTTCCACTTCTTCCAGCACAAGCAAGAGCGTGGTCACAATACTCGTGCGCGTCTCTCGTGTGGCCGCGTGGCGGAATCCTTCATAGCAGGTGAGCGAAAAATCCTCGGACACATCAATACCGTTGGAATCACGCGGAGTGAGACCGTCGCAACGGGAAAGGGCGGAAGGCTCCCAGAGGGTCGTGATGCCATCTTCCGATTTCACGCGCTTGCACCCGGACTTCATTTCATAGAAAAGGTTGTCGAGGGTGGTATGGGTCTCGTTGTCCTTTGGCAGGGCGGCATCAAGAAGGGAGATGAGGTTCCCGATGGTACGCTGGGAAGGCTCGCACCAGTCCCTTAAATATCCAAGACAGGCCATCAGAAGAAGTTTTTCCGTCTTCTTAAAGAAGTCCCCATCCGAATCGGAGAGGTTCACGATGGATTCTGCGATGGTCTCGATATCGCTGTCCGACTCCATGGTAAGAAGCGGGGAGCATTTCAGCCTGTCCGGCAATTTGTCTTTGAGGGTCATGGTCTATCTCCTTACAATGCATCTTCGTTCTTAAAGGGCAGGTCAGTCCTTCGTTCCTGCGAGATTTCCTGCGACTTCGTCTCCGTATCCATCTGGTTCTTGGCAGCGGTCATATCGCGTGCTTCCCCCGTGAGGGAATAGGACTCGGAATCATATTGCTGCTCCTCGCGAATATCGGAGGGGCGAATCTCGCTTCCGGTCTGCTCTGCATCCATGACGGCGGTGCGGGAATCGGTATCTGCGCCATCGTGGCTCTCAATACCGGAGTTCGGGTCAGGCGTGCGCCCGTCGTTATCCATGGAACCATCAGATGCAACCGGCTCAAGCAGCTGTTGTTCGTCACGCATCTGCTCCTGCGCCAGACGCGCATTCTGCATGGCAAGGTCTCCATCTGGGAGGGTGCCAGCGTCCTTCGGGGTATTCTGCTCGAACCAGTTGTGGGTCACATCGAGGTCGTACCGGTTCTTTAACGTCTCCGCAGAGACCGGCCAGTCACGACCGCGCTCATACGCCGGTACCGAACCGTCTTTATTCAGGCTTGCAGGCTCGTAGGCCATGACCTCACCCTTGCTGGTTTCAGTCACACCGAAGCCCTGCGCGTTCATCTTGCGCTCGAAGTCGGAAAAGTCCGTGCAGTCTTCCCTCGCCTTTTGGGCAGCGTTTCGGATGTTCTGGGTATGGATGGCGGTGTCCTCGGCACGGAGTGTAGAGACCTTATCACTGCGGGCAGGTGAATCCTTTCCCGGCACGTCATAGGTCTTTTCCGGGGCATCCGTTTTCACCTGCGTCGCATGAACCTTATAGGGGTCGCTGACGGCAATCACATCGAAATCCTCATGGGTCTCACGACCGACCATCTCTGTAAGCTCCTTATGGGAGTAGCCGGAGAAGCAAATTGAATCGTCGATATTGAGGTTTTCGGTATCCTGCTCGCTAAAGAGCACATCGTAAGTTTCTTCTGGTGCATCCTTGTAACGGATGGTGACCGGAATGACCGTTACGTCCTCTGCTGGAAGGTCGGGATAGCTTGTCAGCTCCGTGAGGGAATCCATGGTCTTCTTATTCACGGGTTCCGCGTGATTCAGCGCATCGGTGATACGCTGCTCATCGAGACGCGCCATCACGTCCTTAAATTGCGGGGCATACCCTGCGACGGTCTTAGCATCCTCCTTGGCAAAGGCAAGGAAACCATTTCCCTGTTTGTCCGTGTAGGCGGCGGCATAGGTACCATTCTCGCGGCATACCTGCGCATAGTAGGCGGCTTCCTCGGAAGTACCAAAGGGCACGACCACCTGCTCACGAGAGGATTGCTTCTCAGCCATTGCTTTTGCGGCTTCGGGAGTGTTCCCCTCCTTCTTATAATGGCGCTGCCACCAGTCGAAAGCACGTTCCCTGCCACGCCCGAACCGCAGGTAGTTCTCCGCCTGCCTTGTGACGAAGTTTAGGAGGGCGTTTCCCATGTCATCGCCGAAATCCTGAGCCATGTGGCATCATCCTTTCTTTTTTCGATTTCCTGTCTTTTGAAGCGGCAAGAATGCCGTCTCCTTGGGGACAGATTATAACGCAGGCTATTTTTCATCCCTCTGCCCTATACACGAACGTGCAGGTAGAAACTGCCAAGTCAGAGATGCCGATGATAGAAAAAGACACCATTTGCAATCAAATGAACCCATTTGCGCCTATTTGTGAACGTTGACCCTTTTCTCATCTGGGTAGAGGGATTCGCCCCTCAACCATTCCGTCCACAAATCTTTCATAAATCCGCAGGCGGATTGACGGAAACATTTGGAACGGAAAAGTTGACCGGCTCCCTCCCCCGCGCATTCGCCTTCGCTGCCGCGATGCGCCGGACGCAGGAAAAGCAAAGGGCTTTCCTGCCGGACACCGCGACCGCTCATTATATGCACGGAGATTGCTGAAATGGGGCGCTGCCCCAAACCCCGGCCACTCCGCGCAAGCCGCAGGATTTTGCCCTTTCGGCGGGGAAAATACAAGTCTTGAATGTTTACCGGCTTTCTTGTAAAATATATATATAGCAAGATGGTTGATACCTTCTTGTGAGTCGAACAGGAGGTGGTCTTCACCGATGAATCAGGAAGAAACGATGCTTTTGCATAAGGAGAGATACAAGGAAACGATTAAGAACCTGACCGTGATGAGCGATATTCTCGCGCGGAACGTATTCAAAGATAAGAATGCCTGCGAGTATGTCCTTAGAATTATTCTGGAAGACAAAGAGCTGACCGTCATCGACAATGAGACGCAGATGGATTTCAGGAACATGCACGGCAGGGGTGTCGTGTTGGACTGCGTGGCAAAGGATGGAAGCGGACGCGTCATAAACGTCGAGATACAGCAAGACGATGAGGGAGCGCACCCGAAACGTGCCAGATACAACCTCGGGATGATGGATTCCAACGTGCTGGATACGGGAAAGAACTTCGATAAGCTCCCGGAAACCTACGTGATATTCGTCACGTTGAAAGACGCACTGGGGCACGGACTTCCGATAGCCCATATCGACCGGATAATCCGCGAGAACGGCAAGGAGTTCGGGGACGAGGAACACTTCATCTACGTGGATTCGAGCAAGGACGATGGCGGCGAGCTTGGAAGACTGATGCACGATTTCCGTGTGAAGGAAGCAAAGGATATGCAGGCGGGAGCATTGAAAGACCGCGTGCATGAACTGAAAGAGACCGAGAAAGGGGTGGAGCATATGTGCAAGGAAATGGAACAGCTTTGCGATGAAGCAAGAATGGATGAAAAAAAAGAAACCGCAAGGAACCTTAACGATATGGGGTTGCCAATCGAGCAGATTGCACAAGCGTTAAAGGTGAATGCCCAGATGGTGCAGGAGTGGCTTGCAGGTAGCGTTTCTACGGCAAGATAGATAACCTCTTAGACGGCTTCACGGTTTTATGGCTCTACGGGCTTATGGCTCGTGGAGCCTTTTGCTAAAGAAATATGAAATGCAGTCCTGTTGCTTAAGGGGTGATTTGCAAAAAGTAGAAATCCATGTCCGACAGATTTGCAGGACATGGATTCCTTATTGGCTAATGCCGACACATTCGAGTATCCAATTCTCCAACGAGAAGGTTGGGGCGGTTAGACAATTCTATTGACTTTAAGCTGCTAACATTCTGCTAACTGATGCCATTCCACAAGTGGATACGGAGCACCGGCTAAGGTAGAAAGAAGCATCCGCTCAATTCATAGAATGCCCGTAGTTACAGCGTCAAGCGGTCATCTGGTATCAGAAGATACCAAGTGCTACCGAATTGCAGGAAGAACTCCTAAGCGAGGGGTCGGAGGTTCAAATCCTCTTGGCGACGGGCTTCAAAGCG
>ERZ826146.3256-NODE-3256-length-10858-cov-4.396464_pt1 | contig 10858 bp, 9 predicted proteins | sample MGYA00519857_ERZ826146 | MGnify/ENA primary metagenome ERZ826146 (study PRJEB31778, sample SAMEA3449222) | human gut metagenome | biome: human gut; feature: human-associated habitat; material: faeces | place: United Kingdom | collected 2010/2012 ...
GTTCAAACCGGAATTTTTAAACCGGATTGATGAAACGATCGTATTCCATCAGCTGACAAAAGACGATATGAAGCGAATTATCAATCTGCTGGCGCAGAGCTTGATTACGCGCTGCCGGACGCAGTTGGATATCAGCCTGACACTGACACCATCTCTGAAAGAGCATATCGTAGAAAAATACAGCAACCTGAAAATGGGTGCAAGACCGTTAAAGAGAGCAATTCAGACGCTGATCGAGGACGCACTTGCGGAAGAAATTCTGTCGGGACGGGTAAAATCCGGCGATCATGTGAGTGCAGGCTTCCGCGAGAATAAAGTTGTTTTCAGCGTCAAAAACAAATAAACAGCAAACCGCCGCAAAGGCGGACAGGAGGACAAAAGAATGGCAGCAGTAGCAGAACTCATCAGAACAGAAGCAGACGGAAAGATCAGCTTCGGCAATCATCTTCTGCAGGAAAAGAGCAAGAAGGAGGGCTTTGAGGCCGGCGGCGATGAGTACAAGGTAAAGACTTTTAAAGAGATTACCAAGCTGGAAAGAAACGGTATGTTTGTCTATGAATCTGTGCCCGGCACGAGCGTAGAGCATTTTGCGGAGAGCGAAAATGGCGTCAGCTTCACGGTAGAGGGCACAGAGGACGCGCAGATCACACTCGGTCTTGAGGAAGATACGGAATATGATGTGAAAATCAACGGTGAGGATGCGGGCAGAATGCGCACGAACCTCGGCGGAAAGCTGAATGTGAGCGTGGAGCTTGCTGGAATCGGAGAAGTAAAGGTAGAAATTTCAAAATAAATGGCAACCAAAATAAAAACCAGATTTTTCTGTCAGGAATGCGGCTATGAAACGGCAAAATGGCTGGGGCAGTGTCCGGGTTGTAAGGCGTGGAATTCCCTCGTAGAAGAACCGGTTTCTGTGACCGCAGGCGGAAAAGAGAAAAAGCAGGTGCTGTCCGGGGTGCAGAGCGTTCCGGAGGTGCTGAATGAAATTTCGATGGAAGAGGAAAGACGCACGGAAACCGGGATGGGAGAGCTCGACCGGGTACTGGGCGGCGGAATCGTTACCGGCTCGCTGACGCTGGTCGGCGGCGACCCGGGTATCGGCAAATCGACGCTTCTTTTGCAGATGTGCAGGAACCTTTCGTTAAAAAAGCAGCACATTTTGTATGTATCAGGCGAGGAATCCTTACGCCAGATCAAAATGCGTGCGATGCGGATCGGCGATTTTTCGGACACGCTGGAGCTGTTCTGTGAGACGAACCTGAATCGGATTGAGGAGGTAATCCAGCAGAAAAAGCCTCAGATTGTCATCATTGACTCCATCCAGACGATGTACAATGAAGCGGTCAGCGCGGCGCCCGGCAGCGTGTCGCAGGTGCGCGAATCGACTGGTGTTTTGCTGCGGCTGGCAAAAGGGCTCGGTATTTCGATTTTTATCGTCGGCCATGTGACCAAAGAGGGAACGGTTGCAGGTCCCAGAGTGCTCGAGCATATGGTGGATACGGTGTTGTATTTTGAGGGCGACCGACATGCATCTTATCGAATCCTCCGGGGTGTCAAGAACCGTTTTGGCTCAACCGATGAGATCGGCGTGTTTGAGATGCGCCAAGAGGGGCTGACAGAGGTGTTAAACCCGTCGGAATTTATGTTAAATGGCAGACCTGCAGGCGCGAGCGGCTCGGTCGTCTCCTGCTCAATGGAGGGGACTCGTCCGATGCTCACGGAGATTCAGGCGCTCGTCTGCCACAGCAATTTTGGCATTCCACGCCGTCAGACGACCGGAACGGATTTTAACCGCGTCAATTTGCTGATGGCGGTATTGGAAAAACGGCTTGGCATGCAGATCGGGGGGTGTGATGCTTACGTCAATCTGGCGGGCGGCATTCGGATTACAGAGCCTGCCATCGATCTTGGAATCGTGATGGCAATCATGTCGAGCTTCAAAAACAGCCCCGTCCCGGAGGGCGTTGTCGCCTTCGGGGAAGTGGGCCTGAGCGGGGAAGTACGTGCCGTTTCGATGGCGGAGCAGAGAGTGAGGGAGGCGCAGAAGCTCGGTTTCACAACCTGTATCCTCCCCCAGGTCTGTCTCGAAAAAATGCCGAAAATTTCCGGCATCCGATTAGTCGGTGTCCGCAGTGTTGCAGACGCCGCGCGGGAGCTGTAAGAACGCCCTACAGCGGCTGGTTGGGATAACCCGGAAAATAAAACGGAAGGGTCGCACCCGGAACAGGATATACCGCGATCTTGTCGTCGAACAGATTTTTTTCAGACGGCGCTTCGTCGTTTTTGGAAACCGGATTGACACCGTCGGGAGAGAGGATGCAGTCATCCGCAAGGTCAGAAGGACGGTCTGATTCTGGAATTACAGGATACATGACAAAAACCTCCTTTTCATTGTTGGATTTAAAAAGCGATAGGAAAGCTTTTAGGATCAGTATGTATCTTTTTTGGGGAAAATATTCTATTGTTACAGTTCACCCGTACCGTTTGGGGGCAGATTTCATGCTCGCATGAAAATCTGCTTACAAAAAGGTACGAATGGCGCGTGTGAACTGCAACATTTTGAAAAAGTAGTTGACAAAAGATACAGTGGTGCGATACAATATGATTAAGTTGAGAAGTTATCAACCCACAAAATCAGGCAGGATGTTTTCCGCAAGGAGGATGTCCTGCCATCCCCCCACAAAGATTCGATACCTGCTGATTTCGTGTCAGCAGGTTTTTTATTTGTTCATGACAATAGAATGCTCGCAGAGCGTGCATTCTATTGTTGCATAAGAAAGTTCGTTTCTATACAATGTTATACAATAAAAAACGCTCCGCGAGGATGCACACTCGACGCAAGGGTAGATGGTTGCCGAAGCAACCGCGCCTCGGCGCAAAAATATACTAAGGCACATTCTTTTTATATTTTATATGGAGAATACGAATGAAAAAAACGGTTTTAAAGGAAAATAATTCCTGCAGAATGCAGTGTATCGCAGAAGAAAATCTGGAACAGGAAATGGACAGCCAGGTAGAGCCGTTTCTGAAACAGGTTCAGATTTGCGGGTGGATGGAGGTCGCGCCCGAAGGTGGTGAATCGCAGGAGCGTGATGTGGCATCGGCAGACAGCACATCGCAAAAGCCTGAGAACGCACCAGAAGACGGCGTGGCTCAGAGAAAAACAGTTAAGACGGGCGGTCTGTATTATGAACTGTATCCGCAGGAGACACAAAAAGGGACGATCGTGATCAGCTATGGCTTTACAGAGTCCTGCCTGAAATATCATGAATTGATTTACTATTTTTATCTGCAGGGATATCAGGTGGCGATTATGGATCACAGAGGGCATGGAAAATCCATGCGTGAAGTGGAAGATCACACAATTGTACACATTGGATTGTTTTCCCGATATGTAAAAGATCTGCACCGGTTCGTCAAAACAGTGGTGAAGCCGATGGCAAAAGATCTGCCGCTGTATCTGTACGCACATTCCATGGGCGGCTGTATCGGCGCATTTTATCTGGAGCAGTACCCTGAGGATTTTGCCAAAGCGGTTCTGAATGCACCGATGTTGGGAGTGAATCTGGGCGGCGTGCCGTCCTGGGCGGCGCGGGTGCTGTGTGATTTTAAAGTGTTCGGAGGCAATGGGAAGGATCGTCTGCTCACACAGGGCACTTTTGATCCGGAAGAGTCTTTTGCGGACGCGTCCTGCAGCTCCGAAGCGCGCCATGATTATTATATGAAAAAACGGCGGGAGGATGAAAGCTGCCAGACCTCTTCGGGAAGCTATGAATGGGGCAGGGAAGCGATCAATGCCGGAAAATTTGTCATCAGCAAAAAGCAGGCGAAAAAGGTGAAGACACCGGTGCTTTTATTTCAGGCGGGAAAAGATACGCTCGTAACGCCCGGAGCGCAAAAAGAGTTTATCAAGAGGATCCCAGATGGACAGCTGGTGGTTGTGCCCGATATCCGGCATGAAATTTACCGCGCGCCAAACAGCGTCCTGCAGCCGTATCTGGAAATGATTTTTGAATTTTATGACAGTGGGGAAAAAGTCCTGTAAAAAAGGAGGACCGGCAGAAGTTTTGCTTTCCTGCCGACGATATGAAAGCAAGACTTGTTGCGTATTGACCGCCGGGGTGGTATGATAGAGGAAATGCAGACGGGCATAGTTTGCACAGTTTTGAGCGAAATGGAGATTAGAATGGAACAGTTAGCAATTTTTGGCGGGGAGCCGGTTCGGAAGACACCGATTTCCTATGGGCACCAGTATATTGATGATGCGGACATAGAAGCGGTTGCAAATGTGCTGCGCAGCGATGCGCTTACCTGTGGACCGAAGGTGACAGAGCTGGAGAAGCGTTTGTGCGAAGTAACCGGGGCAAACTATGTCGTTATGGTCAGCAACGGAACGGCGGCGCTGCATCTGGCTGCGATGGCGGCGGGCATTACGAAAGGGGATGAGGTAATCGTAACCCCCCTGACGTTTGCTGCTTCCGCCAACTGCATTTTGTATTGCGGCGGCACGCCGGTATTTGCTGATGTAAAGCGTGACACCTACAACATCGATCCGGAGAGTATCCGCAGCCATATCACAGAGAAGACCAAAGCTGTCGTTGCGGTGGATTTTACCGGTCAGGCAGTGGAGCTGGATGAGATCCGTCAGATCTGCAAGGAGCATAATCTGATGCTGATCGAGGATGCGGCGCATGCGATCGGCACACAGTATAAAAATAAAAAAGTAGGCAGCATCGCAGATTTTACAACCTTCAGTTTTCATCCGGTCAAAACCGTAACAGCCGGAGAAGGCGGCGCGATTGCGACCAACGATGAGAAGCTGTATCACAGACTGCTTCGCCTGCGCTCTCACGGAATTACGAGAAATCCGGATGAGATGGTACATCCGACCGATGCGAAGTGGTACAATGAACAGGTTGAGCTCGGCTATAACTATCGGATGACAGATTTTCAGGCAGCGCTTTTACTCAGCCAGTTAGACAAGCTGGACCGTTTTATCGAAAGAAGAACACAGATCGTAAAACGCTATAATGAGGCGTTTGCAGAGTGCCCGGAGCTTGTGCTGCAGCAGGAGATCCCGGAGTCGAAGACGGCGCGCCATTTGTATGTCATTCAGTTAAACCCTGAGCTGCTGACCTGCACCAGAAGAGAGTTTTTCGATGCGTTGTATGCGGAAAATGTGCATGTACAGGTGCACTATCTGCCGGTTTACTGGCATTCCTATTATGAAAAGCTGGGCTATCCCAAGGGACTGTGCCCGAATGCGGAGTACCTGTATGAGCATGTGATGAGCATCCCGCTCTTTTACAGCATGACAGACGAGGACGTGGAAAGCGTCATCACTGCGATTAAAAAAGTGCTTGCTTATTACAGGAGATAGATTGGAGAACGAACATGAAGAAATTTTTGGAGCTCATTTCCGAAGAGATGGGAAAAGGCTTTGAAGCTGCAGGTTATGAGGCACAGTTGGGACGCGTAACCGTGTCCAACCGTCCCGATCTGTGCGAATATCAGTGTAACGGCGCGATGGCGGGCGCAAAAAAATACCATAAAGCCCCGATCATGATCGCCAACGACGTAGCGGAAAAGCTGACGGACAGCGCAGTATTTTCTGAAGTATCTGCGGTTGCGCCCGGATTTTTGAACCTGAAAGTAAAGGACAGTTTTGTCTGCGAATATTTAAAAGAGATGGCTGCAGCGGAGAAGTTTGGCGTAGAGCCTCCCGAAAAGAAAAAAACCATCGTTGTCGATTACGGCGGTCCCAACGTTGCAAAGCCGCTCCACGTCGGTCATCTGCGCTCCGCAGTCATCGGCGAAAGCATCAAGCGGATCAACCGTTACAAAGGACATAGGGTTATCGGCGATGTCCATCTGGGCGACTGGGGACTGCAGATGGGTCTGATCATTACCGAGTTAAAAGCACGCAAGCCCGAGCTGCCTTATTTTGATGAAAGCTTTACCGGGGAATATCCGCAGGAGGCTCCCTTTACCGTATCTGAGCTGGAAGAAATCTATCCGACAGCGAGCGGCAAGTCCAAAGAAGATCCTGCGTATAAGGAGGCAGCGCTGGAAGCAACGCTGCGCCTGCAAAGCGGTGACCGTGGCTACCGCGCGCTGTGGAAGCATATTATTGCGGTATCTGTAGCCGATCTGAAAAAAAACTATAGCAACCTGGATGTGGAATTTGATCTCTGGAAAGGCGAATCCGATGCAGACCCGCTCATTCCGGGACTGGTAAGTCGTTTAAAAGAATCCGGACTTGCGTATGAAAGCCAGGGTGCGCTGGTTGTAGATGTTAAAGAGGATACCGATACGAAGGAAATGCCGCCCTGCATCATCTTAAAATCCGATGGCGCGGCGCTGTATGCAACGACAGACCTTGCAACAATCGTGGATCGTATGGAGAATCTGCATGCGGATTCCCTGATCTATCTTGCGGACAAGCGTCAGGAGATGCACTTTGTACAGGTGTTCCGTGTAGCGAAAAAGGCGGGGCTGGTAACACCTGAAACAGAGTTAAAATATGTTGGTTTCGGCACGATGAACGGCAAGGACGGAAAGCCCTTCAAGACGAGAGAGGGCGGCGTTATGCGTCTGGAATACCTGATCCGCGATATCGACGAGGAAATGTACCGTAAGGTATCCGAAAGCCGTCATGATCTGTCTGAGGAAGAGGCAAGAAAGATCGCCAAAATCATCGGTCTTTCCGCAATCAAATACGGAGATCTGTCCAATCAGGCTTCTAAGGACTATATTTTCGATATTGATCGCTTCACTTCCTTCGAGGGAGACACGGGTCCGTATATTCTGTATACAATCGTGCGTATTAAATCGATCCTTGCCAAGTATCAGGAGCAGGGAAAGAGCCTGGAAAACCTGTGTCTGGAGGAGGCACAGGGCGCTTCCGAAAAAGATCTGATGCGTCAGCTGTGCAGCTTCAATGCAATGATGGACAGTGCCTGTGAGGAAACTGCGCCCCATAAGATCTGCGCGTACATTTATGATCTGGCGAACGCGTTCAACAAGTTTTACCATGAGACAAAGATTCTGGCAGAAGAGGATCAGAAGAAGCAGGCAGGCTGGATTGCACTGCTGAAGCTGACCAAAGAAGTGCTGGAAACCTGCATCGATGTACTGGGCTTCTCCGCACCCGACAGAATGTAAAAATGAAATCCCGCGCCGCAGGCTTCTTAAGTCTGCGGCGGATTGCATAAGCAACATAATTTCACTCAGCCGCTTATGCGTCCTTGCAGAGTGGAATTATCGTATAGAAACGAAGTCTTTTATACGATAAAAAAAGCCGCAGCTGGTTTTTACCAGCTGCGGCTTTTATGTTGTTCGTTTAACCACGCGACAGCTTCCAGACAGCCCTCCTGGGTCAGGGGAAACTGTTTTGTTGTCTTTTGCTCAGCGGGCGTTTTGACAAAGCAGAAGGGCTCCGGCCAGATCGTGACGTCCATACAGTCCCCCTCTTCATTTTTTCCTTTGGAAAGCCGATATCGCATGCCGCAGTAGCTTCCGGTCTGCGCTTCTTTTTTGATATAGTTCACATGAATGATTTCCGGTGAGATCATAGTTTCCTCCAATGGCAGTGCTGCAGTTTTCTGCAGAGCTTAGAAAAACAGCGGGATACCGACCAGTCCAAAGTAGCCGACGGATAAAATTCCGGCGATACTAAGCAGCGTGCGGTAGATTTTTTTCTGGAACAGCTCCGGAACGGTGCTTGCAAGGTATCCGGCGATCAGAATACATGGCAGCAGATAGCGTCCCTGAGCCATGGATTCGATCAGCCAGGAGTTTACAATGGATGCAGCAAGCTCACCCACCATCAGCAGCGTGCAGATAACAAAACGGATTTTGCCCTGTAGATTGTCAGGTTGTCGGAACGTGGCGATTCCGATTCCTGCAAACAGTGCAAGATAGAGCAGCCCCATGCACCAGTAGTACCACGCGCCGGTATCGTGATCCTGTAAAAGTCCGCAAAAGCTCTTGTAGCTCATGGCAAACCAGTCCGGGTTTTCGGCAAAGACGTCAGAAAGCGTATAGCCGCGGCTGTACATATGCCAGGACGGGTTCAGCTCTTCGGTCGGGGTAGACGGATTTTTGTCGTAGTCGGCGTACTGGATGGCGACCGCTTCCTTGACCTGGGATTTTTCCGTACCGTAGTGCGCGATGTCAAAGCCAGCCCGGAATGCAAAGACGGCGAGAAAAACGCCCACAATAATCAGGTAATTACGCCAGAGCACTTTTTTCTGTAAGGGGTCTTTCTGCCAGATCAGCCGCAGCAAAAGGACGAAGAAGGACAGCGCCAGAATCGCGAGATAGCACTGCTTTCCGAGGGCGATGTTGCCAAACAAAAGCCCTAAAAGAAGAAAAGCAGGAATATCTCTCCGGCATAATTTTTTCTTTTCTACGGTGCGATAAAGCAGACTCTGCGGGTTGCACAGCAGGCAGGTGATCGCGAAAGCGATGGTAAAATCCAGCGCATCTGCCGTCGTATAGGAAAAAATGTACCAGGACTGGACGCAGATTCCGAGTGCGACCATGAGCCAGTTTTTCTGACGGATATTCCGGACAAAATAAAAGGCGAGGGCAGCAAACAGCAAAAGGTTCGGAACGCGGTAGTAGGCAAGGCTGCAGAACATCGTTTTAAAAAGCAGGGCGATCTTTCCGGCAAGATAAAAGTACCAGGTGTAATTTTCCAGCTTGGTGTAACCGTAGCCGCTATAGGTCTGAGCAACAGCGGGATCCCGCATATCGGGCGGTAGAAAGTGCGTCATGCCGTAATCCAGACAGGCTTTGACGTCCCATTCGTCGGGATGCAGACCGAGGGCAGAAAACAAACCGATGATACAGACGACGAGCAGTGCACCTGCAATCACCGCCGTGCTGATGAGGGCAAACCAGTCAAAGTGCCCGGAGCTGTCCGGCAGGAACAACGTTTTCAGATAAGAAGCGATACCATTGCGGAAAAATAAAAGCACACAGAGCAGCAGCGCGATGGACAGGGCAAGGAAAAAGCGCTGGCGCACATATAAAACGTGGAGCTTTGCAGCCGCATTTTCGGCAGCCTCCCGGATACTGTCAGCAGAAAGCAAAAAGCTGCTGTCGGGATTTTGCGGTGTGAAAACGAGCTCTTCCCCGTTTAACTGCCAGGAGGCGTTGACGGGGAAAGCCTGGGCTTCCAGATCGGCGGCATTCATTGTGAAAAAAGCTTCTCCGTTTAGAAAAAAGCCGACGTGTGTGACGCGATAGGATTCCTGGGTATTCGTCGGGTCAAACCGAAATAAGGTAAGACTACGCAGATCGGGCAGACCGGAAAAGGTGACGATGTTACCGTCCCGGGTTCCATCAGTGGAGTTGTCCTGCGAAAGTTCGTCATTGTCGCTGTAAAAAAGCTGGGACAGGACGGATGTGTCATCGTTTCTCAGATAAAGATCCGCCGACCACGAAAAATGATCCGGCGCTTTCAAAACCCAGATAAACGACGCCAGGAATAAAATCAGGATCGGAAGATAAAGGAATAGATTTTTTCTGGATGTATGCATGAAATGTCCTCTTTCGTTATAAAATAAGCTGTTTTCTAACAGTAAGTATAGCGGAATTAAAAAATTTTTCAACTTCAATAGCAATTTGTTGGTGGACTTCGACGAACAAAAATAAGCGATAGTTTAAGAAAGAACGCAGTGCCCGGAACAAATTCGCCGGGATGGGAACACAACAGAGCAAATTTTTCTTGACAGGCAGGGCAGCAGAGAGGACAATTGGGAAAAAGAAGTAGTTTGGTCAGATTTTGCAGGAGGGCACAGAACCGGATGCCTGGTATACGATTGCCTTGGGCAAGACTTCTGCAGAATGGGGAGGGTTTCTTTTCATGATTCAGAAAACGAACGTCTGGAAAACAGCGGCGGGTTTGCTGCTTACAATTTCGATGATGATAAGCTCTGTACCGATGACGGCAGCGGCGGCAGAGCCTGCGGCGCAGGCGGAAAGTATAGAAACCTCTGACTACGGTGCGCCGGCATATGGGACGAAAGCGGCGAACCTGCATCGGCTCACCTCACAGGAGCAGGTACAGACGGTTTCCAAAGCGCTGCAGCCAGTCGCAGATGTGGTCGGCGTCATGACGAAATCTCATAACGTATCCGTGATCAATTACAGTGATGTAGATGAACTCGGACTGATCCGCCGGTCGGACGGAAGCGGCGTGGTGCTGGTGATGGACGGCAGCAGAATTTATATTGCGACAGCAGCACATTGCTTAAAACATAACCATACAGAAGTGATTCTGCCGGACGGAACAAGATGCAGCGCTGCTGTGCTGTATCGCAGCACCGAGACAGACACAGGATTTCTGACGGTGGAATACAGCCAGCTGCCGGAGGAAGTGCTGGGCGGGATTACCCCGGCAGCCGGAGCGGACGCGTCCGCGCTTGGAATGAAAACAGGCGACGCACTTGTTGCCGTGAGCTCTCTGGACAGCCCGAGTTCTGCCAGCTGTATCGGCGTTCTGGATCAGCTGTCCGTCATCTATCCGAACAATCCGGGTCAGAATGTGCTGCAGTTTTATTCGGAAACGAGTTACGGTTCAAGCGGCGGCGCGGTTTATACGCAGAATGGGATTTGGGTTGGGAGTATTTCCGGTGGTGATACCTACGGCACCTGCTGGGCAGTTCCCTATGGGGCGATTTTGACAGAATTTCAGAAGTGTCTGATTGAACTGGCAGCGCAGGACGCAGGGCAGTAGAGGAGACCCATGCGCATGCTTTTTTCTGCGTTATGCGCATAGCACAGACAGGAGGAAAAGATTGAAAAATAAAATTTTTCAATCGCGAGATTTGTGTCTGCGCGCACTTGA